>OJEF01000525.1_pt1 | contig 12623 bp, 13 predicted proteins | sample 1593041 | NCBI WGS metagenome assembly OJEF01 (sample SAMN05416790, study PRJEB24817) | seawater metagenome | isolation source: Sea water | place: Canada:Atlantic | collected 2013-11
TCACCACAGTGCTCCAGTTTAGGGCTTGACAAGCCTTTTTGTCAAGTAAGCTGACCAGCTTTAGTGAGTCTCAAAGCTAGAAAAAATAAGGGCTCAAGCGAAGCGTTTGAATTACGTGGGAAAAAGTGGGATTGAGGTAAAGAAAAATATCAGCTTTGCTTTTATAACTTTCTGTTTACATGCTTTGCTTACTGAATAACCAATGAATATTTACAATTTTTAAGGCGTTTTTATCCTCTTTGTAAAATTTACCTAGCCGTGTAGTAATAGTTACTGTTTATTTTAAAATACTAATTATCAAAAATTAAAAAATACAAACAAAACCTATCAAATTCAGTAAGTTAAAATGAATAACAAGTTTGGTTTAATCATTGCATCATCTAAATCACTATTTAAATTTTTAACTTATTAAGGATTGATTATGGCTACTGCAACGAATACGAAACCAAATACAACTTCAGATGTTAAGCCTGACGTTAAACTAACAAATACTGAGTCTCCTCTTACAGAGAAAGCAACATCAGCGGCGCACGATGCTGTAGATGCACTTTCTAGCAAAGCTGCAACAGCTGAAAGCAGTGTGCGTAAGGGAGCTTCTAGCTCAGCAGATGCATTGAGCGAAAAACAACTTATCGCACGTGAAAAACTAAGCGAATGTACTGCAAAAACTCGTGCTTTTGCTTCTGAAAATCCATTAGCAACTGCGGGTATTGCTTTTGCTGCGGGTATGCTAATCACATCACTACTTCGTCGTAAGTAATTAGTGATGAATAACCCACAAACAACAGCAACCAAGGATGGTAATGCGCAAGACCAAACTACTGAGCAACATAGCCAAAAGGACGATTGGCAAGATCATGTTGCAATGCTTTTAGAGTATTCTAAGCAGCTCAAGGATGATTACCAAACTCAAGGAAAGATCACCCACCAGCTTGCTAAAGCTGAATGGCGGTTATCGCTTAGATCGCTTGCATTGATCACTATATTTTTAGGATGCTTTGCCAGTGGTTTGGTTTTGTTGTGGGCAGGATTTCTAGGTGCTGTTGGATACGGTGTATACGATGTTTTTGGGTCGGTATGGCTAAGTATTGCAACAGCTACTTTGCTACAAGTTGCTTGTTTAATATGGCTTTGGAAAAATACAGTTTACTTAAGCAATAAAATTGGCTTTGGTAAAACACTTAAAAGTTTAAAGCAGCTATTTAACCTACAAGGAAATTAGTATGTTAGTTAACTACTTAATTAAAGCACCTAATGAAAACGTTGATGCTCTAAGTAAGCAAATGGATACGCGCAGTGAATTGAAACGCCAACATCATGCAGCGTTCCAATATAGACTAAAGCGTTTTGCCGTAACCAAAGTTGGGCTTTCAAGTGCCTTTATCGCAGGTGCAGCAGTACAAGCGGGTAAAAGCGAAACCAGCTTCGTAAGAAAATACGGCTGGCTAGTGAACTTGATAGCTTAAGCGCTAAACATTTCTACCGTGATCAGATAAGTAATCAATACTTGGACCACTTGGCACAACTTGTGTTGGGTTGATCATTGTGTGACTAAAATAGTAATGACGCTTAATATGATAAAAATCAACTGTTTCAGCCACTCCTTTAACTTGATATAGCTCCCTAAGGTATCCACTTAATGCAGGATAGCTTTCAATTGTGCGTAAATTACATTTAAAATGGCCAACGTACACACTATCAAACCGAATGAGTGTAGTGAATAGTCGCCAATCTGCCTCGGTGAGCCTATTACCTGTTAAATAACGCTGCTTGCTCAGTATCCCTTCTACTTTATCGAGTGCTTTGAATAAATCGTTAAACGCCTCTTCGTATGCATCTTGAGTTGTTGCGAATCCCGTACGATAAACACCATTATTTATATTTGGATAAATCAACGCATTTAATTCATCAATTTTTGGTCGTAGTGCCTCTGGGTAGTAATCATCGTTATTACCTGTTAATTCATTAAATGCACTATTGAACATACGTATAATATCGGCAGACTCATTACTGACAATTTTATTTAGCTTTTTATCCCACAATACGGGTACGGTAACTCGCCCGGAATACTTAGGATTATTTTTTATATACACTTGATGTAAGTAGTTACTATTAAATAAAGCATCACCAGTACTGTGGTTTTGCGTATCAAAAGCCCAACCACTATCAAGCATATCAGGGCTAACAACCGACACCGTAATTAAATCTTGCAACCCTTTTAACGCTCTAAATATAAGCGTTCGATGCGCCCAAGGACACGCAAGTGACACATATAAATGATACCTGTTCGCTTGTGCTTTAAATCCGGCCTCGCCCGTTATTCCAGCGCTACCATCAACAGTTACCCAGTGACGTAACTGCGCCGTTTCGCGTTCAAACTTACCGTTACTTGAATCAGTGTCGTACCATTTATCTTGCCACAGGCCGTTAACTAATAATCCCATAAAACTCTCCTAAAAATACCGTTAAATTTTGCCAAACTCACCGTTTTGATAATCACGCACTGCTTGCTGTACTTCTGCTTGCGTCGTCATTACAAACGGCCCCATATGAGCAATAGGTTGATTAAGTGGATCGCCTGCTAAAACCAAAACACCAGCGCCGTGCTCAGAGCTAATATTAATATCACTCCCTGGTTCTAAAATAAGTAACTTACCCGCTGGTATTGTTTGATTGTCGCTCATTATTAGTGAGCCGCTATGAATATAAAGCATTACTTTTTGTTGGCTAAGAGGCTCTAAATAAGTGCTTTTACCAGCAGGTAATGTAATATCAGCGAGCGCCGCATTAGCAGCTAAACTTTGCAGCTCGCTTGCAAGCGTTTCACTTTCGAACTGCCACGATCCCGCAAGTGCTTTTAACGTCACGCCTTGCGTATTTGTAAAACTAGGAGCTGGGTTTTTAGTCGTATCTTGATAACGTGAATCACGCATTTTTTCTGCGCTTGGCATGTTTATCCAAATTTGAAAGCCATGCAGACCATCTATAGCATCAGCGAGTGGCATTTCACTGTGCATGACGCCGCGCCCTGTGCTCATCCATTGCACATCGCCTGCTTTAATTGCTTCTTTGTTACCCATTTGGTCACGATGTTCAAAGCCACCTTTTAGAATATAAGTAAACGTTTCAATTCCTCGGTGCGGATGCTCAGGAAAGCCTCCCATATAATCTTTTTTGTCATCTGACTTAAGTTCATCAATCATCAAAAATGGATCTAAATATTTACCATCAAACCCAGGTATACGGCTAATGCTCACGCCATCGCCATCTTGAGTTGCATAAGCTGTAAGTATTTTTGATATTTTCATTTTTTAATTCACTCTAAAGAATAAGTTTATGAGGCTATTAAATCATTCATTAAACAAAACAACTATGTCTTTAAATCGAGCTTAAGGTTCTAAAAAATAGAACGACATTGATTCACTGGTTACATTTTCAACCTTATAATTACTATGGTTATTTGGAGTGAATTTGGCTACAATTGTTATTGCAAAATACGAAACTAAGGAATGGTTATTTTTACTTATTCTCTCAAACATCAGCTTTATCGTTTGCTTATATTGCTAAGTATTCCGGGCACCGCTGTAATTATTTTTACTCTGCTGCTTGAACGCCACCACTCTATTGAGCAAAGTGAAAAAAAAGTAGAAAACATTGCTAAGCAATTAATTTTACAGCAAAAGCACTTAGTCGATGATATTGACCGTTTAGCGCGTTATTTGGCTAAAGAGGAAAGTAAGAAAGAAAATTTAGCAACGTCCTGCCCTAATTATTTTAATCAATTTAGAGCTATTTATGCCCATGTTGCCAATATCGGGATTATAGATCCAAATGGCATTGTTATGTGTACAACAAGCGGATTAACCAAAACAATAAGTATTGCAGATCGTGCGTATTTTCAAAATGCCTTAAAAAGTAACCAATTGTCAGTAGGTTATTTTCAGCACGATAGAAACTTGCAAAAAAACACCCTTAACTTTGCGTTACCTATCATTAATAAAAAAAATGTAATTCAGGGCGTTGTAGTTATCGTTGTTGCGCTTGACTGGTGGAACAATGCTTTTAATAATATTGAACTGCCACCTGGCTCTATTGCTGCAATCGCTGATTCTAATGGAAAAATTTTAGCGCGTTACCCACCAACAACTGCAGCCCTTGGCGATAATATTGCAAAGACTTTATTAGCAACTGATTCTTCGATTGATAATGAGGCATCAACAAAAATAAAATCTATTAAGGGTGAAGATCGAATGCTTCATCACTCTATTATTTATAAAGATCCGAGTAATAACAGCTTAAATATACATATCGCACTTCCTATTACACATGCTTTAAAGCAAATAAATAATAATTTTTTTATAGCGATTGGTGTGTTTATTTTATCACTGCTAGTGCTATGTTTAATTGCACGTAAGCTGCTTAAAACCAGTATTATCGACCCAATTAATAATCTAACAAATGCAACAAACGTGTTGGCTAAGGGCGAAATGCCGTCACAAAAAATACAGCCAAATAATCCAGAGCTAAATACTCTCTATCAGCGCTTTAAATCAATGGCGCAAACCAGGTTAACAGCCGAGGCTAATTTAAAAAACAAGCACGATGAGCTTACCAGCTTGCTTAATACTCTACCCGACAGTTACGTTAGAATTAACATCCATGGCGATATTCTCAACATAACGGGGCAATTTAAGCCTCAAGTAAACCCAAACAGCACTGCAGCACCTCATTTATCATCAATACTTTCTCACAACAATGTGCAGCTTTTGTTATCGCAGTTATCTAAGCTTGATGTTTCGAGTAATTTAGAATTTACACTCGAAAAATCAGATCCTAAACGTAGCTTTGAAGCACGTATTAGTGCAATGCAAAGTAAAAATGAATACGTTGTTGTGCTAAGGGATATAACACAACGAAAAATAAATGAAGAAGCACTCCACCTTGCCTTGCTAGTGTATAACAACAGTAGTGAAGGCATGGCAATCACCGATCCAGCGGGTATAATATTTGATGTAAACCCTGCGTTTTGCAAAACGACTTTATATAGTAAAGAAGAAGTTATTGGGCGCTCCTCTTCAATTCTTTCATCAGGAAAACATGATAAGAATTTTTACAATAAAATGTGGTCTGAATTACAGCAAACAGGCCGCTGGCAAGGCGAGGTTATTAACCGTAAAAAGAACGGGCAGCTTTACTCTGAGTGGCTCACAATCGATACGGTTTATGATACAAACAACGCACCTATTCGTCGAATCGCGATATTTACAGACCTCACTGAGAAAAAACAAGCCGATGAAACAATTTGGCGACAAGCTCACTATGATCACCTAACTGACTTACCAAATCGTTTAGAGTTAAAGGAGCGATTAAATCAACGATTTTCAAGCATTGTTACTCCCGACAATCAATTGGTTGTCATGCTTTTAGATATAGATCACTTTAAAGATATTAATGACACATTAGGCCATCACTATGGCGATAACTTATTAAAACTCGTATCTCAGCGTATAGTCCAGTCGGCAAAAAATGCTGAGTTTGTGGCACGTATTGGTGGTGATGAGTTTGTTATTGTGTTTAATCGTATAAAAAGTACGCGTCATATTAATCAAATTGCCAGTAATATTTTGCTTAGCCTATCGTCGGCTTTGCATCTTGAAAACGAAGAATTATTTATTAGCGCCAGCATGGGCATAGCATGCGCCCCTAATGATGGTGAAAATACTGAACAGCTTTTAAAAGCAGCCGATCAGGCTATGTATAAAGCAAAAAGTAATGGTCGTAACTGTTTTGAGTTTTTCTCTGCTGACATGCGCGAATATGCACACGCACGCATGGTGCTATTAAAAGACTTACGAAGTGCCATAGAACTTGAGCAGTTTGAGTTGTTTTATCAGCCCATTGTTGCTTTGAATGATTTACATGTTCATAAAGCTGAAGCACTTATTCGTTGGCAACATCCCGAAAAAGGCCTAATTAGCCCTGTCGCATTTATTCCACTTGCTGAGGAAACCAGGCAAATAAATGCAATTGGCCAATTTGTATTTGCTCAAACCTTGCAAACGCTTAACGATATAAAAACTCTAACCGATGATACTTTTCAAATAAGTGTTAACGTATCCCCTGTGCAATTATCCACTCCAGAGAGCGGCATAGATGAATGGTACGATATGCTAAAAGCTGCAAAATTACCTGCATCCTCAATTGTGGCAGAAATAACTGAAGGCCTAATGATTAACCCCGAAGCATTAACGCAACGTCGCTTAAAAGAAATAGTAAAATCAGGTATGCAGCTTGCCCTTGATGATTTTGGTACAGGATATTCGTCACTCGCTTACTTACAAGAAATGGATACCGATTATTTAAAAATAGATAAACGTTTTGTTGATAATATCCAAGTAGGCAGTCAAGAACTTGCACTGTGTGAAGCAATAATTGTTATGGCGCATCAACTGGGCTTAAAAGTAATCGCCGAAGGAATTGAAACTAAATTACAAATGCAGCTATTACTTGAAGCCGGATGTGATTACGGACAAGGTTATTTATTTTCAAGACCTTTAAATAAAAGCAGCTTTATGGCACTTCTATCTGATAAAAAAGTCGCTTTATTAAAATAAATAAACAAAAAATTACTGTTACGCAATAAATAATGCGTCTGCGCGGTCAAGTTAAGCAATCAGATATAAGTAGTAACAGGATTTAAAAATGGCAAAAGCAACATTAGAGCAATGGCGAATGTTTAAAGCGGTTGTGGATCACGGCGGATTTGCAGGCGCAAGTGCGGCTGTACATAAAAGTCAGTCAACCGTACACCATGCTGTTCAAAAACTTGAAGCCGCCTTGCAAATTAAGTTGCTTGAAGTAAAAGGTCGTAAAGCATTTTTAACCGATAGCGGTAAACTAATTTTACGCAGAGCTGAATTTTTAATTGAAGAAGCAACTAAAATAGAATCGGTAGCGAGCACACTAAGCGAAGGCGTAGAAAGCACATTAAAAATAGCTATTGATGAAGTTTTTCCACACACCATTTTATACCAAGCACTTGCTAAAACGAGTGAACTTTACCCGCTTTTAAAGATTGATTTAGTAGAAAGCGTGCTAACCGGTGCAAACGAATTACTACATAACTCAGTGGTTGATTTAGCCATTTCATCAATCCCTATCTATGGAATTAGTTGCAGTACGTTATGCGATATAGAGTTTATAGCCGTTGCGCATAAAGACCATGTATTACACCAAGAAACTGAACAGCTCAACTTTCGCGATTTAAAGCTACACCGGCAAATAGTAGTTCGCGACTCAGCAACCCACACCAGTCACAATGATGGCTGGTTAGGTGCTGATATGCGCTGGACAGTCAGCCATTTACGCAACTCTATTGATATGGTTAGTCAAAATTTGGGTTACGCTTGGCTGCCAAAAACACAAATAGCACACTTAATTGAAAATAAAACGCTCATCCCACTTAATTTAGACCAAGGTACAACCCGTACTCTTAATTTATATTTAATGTGCAACGACAACGACAGGCTTGGTCCTGCAGCACAAGAGTTTAAAGAGCAGCTAACGGCTCTCACTAACTTAGCTAGCTAATAGCTATTCATTTTTTACATCGAGGTGATCTGCTACATAGGCCCCTCGCTGCCCACGCTCTTTAGCTGGGCCTATAGTACTGTCTTTACCTGTTTGCTGCTCAGTAGCTGCATTAATAACAGCACCTAATGTGATTATATAAGCGCTGATATACAACCACATCAACATGATCACTACACCACCTAGTGAGCCGTAAGTTTCGTTGTAACTAGAAAAACGCGACACATAAAAAGAAAAACCTATAGATGCCAAAATCCAAAGTACAGTAGCAATAGACGAACCCATAGTGATCCAACGCCATTTGGCCGGTTTACGGTGTGGGGCATAACGATATAAAAGTACCAATGCAAAATTAAAGGTAAAAGCTAATAATGGCCAAGAGATGAGTTTAATTAATAAATCTATACTTTCTTTTAGCCCCACTAAATTAAGCACAATAGGTAAAATACCAATAATTAATAACGCAAAAATTGCGACAACAATCGCCCCTACCGAAAATAAAAAGCGTACTAATTGAGCTTTAAAAAATGAACGTTTTTCATATTCACGATAACTAATATTACACGCAGTAATAAGTGCTTGGCTGCCCTTAGAACTACTCCAAATGGTAAGTATAAGCGTACCAATTGCACTTAAGCTCAAGCTGGCACTTGATGTTTTTGCAAGGCTAGAAACCTGAGATAAGATTAGTTCACTGGTACTTGGTGGGAGCAAAGTAACTATTTTACTTAAATGATCACTTATATCTGCAGGGGATGAAAAGTATGCATACACAGATACCATCGCCGCAATGGCCGGAAAAATAGCAAGTAACGCATAAAATGCCACACCCGCTGCCACTATAGATAAGTTATCTTCACTCATTTGCTTAAAAATGCGCTTAACAATATCCCACCAACCTATAAAAGGGATATGACCAGGCTGCTCAGCTTGCTGTCCTCGTTTAGCTTCTTTCATTCTAAACCTCAATATTTGTATTACATTACTACAGCAAAATGTTTGCCAAGTTAAATAAAGTATTTGGTACTAAACTTGCTGTTACCTAATATTAACGATTATAAAAACCAAACACGGACGATAAGCCATGCCTAGTAGCCAATCAAACATTATAGCTTTAAGCAATACGCTTCCCAGCACACAAAGTTTTCAAGGCGATGTGTTTACGTGGCAGTTTTTTCATGAACAAGCTGTGCAATTACTTCATGCAACAGCGCAAATATTACCCACACTATTACTCGGTATAATACTTTTAGCATTAAGCTATTTAATTGCAGGGCCACTTTCTCGATTGCTTATAAAGCCTATTGACTACATGACTGACAGTAAACTAGTTCATCTAGTTGTTAGGCGCAGTATAAGCACTTTAATTATTTTATTTGGCGTGTACTTATTCCTGCGCTTAGCAGGGCTTACCGAGTTTGCTGTTGCCATTATGAGTGGAACGGGACTAATAGGACTTATATTAGGTTTTGCCTTTAGAGACATAGCTGAGAACTTTATCGCTAGTTTATTACTGAGCATACAAAGACCTTTTAAAATCGACGATGTAATTGAAGTAGACAATCGTTTAGGTGTTGTTAAAAAAGTAACAGCAAGAGCAACCACACTTGTTGATTACGATGGCAATCATATTCAAATACCCAATGCGACGGTATATAAAAATACCATTAAAAACCTGACTGCCAATCCAAAAATGCGCGGAAAAGTAGAAATTGGTATTGGCTATGATAACGATATACGCAGCGCACAAACCCTCGCCCTAGATATTGCCAATCAACAAAATGCGGTGCTTAGCGATCCACCTGCGCAAGTTTTAATAAAAAACTTAGGCTCATCTACTATTAACTTCGTTTTGTATTTTTGGGTTAATAGCGAGCAGCACAGCCCATTAAAAGTAGCTTCCCAGCTTATGCGCGAATTAGTCAATGAATTCACAAAACAAAACATCAGTATGCCTGATGACGCACGAGAAAGAATTATACTCACCGACCCTAGTGAAAATGTTTCTAGCTTAGAGGAAAAACAACCATCGCAAGTGCAAAGCGAAAAAAGTGAAACAGTTGATCAAACTAAAACACTTGATGATGTGAGCAGTGATACCGACGAAATACGTGAACAAGCAGAGCAATCAAGAGACCCAGAACAAGGGAAAAATATTATTTAATAATGCTGAAGTTGTATTAACTAAAATTTAAACGCAAAAAAGCCCGCAGTGTTAACTGCGGGCTTTTTATTGAATGAGTGAGTCAGCCTATAAGCCGGGTTTTGTCCTTTCCGAAGAAAGTGATAATCATTCGTCTAGGCCATAAATCGCTCTATGGCTCAAGCAACCTACCCGGTTCTCACGTGGGCCACGCGTTCATTATTTAAAATGATAGAACCCTATTTGGTCTTGCTCCGAGTGGAGTTTACCTTGCAACCGACTATTACTAGCGGCCCGGTGCGCTCTTACCGCACCCTTTCACCCTTACCAACCGAAGTTGGCGGTCTTCTCTCTGCTGCACTTGTCGTGGGCTCGCGCCCCCCAGGCGTTACCTGGCACCCTGCTCATTGGAGCCCGGACTTTCCTCCCCCTTATCTGTCTACCCCTTATAAAATAAGTGATACAACGATAAAGCAGCGATTGTCTCGTCAACTCGGCGCGCATTCTACCCCATATTTTGCTTTAGGTCTAAATTAAATATCATTACGAGGTTTCATGCTGTTATAGTATTTAAAAAAATAATTTAGGACGACTTAATGATCGAACTTTGGCATTGTCATAATACCCGTTCACTGCGTGCTTTATGGGCTTTGGAAGAAATGCAATTAAACTACACGCTGCATACTTTGTCGTTTCCACCTCGAATTTTAGAAAAGTCCTATTTAGCGATAAACCCTTTAGGTACCGTACCTTTTTTGAAAGATAACGATACAGCGTTAACAGAGTCTAGCGCTATTTTGTTATATCTTGCAGAGCGTTATAACAAGAGTGATTTAAGTGTATCGGTAGCGCACCCAGAATATGGCGATTATCTTAATTGGTTATTCACTAGCGACGCTACCCTAACTTTCCCACAAACGTTAGTACTACGATACAGCCAGTTTGAACAAGCTGAACGCCAGCAACCACAAGTTGTTAAAGACTACGCCATTTGGTATTTAGCACGTTTAAAACGATTAAATAACCATTTAGAAAGCAATAACTTTTTAGTCGATAATAGATTTACCATCGCTGATATTAGTGTTGGTTATGCGCTTTACTTAGGCGAGTTACTGGGTTTAGCCACACAATATAAACCACAAACACTCGCTTATTTACAAAGACTAAAAAGCAGAAAAGGCTTTATGGCAATAAAAAATCTTGGCCAAGATGAGAGTAATTACAGCATAAAACCTATCGATATTAACTTATAGATATTAAGTTAAAGATATTAAGTTAAAGATATTAGTTAAAGATATTAGTTAAAGGCTATTCTTTCATGGCAAGCGCATACTCATACAAGGCATTTTTTTTCACGCCGTGAATTTCAGCGGCAATAGCACAAGCTCTTTTAGGTTTCATCTCACTTAATAATAACTTTAAGGTTGCAACCACATGAGCAGGAATATCATTAGGGTCGATTTTCTTACCTTCAATAATCAACACCATTTCACCTTTCAGTTGGTTTGGATCTGCCTGAAGAAAAGTTAATAAGTTATCCGCCGTATCTGAATGAATAGTTTCAAAGGTTTTTGTTAGCTCTCGCGCCATCACTACATAGCGATCACCGCCAAGGGTTTTGACAATATCTTCAACAGTATCAATAGCCCTGCGTGGAGCGTCATAAAACACTAGCGTACGTGTTTCGTTGGCTAATTCGGTCAATGTTGATTGTCTAGCGCCTGATTTTGACGGTAGAAAACCTTCAAATGTGAAACGGTCGGTTGGTAACCCGGCAACTGAAAGCGCGGCAATAGCAGCGCAAGCGCCTGGTATAGGAGAAACATTTAAACCTTGCTGACGACAATGACGAACCAGATGAAACCCTGGATCACTAATTAACGGTGTTCCGGCGTCTGACACCAAAGCAATGCTTTTACCTTCTGTTAATAAGGCAGCAATTTGTTCTTGTCGTTGGCGCTCGTTATGGTCGTGCATCGACATGGTTTTATTTTTTATCGAAAATGCAGATAACAAACGCTGCGTATGACGTGTGTCTTCACAGGCAATAATATCAACCTGTTCGAGTATCTCGCGCGCCCGTTGACTAATGTCGCCGAGGTTGCCAATAGGTGTAGCAACAATATATAAAGTGCTAGGCTGAATTTGAAAATCCGACATTATAAAATACTTGTGTTGAGACTGAAGAGGATGAAGTTTATTATAAAGCACTATTAAAAAGTATGGATTTATTAACTTTGACACTTACTAAATGGTTTTCGTCTTATAAAAGCGGCTTTTTTGCCTTCGCTGCGGTGGTTATTCTCGCCAGTTGTTCGACAACGAAACAAAGTAAACCAATAAAGTCAGCTAATAAAAAAGCTGACATCGTGCAAGCGACTGAAAAAGTTTTAACCGCAGAGCAATTAGTAGATAAAGCGTGGAAGCAAGTTTCTTCAAATCAGCAAGACGAAGCCATTTCTTCGTTATTACGTGCAAGCGAGCTATATTTATCTCAAGAAGCGCCCCATAAAGCACTTTGGTTAGCTAAACAACTTGCAGCGTTAGCACCTTCTCCTGCGCAGCAATATCATTTAGCCATTATTGAAGCTAAAAGTTATTTAGCGTTAGTAGAAAACCACAAGGCCTACCTAGCACTTGAAAACAGCGAAAAAATTAGAGCAACAGAAAAACTCGCTTACCGTGTTGATTATTTTCAAACCTTAGCTAATGTGCAATCACGCAGAGATCTACCTATTGCCGCGCTTAATGCAAACCTAAAAGCTTTTGCAAGTAACACACAAGCAACCGACAACGATATTGAGCTCATTTGGCAACAGTTTTGTCAACTGTCTCCTTGGCAGCTTCAGCAATTAGTTCTGTCTCTTATACACATCTGACGCTGCCGACG
>OJEF01000527.1_pt1 | contig 12570 bp, 6 predicted proteins | sample 1593041 | NCBI WGS metagenome assembly OJEF01 (sample SAMN05416790, study PRJEB24817) | seawater metagenome | isolation source: Sea water | place: Canada:Atlantic | collected 2013-11
CTACACCTCTCTATTCGTCGGCAGCGTCAGATGTGTATAAGAGACAGATCTTGAAGGTTTCCCGCTCCAGATCACGGCCACCACCGTTCAGCAGGGATTCCATAAACTCGATCAACGGCGGGAAGACGAGTTCATAACCCCAGCGCTGATACAGATCCAGCGTCTGACGACGCAGCTGCTCGATGGCCCGGGCGCGACCCGGGAGGACTTCTTCTACCCCGTCGGGCAGTAGCCACTGTTCTTCCTGATTCATCATTTACGACCGCATCAGTAATAACAGGCCCGCACCCAATACCATGAGCACCAGCCCCATAATTCGCAGCAGGCGACCATCCAGACGCGCCACCTGAAGTGCTGCCTGACGCGCACGCATAGGCGCCAGAAACAGCGGAAGGCCTTCTATGATCAACACCAGACATAGCGCCTTGATCAATAAACTGAAATCCATTGTTCCTGCCAGACAGCCACAAAAAAACCGGGAGCCTGCGCGCCCGGTTGCGGCATTCTACCACGGTCTCCCCGTGGCAGATAGGTTACCGGCGGATGGATCGAACAGCACCTGCCCGCTATGGACTCACCCGCACATCATAGCTGACAACCCCTTGATTCCCGGGCAATAACTGCCCGGAAAACAGCCACTGCAGGGCCCCTTCATAACCCGGCCCATTGCTGCCATCCGGCGCACTCAGGCTACAACCGGACAAATCCGCCGGCAGCGCAGCCGGGCAGGCCGCTGCCGCATTCAAGGCACTGAAGGCCGGCGTGCTGTCGTTAACGGTTACCTCGGTCAGCGCCCGCACGCCCTGGTTGGAGAACACCAATCGATAACGCAGCACATCACCCGGGGCTGCCCGGTTGGCCGTGCCATCGCTGCTGTCCACATCATCCGCCGTTCCCTGCACCCCGTCCGGGCCAATGTTGCGCACCTGCTTCTGCAGCAACAACGTACCGGCAGAAAGGCGGGTGGTGTCGCGCACCTGCACACCGGCCTGCAGCGCGGTGCCGGTGAAGGTCTGGGTCGCTTGCAACGGCCGGGTATGCAACGCCTCCAGCGGCGCATCCGCCGGGGCGAAGACTTTCACCAGCAGACACAGGCTATCGCCTGCCTGCACGGCAACGCCGGTGACTGGCTGAGCGGCCTCACCGCTGTCCAGAACACCATTACAGTTACTGTCCCGATAGAGCGTATCCGTCCAGGCCGGGGCAGCGGGCACGGTGTCAGCCGCCCCGAAAGTGAAGTCCACGGTGCCGGCGGTGCGAGCGCTAAAACGGTGATCGTAGAACAGGCTGTTGCCCGCATCGACCACCCCCTGGCGATCCGGCTCCAGCACCGGCAAGCCCACATCCCCAAACAGGATGTCGCTCCACACCGTGCCACTGGGGGGCACCGACAAGGTCATGGTGTCGTCATCGGCGGCACCGACCGCCAGGCTGGCACCAGCGGTGCCCGCACTTTCGCTGATGGATTGATAACCGTTGGGGGTCTGAACCAGCAGGCAGGCGCTCTTGCCCACATCCGCTAACGGCGGGGTCAATGCCCAGGCCCCATCGCCGTCCGTGGTGGTCTCCGCCAGCACCGTATCCGTCTGTGCGCACACACCATCGTCATCCGCATCGTGGTAGAGACGCACAGGCAGATTGGCCAGCCCGGGTTCGTCATCCCCCTTGTCACCATCATGCGCCAGCGCACCGGTACCATTATCCTCGAACACCCACCCCGAGAGCGTCCCCGCCGTATTGGCCGAGGCCACGGTGACCTTGTAATCCTCCACTTCACCATCGAACACCACCTGACCGCCAGCGGCCACGTCCGGCGTGCTGGACAGACGGAAGCGGGCATAGGTATCACCGATAAAGGCACCGGGCGGAACGAATACGCTCAGCTCAATGGTGCCGTTGGCCGGATTACTGTCCTGGGTATCGTTGTCGCGCACATTCAGAGCCACCTGCTCACTGGCATCGTCAAAATCGTTATCCCGATTCCAGTCGATCCAGCCTTGCACGAAATTGGTGCCTGCAGTCTGTTCTGTCAGAGTGATCGAGATCACCGCGTTACCGCCGGGAATCAGTGGGGAAAAACTGACACCGTCTTCTTCCGGACCATCCGCATCCGCGTTGGCCGAGTTCTGGTCGGCATCTTCCGGGTCCGGGCCGGTATCCCCCAGGTAAGGAACGGCAGGCTGCAAGGTGGCTACGGTGAGTGTATTCACATCCGTATCCGTCTGGGGCTTGCTGCCACCGGTGGCGTCCCTGCGCGACACATGGCCGCCGCTTTGCGGGTAACCACCGGCAATATCACCATGATCCACCTGCAGGAAAACCCCGAACGCGACCGCCTGGACACCAGAGCCATTCACGATATGAGAGGTGCGACGGGCATCTTCGGTTAAGCCCAGAACCGTGCCGGTCCCAATGGGCAAGTCGCCGGTGGTCAACACCATGCGCTGATTGGCATTTTCAAAGCGCACCTTCAAGTCCGACGCAGGCGACACCGAGAAAATTTCCCAGGGCTGGCCATCGGTTTCCCATGTAAGACTTTCGTTGCCATCCGTGTCTTCTGCATCAGCAGCAATAATATCGGCGGGCACCCGCTGACCATTCAAATAGACCTGCCAATCGATATCAAACGCTGGCGCCAGCCCGTTGGTGTTGGACAACCCGATGGGGTTCACGCCCTGATAAAGGTCATCCAGGCGGTCGCCAGACCAGCTGCCGGTGTTATAGACATTGACCGCATCCGTCAGGTTGTCCAGCGTGGCGCGAATTTCCACCGGACCAAACACCCAGCTCTTGCGAACAATTTCCCCGGCCTGGTAGTTATTGCGAGCACCACAGGACCAATCCAGCCAATAGATCGCATCACGAAAATCACCGGCGCCGCCACTGGCAATACCGCCACCGGTGGCCTCGGAACCCTGTGGGCAGCTCACCACCGCCCGGGTAGACACCTGGTAGTCCTCCACTTCACCATCATCCGCACCTTCATAGGGGTCGATGGAGGGCGTGGTTGACCAGCGGAAACGGGTGATCACATCATTGGCATCCACTGTGCCGGTTGCCGCACTGGCAACAATATCGATCTGCCCATCGCCATCGGTGTCCTGAAGATCCTCGGCAATCTGCTCTCCGGCATCATCAAAATCCCCATCCTGGTTCCAGTCCACCCAGGCCTGCAGATAGCCACCATCACCTTCCACGCTGACCGAAATCGGGTTGATGCTCGGCAGTACGGAAGGAAAGGTCACCCCGTCATCAAAGGTGTCTGCATCGGCATTGGCATCCGCGTATCCGTCCACATCCTCTGACACATCAGCGCCAAGCTGAATGCCATCGACCAGAACATGGGACGGGTTCTGGTAACTGGCCGGCGCATCGCCGTAATCAACCAGCACCTGGGGAGGAGCATCGATCACACAGACTTTCTGCAGGTTGCTGGAGCCCCCGGTGGAGCCGGTAAAGCCGAAGAACACATTCGGGTCGCCGGCAAAATCCAGAGAGGTAAAGTCGCGATTCACAACAGCAACCAAAGCACCATCAAAACGGTACTGCAGTTGATTGGAGACCGGATCCCAATCCAGCGATACCGTGTGCCAACCTCCATCCTCAATATTGCCCAAATCCACCACGGGACTTAGCAGACTTCCTCCACCGTTGTTGCTGGTATAGTTAACCGGGTCATAAATAACCGTATGGTCATTGGCAATATCGCCGTAATCACCGCCATTGCTATAGGTATCAAACTCCACCGCCACGGCCGGATCCAAACCGCCCACCCCCAAGGCACCACCAAACACACCGGTGGCACTGCTGCCGGCATCGTCATTCTGGAAGGCAAAGGCAATCCCGTCCGCACCACTGGCGTCTTTTGTCCCCAGGTAGATGGAAAATTCCACCGTAAAGGGGGAAAGCAGACTAATGCGGTTCTGTGACCAGGCAGAGCCGGACTGATTGCCACTATCCTGGGTCAGGGTAATTTCATTACTGGAGGTATTTCGCGTGGCACTGCCACTGAGCGACAGGTTTGCGCTGATTGCCGCATCACAGGTTTGGGAGGTGACATTCAGACGGTAATCTTCGACCTCACCATTGCCGCCATTCGCCCCCACTCCGGGGTTCGTTGATTCGGTAAATTTGAAACGCGCATAGGTCACGCCGGACGCAGCAGAACCTGGCACATTAATGGTCACAGGCGTGACCGTAACGAAATTGGAGGAATTATTGCCGCTGGATGTTTCACCGTTATTGGTGATCTGGCGATTGGATACCATGCGCTCGCCGGCATCACTGAAATCCCCATCCCGGTTCCAGTCGAACCAGACGTTCAGGTAACCCGAACCGTATGTGGTCACCGACAGTTCGCTTTGCTGCCCCGGAAAGATGGATTGATCATTCAGAGCGCTTCCGGCCAGGGTAACGCCATCTTCATCGTCGAAATTGACAACCGCCCCTCCCGACCCGTCCAGGTCATCACCATCCGCTCCCGCACTGGCTTGCTGTGCGCCTTCATGGTCCGCCACCAGACCTGCCCCCAAACCGAGAAAACTGCTAACAGCCTGTCGGGCAGCCACATAGGGCGAGGGGGCATCGCCGTAATCCGTATTGCCGTCCACCACATCATCGAAATCGTCAACACGCAGAGACAAATAGGTAACACGCCGGGTTGTACTCGACGACCCTTCTGTTCCGTACGCATTATCATTCTGAACCCGAAAAGACGCATTGGATGTTTCCGAAAACACCACACTGGCTCGGCACTCAGGTTCGACGGTGGCAGCACCGTCTGTGCAGTCTGTGTCCCGCCCTTTTATGCGCGTGTTATAGCCGCCAGACGCCGATGAAGAAACAGTGGTATCCGTATTAACAGACACATAGGAACGCGTTTTTTCACCGGTATTGAAGTAAAGGTCATCACTGCCTGTGCGGGAGTTGTCCGAGTTTCTGTCAAGATCGAACCCGGTAACGATCAGCCGGTCCACAACAACAGGCGTGGTGGTTCCCTGACGAACGACCGTTAACCGCAAATCCTGATAGGCAATATTTTCGCCGCTATCCTTGTCACGCAAACTGGCAAATAGCACCCCCTCTTCCACCCCCAGGCACTGGAAGCTCCCGGCCTGCTCATTGTCTTCCTGCAGAACCTGAACCAGAACATCCAGCGGCTGACCGTCGTAGCTTGCGGATGTGCCAAACCGGTATGTCGCCTGAGAACAGTCACTGCCGCTAATGATTGTCCGCGAACCATTCAGCGGCAAACTGATCGCGTCTGCTGTCCCACTCACCAGGCACAGGCCGACAAAAAGCATGACAATCAAAGCCTGCGTCGCCAGCAGCCCTGCAACCAGCTTGCCTTTATTTTTTTTCGGTCCGGTTGTCTGCATCGTTTTACTCCACCCGTAACCCGAAAATAAGAACGGCAGCTTCGCCCGCTTTTAATTCACCCACATTCACCGACACATCACCGGTACCGCCCTCGGCTGGTGCAGCCACATCAGCGCTGCAATCCCCCGAGGGAAGCTGGCAACGTGTGGCAGCAGACAGCATGGTTGTGAACGGCTGGGTGCGATCATTAATAGTGACTTCATACATGCTCTGCGCGCCGGTGTTGGCCGCGGTCAGACGATAAATCACGCATTGCTCGCCGGGTGCTGCCGTGAATCGGGTATACACGAAACAACCATCGGCGGTACAGCTGCCCGGGCCATCGGGGACACCATCACAATCCGCATCCAGCGCCTGCTCCTTGGTCACCGCCACATCGGTATTGCTGGTCGTGGTGGAATCCGTCGCAGTGTCTGTCACCGTCTGCCCGGCACCCTGTGCCGTGACGGTGAGCGTCTTCAGGTTGGTAATGCCATAACCGGCCGTTGCCGGGGCAAACACCCGGGCAAACACGGACAGGCTCTCGCCCACGGCAAGCACACCATCCGCCCCGGCAGTCTGCAGAGGCGTGCCATCGACAATCAGGGTATCCGCCGTATCCCATTGGCCATTGCCATTACTGTCCTCGTAGAGGGTAATCGACCAGCCATTGTCACTGGCGCTGTCTGGCGTGCCACTGAGCAACACATTGGTCAAATCCACATTACCGGTGTTGGTGAGCTGATGGCTGTAGAGCACGCTGCTGCCCGGCGCCACTTGCCCGGTCTGGTCCGGCTGCAGTGAAAGTGCCGGCCCCGCCACCACGACCACCTGGTCCAGCTTGATATCGCTGGCATTGCTGGTCGGCGACAACGCACGCAGATACAGCGGCAAGCTATCGCCCCCGCTGGCCGATTCCGGCACCGTGACCTGGGCACACACCAGCCGCTGGCTACCTGCCGGCACCAGCCCGGTATTGGTAATAGCAACGCCATTGGCACTGCAGTCACCCGATCCACCGTCACGGTAAAAAGCCACAGCCCACCCCGCGGGTAATTGCCCCGGATTGAAATTGCTGTTGCTGGCGTGCAGGTCGTAGCTGTCCTGCCGCGGCCCGGTATTATTCACGTACAACACAAAGGTGCCGCGGTTGCCCGGCGCCACAGACAAGCTTCGCACCGGCGAGGCTTCCGGCCCCGGCCCTTCACCCGGAGCGCTACCGTTAACCGGCTGATCATTGGTAAGGTCCACACTGTTGGTCGCAATGCTGATGAGCGTGTCGGTCACCGCATTGCGCACCTGGGGATCGGTGACTGAACTGGCAACCTTGGTGACCTGGAAGGGCCCACCCAGTGCATTGGGCGGCAGGATGGCCTGCAGGACAACGCGCACGCCGCACACACCATTACCGGCATCGCGGACAAAGCGGGCCGGACACTGGCCACCTGGATCGACCAGCTGGATCGGGCCGGTGTCAGGCACCCCGTTGCCATCGGTATCCACCAACGGAGTAGCACCATCCGCCTTGAGTAACTGGAAGACGGTACCCTGGGGGAAGGGATCGCTTAGTGCCGCCCCGGAACGGTCGTTGGCAGCGTCGATGGTGATATCGAAACGGTCTTCACCATCGCCGGTATTCCAGATCACGTTGTTGAACAGCACTGTGCCACCCTGCCCGGCACTGGCAATCTCGACACGGTTACCGGTATCGCTCACGTCATCGCTACCGGTAATGCTGTCATTCTCACTGTTGTTGGCCACCACCGCTGGCGCCAGCGCCCGGTCAATAACCCGATAGCTCACGGCATTGGTACTGAACGGAGACGGCGTACCGAAATCCGTATTGCCGGCTTCATTGGAATAGCGGAAACGGCCGGTATTGCGAACCCGGTCGCCGGCACTCAGGCCCGCATCCAGGGTAACCTCGAAGGTGAGAGTGCCCACACCACCCGGTGGCAATTGCGTCACGACCGCCCGCACCCGATCCTGACAATCCGGTTCAGCAGCATCTGTATCGTAGGCACAATAGCGGATCAGGTTAGGGGCATTGCCCTGATCACCATCATCACCATCGTCTGTGAGCGGGGTGTTGCCGGTAAACGTCCAGCGAGCGGAATCCGACACATAGGTCATGCCTGCTGACACCCCGTCCACGGAAACCGTCGGCAACACATCTTCAATGACGATATCCGTGGCCGCCTGGTCCGACGGGTTACGGTAATCCAGGGTGACGGTGATCGGCCCATCCGGGGAGCGGCCTTCCCGCTGGCTCAATGACTTGACCACTTCAATCACCGGACCATCGATGACATCCGCTTCATCCGTATTGATGGCCTGCAGGGTGTTATCCGCATCACTGCGCGCACGAACCTGCAATGACGGCTGCTGGCCCACCACCGTTCCCGCCGACAATTCAGCTTCCACCACCAGCGAAAATGTTTCGCCGGAAATCATGTCCGGGGTCAGATTATCCCAGCAGCCATCCGCGTCGGACTGGGTAAACAAGGCACCGCCCGCATCGGGTTGGCCATCGCCGTTGCCGTCGGCGTAAACGGCCCAGGCATCAATGCCGCTATCCACATTGGTAATACACAACTGATACTGGTCGCGCCCATTACCGGTATTGGTCAATACATGGGAGAAATACACCAGCCCACCTGGCACTGCTGGCTTGCCCTGATCACTGACCAGTTCAATACCCGGAACGTTCTGCACCAGCGTCTGCACCAGGTTGGAGGTAACCCGCTGTGCTTCCGCCTGCTCCGTACAGCCATCATCAAGACAGGCCCGGTAACTCGCCGACGCCTGGTTTTTGATCACGGTGCCTGCCGCAGGTGTGGCCGCCTGAACACTGGCTCCCAGCATCAGCAACACCATCAGCCCTGTACGTTGCAGTGTCTTCACCCCAACTCCCCCTTTACTTCACTGGCGCCGGCGGCACGAATTCATCGCCGCCACTGCGGGCAAAATCAGCCCGCAGTACCAACGGGCGACTCTGCGCATCCAGCGGCATCAATTCAACACGACGATTGATAACCCGCTGTTCGTTATTCGCGTCAGGCAGAATAGGCAGCTCTTCGCCCAGAGCGACACGCTTGATGCGGCCATTGCTGATGCCCCCATCACGCAGGTACTGCACAACCCGGTCCAAACGACGTGCCGCCAGTTTCTGGTTATAGCTGGCCGCGCCCTTCTCATCGGTGAACGCCTGCACGCTCACCTGCAGGGTCGGGTACTGTTTCAGCACCGCCAGATTGCTTTCCAGCCGGCGCGCTTCAGCGTCCGCCAGCTCATTCTGGTCAAACCCAAAATACACCGCCGGCTCCCAGACCTGGGTGCGACTTTCACCGGCCACCAGGCCTGCTCCGCCGCCAGCAGCAATACCGGTGACTGTCACCAGGCCGGTGCTCGTTACCCGAGCCTCCACCGGGCACAGTTCATCATACTGTGCATACAGTGACTCGGTGCTGGCACAGCCGGCCATAGTTGTCATGCCCGCCAGGATCAGCAGAGCGAACCGCGCTTTCATCATGTTCATCGCGCCTCTCCCAGATAACTGCGCTGCCCGGCGGCTTTACTGCCCAGCCAGCTCAGGTCATCTTCATCGAATTTGTATTCCAGTCCAACAAACACGCCTTCCGCGTTATAGCCTTCCGGGTCCAGGTCATCGTCACGGAAACCGGTAAAGTTATAGCCCACACCCATGCGCAGATTACGGCGCACCAGTGCATTGACGGTAAAGCCGTAGCTGTAACGGCGCTCTTTAACGCCTTCCGTGGTAATCGCACCACCATGCAGATCCAGATCAAAACGGCGAGTGATATCCCAGATAATCCGGCCATCCGCCACATAGGCATCCGATTCCACATCCAGATTGCCCAGTTCGGTTTGTTGCCATTTGGCACCCAGGCGACCAGAGAAAATCCAGTCGTCATGGGCCTGATAGTTATGGTGCGTGGAGAACAGGTGCACAGTGCGGTCGCTGCCACCGCTGCCGCCCCACTCTTCTTTCCATTTGTACATGAACAGCATGTGGTGACGATTATCCCGACGGGGACGGCGGGCCATCCCCAGGGTGACAATGTTGTCGCCTTCCTTGGCTTCAGTATCAAAGTACTGCAGGCGCAGGTCATCACGTACCACCGCAGACCAGTCGGTATTGACTCGCCAGATATTGGCCGCACTCAGACCATAGTACTCGCGATCATCACCAAAACGGGTTTCCACCCGGCCCAGGGTCCGGCGGTTTTCATTGCGCTTGTCTTCTGCTCCCACGGACAAGGCCGTGGCGTCCTGATTGGTCTGTCCGTCCAGTGTCTGAATCCATTCCATGGACGGCGATACGGTGAGCCCCGGTTCAATTTCAATATCCGACTTCACACCATTGGCCGCGGCCACATCACGGCCATCCACGGCACCGCGCAAACGGTACTCGGAATACACATCCGTATTACGGGTGACCGCAGAACGCACACCGGTGGTGAACTGCTGCGTTTCCACGTCATCATCCAGCGTATTGATGCCATTCAGGCTGTTGATGATCTCGTAACGGCTGTAGAGGCTGGTTTTCTCGGTGAGCTGCATGTCCGCATCGGCCGCGATACGACGGCGGCTGGTATCGTTGAAAGCCTGCTCGTATTCCGCGCCAATCTGGAAGGGCTTGCCCAGCAGATTAAAACCCCGGTCAGCGCCGAGAATATAGGTGCCGAAATCTTCACTGCCCTGCGCATCCTTCTGCTCGATACCGCGCACCCCGCCGCGCAAGGCGGTGGCACCGATACGTTTTTCCCCGATCACGCCCAGGCTGTTCTGCTCTTCCGTCCCGTCCAGCTGCTTGGAGCGAATGCCTTCCACTTCCACGGAAAAATCCCGGGCCAGCATCTGCTCGTGCCCCAAACGCATTTCTTCACGGGCGGCACTGATACCCGCCGACGGATTATCAAACCCGGCCTCCGCGCGCGCCCAGCGCAATTCGGTACGCGAACCATCCACCCACAAACGCTCACCATTAATGCTGTAGGCGCGCCCTTCCGGGTCATTGTTTTCATGGGCCATGGAGCCGGAAGACACATTGATGCGGGTGTTCTCGTCCAGCTTGTATTGCGCGGAAACGCTGGTCAGGTCGAAACCTTCGGTTTCATGGTCATCCTGGGTGCGGCTAACGCCCAGCTGCAGCTGATCGGTCAGGTCGTAGTTCAGGCGCGCGCCGAGAACATTGTATTCCTCGGCATCGCCTTCCACGTTATAGCTCACGCGGACGAACACCGGGTTCAGGTTGGCATCCACCGTGGGGACCACATCGTGGAAGCGAATATCACCGGTAAAATAATTCACCGAGTAATCCACGTAGCGGGTCAACGGTGTGGTTTCGATGACCAGGCCCCGGTTGTTGCGGTCACGCACAATGATTTCCACGGTCTCGCTGTCACGGGCCGGATCGTTACTCAAGGTGAACAACAGCGCGGTACCGTTACCCGGCAGCTCTTCGGTCACCTGTTCCATGTCCGGGCGGGCAGCGAACACTTGGAAGCGGGCACGACCGTTATCGTAGACGCCATTCAACCCGGTCAGGGTGCGCTGGGTACGGCCCAGATCGTAGAAGTCGTTCTGCGGGTCGGTGAGATAATCCCCCCACATGATGCTGCTGCGGTCCTTTTCCAGTTTCGCATACAGCTTGCTGCGGCTGCGGGCATCATAGCCACGCACAGACGCATCGCCGGGGATCGGGTAGTAATCTGCGGGATTCAGATCACGGCGCACTTCGTCTTCGGTGTCCAGATCCTTGTCGGTGTCGTAGGCCAGGGTCAGGTGGGCATCGCCGCGGACCTGACCTTTCATGAACACGGCAGCCCGGCCGTCCACGCCATCGTCAAATTCATCGGCCACATCCGTGGGTGCATTGCCGTTGTCACGCAAGCCACCGGCGCGGCTTTGCACCTGTAAAAAACCCGTGGCCAGCAACGGACGCAGAGGCGCAATCTGTTCGATCTGGATGCTGTCACTGAAACGGTCCAGGGTGGCACGCAGTCGCACCGGACCGGTGTATTCCGTGCTGCGCAGATGAGCCAGGGCCACACCGTCCACCAGTTTGATTTGATGACCCGGCGTACCGCTCTGCAAATCCTCTTCCAGCCACTGGCCGCGATCGGTTTCCAGTGTCACAAAGTGGCTGCCCAGCGCCGGGTTGCCTTTGGCATCATTGAGACGAACACGCACACCCAGGGTTGAGCGCCCACCGTCCGCCGGCAGCGTATCGGATTCCGTTTCCAGGGTAATGGACTGCGGCGCCGCCGGGCGCACCACGGTTTTTTCTGCCATCACCCGCTCGTTGCCAAACATGTCGCGTGTGCTGACTTTCAAGGTGTTTTCCCCTTCATCCAGGGCGACGCCATACCAGGTGACGACCTGGGCACGCTCACGCTTGTTGACGACCTGCTCACCCAATTGCGCCTTGGCCACTGCCTTGCCATTCACGCTCAGTACCGGATCCACGCCGGCACGCACCACCACCTGAAAACGGCCATCACGGCTCACGCCGCCACGCGGCCACAACCAGGCACCCTGCTCCGCCTGCTCGCGGGTAATGCTGGCAGCCACTTCCTTGGTGTTCTGCATGGTGGCTTCCGGGTTGGCCGGCAGCACCGCGGCCGTGTCGGTTTTCTCGCCCTGGGACTGGGAAACTTTTTCCCAGGCATCGGTGAGTCCGTCATCCCCGGTCTGGGTATATACACCGCTGCCCAAATCGCCGCTGCCGTCGGCCTGACGCAAAATCGGATTGATGGTCTGCTGACGCAGGGGATCAAAGCGCGCCGCTTCATCCAGCATCCAGTCACCGTTCATGGACGCATTGCGGGCTTTGAGTTGTTCCGCCAGCGCTTTCGCGTCATCGCCAGTGGGGCAAATGGCGGCAAAATCCGCACGGTGGTATTCACCGGAACGCAAATCCACAAACCGGCTTTCCGGGTCCGCCGCATGACGGTTGTCGATGGGCTTGAGTTTGACGCCGGCCGGCAAGGTCAACGGATCCACCTTGATGGTATGCAACCCCGGGTTCAGGCCGTAGACACTGTACTGGCCGTTCTCGTCGGTAATCACCCAGGTGCCGTCCTGCAGATACAGCTTCACGCCACCAATGGGCCACTCGCCATCGTTCTGCAGGTTATTACCTGTCTCTTATACACATCTCCGAGCCCACGAGACGCTACGCTATCT
>OJEF01000535.1_pt1 | contig 12482 bp, 8 predicted proteins | sample 1593041 | NCBI WGS metagenome assembly OJEF01 (sample SAMN05416790, study PRJEB24817) | seawater metagenome | isolation source: Sea water | place: Canada:Atlantic | collected 2013-11
ACGAGATAGCGTAGCGTCTCGTGGGCTCGGAGATGTGTATAAGAGACAGGATTCGGAAACTGGCCGATACGCTCGATCAATTCGTAGAAGCAGTCGGCCGCGGGCAAAGTGCCAATCAACGGCGGTAGTGCCTTCAGGCTGGCATGCAAGCGAGTCAGGTCGCGGGGGCGAGCGGAGCGCAGGGCCACCCGGCCGAGGATCCGCTCCATGTCGCCGATGTCATTGAGCACATCGCGGGCGGATTCGAAACACCAGCCCTGGCGCAGGGCGTCGATCTGGTCCTGTCGCTGGGTAAGCGTGGTGCGGTTACGCAGTGGCTGGTGCACCCAGCGCTTGAGCAGGCGCGCGCCCATGGCGGTTTGGGTGCTGTCCAGCACCCAGGCCAGGGTGTGCTGCTCCTGGCCGTCCAGGGTTTCGGTCAGCTCCAGGTTGCGGCGGGTGGCTGCGTCCATGGCCACCGCGTCGTCAAAGCTCTCCACGGCCAGGCCGGTAATGTGCGGCAGCTCACCGCGCTGGGTCTCCTTGGCATACCCCAGCAGGGCGCCGGCAGCGGCGACCGCCACGGCGGTTGGCTCACCGAAACCGGCCAGATCCTGTACCTGAAATTGCTGACACAACTGGCGGCGGGCGGCGTCTTCGTCAAACTCCCAGCCGGGGCGTTTGCGGGTGCCGGGACGCTCGGCCCAGCGGCCCGGCAGACCGTGTTCCTCGCTGAGCAGAAGCTCCGCCGGTGACCAGCGCTCCAGCAGGGCCTGCAGTTGTTCGGCGCCTTCTACCTGAGTGACCACAAAGCGTCCGGCAGCCAGATCCAGGCTGGCGCAGCCGTACTGATTATTGTGATCAAAAACCGCGCACAGCAGATTGTCACGGCGCTCTTCCAGCAGCGCCTCGTCACTCACCGTGCCGGGGGTAACAATGCGCACCACCTTGCGTTCCACCGGCCCCTTGGCCAGCGCGGGGTCGCCGATCTGCTCTGCAATGGCCACCGATTCACCCAGCTTCACCAGCCGCGCCAGGTAGTTCTCTGCCGCATGATAGGGGATCCCCGCCATGGGAATCGGCTTGCCGGCACTCTGGCCCCGTTGGGTCAGGGTAATGTCCAGCAACCGCGCCGCCTTCTGTGCATCACCAAAGAACAACTCGTAGAAATCGCCCATGCGGTAGAACACCAGCTGATCCGGGTGCTCGGCCTTGATACCGAGGTATTGCTGCATCATCGGCGTATGTTGGCTCAGGTCCGCGCTCACGGTTCCTCCGGGGGTATCAGTGGTAGAAATCAAAAGGGGGATGATATAGGGAATGGAGGAAGGAATCATGGGGTCGCTCATAGGGCAGAGGGAGCGGCCGGGGACTCTGTTGTTAGGCAGGTTGATCGGATAGCGGGGGAGATGAAATTAATGTTCCCCGCCCTTGTTACAGCCACCTGGCAAATCCACGGTAGCGATTATTTTGCCGGCATGCCCAAGAGGCTTGGTGTTTTTCGCGGCGGTCAATCGCTTATTGATGAAGTTGCGTTACGTTTTAGGCACAAAACCTGATGATATTGGAAAATATGCGCCCTTCTCCTCGTGTTCGTCTATCCGCCTCAATCGTTGATGTTTTGGATTCTTTCATCGAGTCCGTCAGACCGGAGCTTATCGTCGACCGCAAGGTAGAAGATGGATGCTGTGATCTAACCTTGAATGAGCTGCGAGATCTAATAGAGACGGCGGCTAGCTGTCAATCGCCGAAGGAGCCTCTGTCGATACAGCTGTTACGATACTTGCCAGTAACGGCGGCTGGTGACGTGGGCATCGCTTCGATGACAGCGGCAACTCTGGGAGAGGCGTTGGAGACAGGAGTGCGGTTTTTGCCGTTGGTCTTTACTCTTTTTGACTGCCATCAGTATTCTTCCGGCAATAAAGTCGTAGTGGAAATGCGCTGCCGGCATGATCTTGGAGAAACCTGTAATGCGGTTTTAACGGAGTTACAAGCGGGATTGTTTAGGAATATGGCATTTTTTGCTCAGCATGCCCCACAGTCTAGCAATAAGACCCGCTATAGGATGCGTTTGTCATTTTCCCATGAGCCTCAGGGTGATAAGCAGGCGTATCGTGAAATATTTGGCGAAGTTCCTGATTTTGGTCAAGCAACAAATTGCTTTTCCCTGAGTAAGCAAGTTCTTCGGCAGTCTTTGTTAACGGCTAACCGCGTTACTCATTCTGCGCTTATAAAAACCCTTGAGGAACGATTACATCGTTATGGAGTTTCTGAATCGGTTTCAGATAGAGTTCGGAATTTGATTCGGAAGGCTTTGGTTGAGGGTGAGTTGTTAACAAGCGAAGAGATGGCTCTTCGCTTGTTTATGTCATCTAGGACTCTAAATAGGCGGTTAGAAAAAGAAAATACTCATATAAGGCTCTTGATGGACCAGGCTCGACTCGAGTACGCCAAGCGGCTTCTTCAAACGACAAGCTTGCCAATTTCCACAGTTGCCAATAAATCTGGTTATAAAAATCCTTCTTCCTTTTCTCGCGCTTTCAAAAGGTATTTTGACGTTTCACCGGGTCAATGCCGCTCCTAAATAGAATGCCGACAGAAAATAATGGCGCCTTCTGCACATTGTTGGCAGCTCATGCACTGAATGCTCTGGTTAGACTCCGTGAAGATTTAAGTGGCATTGAATGGCCGCTAACGACGGAGAGAAAGATATGTCAAATCAGCTTGATAGTAGGTGGGATGCCATTGTTGTTGGAGCCGGGCTCGGGGGCATGAGTAGTGCGGCCTGTCTGGCTGCTGCAGGAAAGAAAACGTTGCTGATAGAGCGCCATACCGTCATAGGCGGTAGCTCCCATGTATTTCGCCGAAAAAAACAGTGGGAATACGACTGCGGGGTGCACTACATGGGCGGGTGCGGTCCTGGTGAGGCTGTGCCTGCGGTAATGCAAGGTTTGGGTCTTGATGACCGGATAGAGTGGCTGCAGTTAGACCCTAATGGTTTTGATACCGTGCGGGGGCCAGATTTGGAGTTCAAGGTCCCTGCTGGCTGGGATGCTTATCTCGATTCTCTCATCCGAACTTTCCCAAAACATGAAAAGAAGCTTCGGTTCTATATAAGGGTAATGCGGAAAATTGGTGAAGGGTTCGATCGTTCATCAATGAATTTGGGGCAGGGGTCTGCCTTTGCACGTTCAAGTGATGCGGCTAAAAAAGTAGGTTGGGCAATGCCCTTCTTTATGATGCCTCATGCCGCATTTCTTGCTAGTTGCGGCTTCGACCCTAAAACACTTCTCGCCCTTTCTGTTCAGGATGGGGCCTTGGCATCAACTCCTTTGGAACTGCCAGTTGGTATGGCAGCAATCTTTCTTCAGGACTATGTTGGCGGCGGGGCCTGGTATCCAAAGGGCGGAGGACAGATGTTCTCCGCAGGATTTGCAGAGGTGATAGAAAGTCATGGCGGTACGATTCTCACTAACACAGAAGTGGAAAAAATAATTGTTGAAGGTGGGGCGGTAAAAGGTGTGAAGCTGAAAGGTGGTGAGGCATTGTCGGCGCCTGTTGTTGTCTCTGGAGGGGATATTAAGCGAACCTATGAAGATCTCGTTGGACGTGACGGAATGACGGATTCTATGGCTAAGAAAGTGGATAGAATGAAAATGTCCACGCCCCTTATTAATGCCTTTTTTAGTGTAAAGCAGGATTTGAGGAAATCTGATAATAGTAACTATTTTATTATCCCTAGCTGGGATGATGCCGGATCACTAATGAGCTTGAAGAACATGGGCCAGCGATTGCTAAAGCCCAAGGGAAGAGAGCCAGTTGAATGGGCAATGGATTATGCAGCTAATCAACCAGCTTATGTTCAGTGCTCAACTAGGCGAGATCCGGACAATATGCGCAGTGCTCCATTGGGACACGGAGTAGTAGAGGTGCAATCACTGGCTCCCTATGATCCTGCAATGTGGGGGATTAAAGGATTAGATGTTTCCAGTGGAGAATATCGCGATAGTAAAAAATATTTACAGGTTAAGGAAATCATACTCGAAGGTTTTGCGCGGCGCATGGAAAAAGCCTATCCGGGTTCTTCATTAAATGTGATTGATGCTGAACTGGGGACGCCAGCTGCACAGGAGAGATTCACGTTTACCAGTGGTGGTAGTGCGTTTGGCTTACAGCCTAACTGGCGCCAGATTGGGCCTTTCCGGCCTGGAACCAAGACGGAGATTAAAGGGCTGTTGTTAGCTGGAGCCAGTACTGTCTGGGGGCCGGGAACCGTGGGTTCAATATTGAGTGGGGTGCATGCCGCGAGTGTGGCCACCGGACGTGACCTTCTGAAAGAAATGCAATCCGGTGAAATGATTGCAGACCGATCACGAATGCGTCAATGGCCAAGTGACTTTGACCCACTTCTTGAGAGTCGCGGTTCGGCTGCAAGAAAAAAACGTGAGGCTAAAGGTCGTAAAAATAGTGCGATCTCGTAATTGGCGGGATACATCCGGCAGAATGATAGGTGACTGATATGAATGATAAATCACAAGAGGCTACAGCACACGGGCGCGAATTTGATGTGGTGGTGTTCGGCGCCTCAGGTTTCGTAGGGAGTTTGACAGCCCAATATTTGGCAGAACATGCACCACAAGGTGTAAGGGTCGCGTTGGCCGGCCGGTCGGAGTCTCGTCTTGCTGAAGCAAGGAAAGGACTTCCTGATGCGGCCCAGAATTGGCCGCTAATTGTTGCCGATGCCAATACGCAGCGTTCACTGGACTCCTTGGTATCCCGTACGAGAGTGATATGTACGACTGTAGGGCCATATCTTCGCTACGGAAAACCACTGTTACTCGCTGCTGCGAAAGCGGGTACGGACTATGTTGATCTAACTGCCGAGGTGCCGTTTGTTCACTTTGCGATTGAGGAGGCGCATGAGATAGCCGAGCAGACAGGGGCCCGCATCGTTCATTCCTGTGGATTGGATTCAGTGCCATCAGACCTCGGTGTTCACTTGCTATATGAGCGTATGCGCCGTGATGGAGCTGGTGCGTTGACTGATACAACGATGGTCGTGAAATCCATGAGAGGTGGGGCCTCCGGCGGTAGTGTCGATACCTTGCGGGTCCTCACTGATCAGTCCGAAGACCCTGCTATTCAACAGTTAGTTACCAATCCGCATGCGCTATCTGGAAGCCCTGGCATTACCCCTGATATTCCGGCATCTCTTGAGCCCAGTGACCTTTCAATTATCAGAGGAAAACGGGTGGATCCATCGCTTAGAGGGACTTTGGCCCCGTTTCTTATGGCGTCGTATAACACCCGTATCGTTAGGCGTTCGAACGCATTACTGGGAAATGCTTATGGCGATGGATTCCATTACGCAGAAACCATGGCGATAACGAGTATCCCAGGGATATCAGGTATCGCAGCAAAAAGTGTTTATGCGGCGACAACCGCATTTGCAAGTGCAATGGGTTTCGGTCCAACTCGCTGGGTCCTGGACAAGATTCTTCCGAAACCCGGTGATGGTCCGAGTAGAGAAAGTCAGGAAAAAGGGCATCTCGTCACGCAAACGTTCACCAAGAGCACGGCAGGTAGAAGATACCGGTCTCAGGTCACCGTCAAAGGTGATCCTGGGTATGTCGGCACTGCAGTCATGCTTGGTGAGAGTGCATTGGCATTAGCGCTTGATAGAGATCGCCTTCCGAAAAGGTTTGGAGTCTTGACTCCAGCCGTCGCTATGGGAGCGATTTTGACAAAACGCCTCCAAGACGCAGGTTTTGAGCTAAATGTAACCGAATTGCACTAATGGAAGACTCGAAAATTAGTGGCGCCGCTTAATAAGGCGGCTGCGTTAATCAACATAAAAAGGCGAGCCATGAAATACTCTCAAACAGGTAAACACCCGGATATTCCGGTCAGGAATGCAGATTTCGGTTTTGCTGATATCCCCAAGTATTGGTTTAACCGTGACCCTCTCTTTACTCATTATTTTACAGGGCTGTCAACGCTTTTTCCTGAAGGGGAGGCTTTTTTTGTTCGGTCTGTCAGGAAATTAAGAGCGAGAGTAAGGGGAAATGAAGAACTTGATAGTCGTATAGGCGCTTTTATCGGTCAGGAGGCAATGCATTCTCGTGAACACGAAGCATTCCATGTCAGTGCACAAAAGCATGGCCTGGACCCTAAATCTCTGGAGGCTTGGACCGGAAAAATACTGGGGTTTATGGAACGTAATTTTAGTGAAAAGTCACAGCTTCTTATAACAACGGCTCTGGAGCACTATACGGCTGTCCTTGTTGTGGAGATGATGAAAGATATCCATGAAATGATGGATGATAAAAACGTTAGGGATTTGTGGCTGTGGCATAGTATCGAGGAAACCGAGCATAAATCTGTGGCCTACGACATGTACGAATACCTTTATGGAAAGGGATGGACGTCGTACTTTTCCAGAGTTTCCATGTATGTATTAAGTCTGTCTACTATCACCGTGGTTTCCTTGGTTTATGCTTTTGTTCTCATGAAAAGGGATGGGCAGCTTTTAAATATGAATTCATATCGACGTTTCTTGCCGTTTGCTTTGAGAAGTTATGTGCGTTTTGCGCCAAAATTTTTAGCCTATCTTCGTCCTGGGTTTCATCCGGATGATTACAATGACGATATGCTGGTTGATAAAACCAAAAAAATGATAGGAATTAGCTGATTTTGAATTCTGCGTTAGTTAATTAAGTCTGTATTGGTCGAGCAATGTTTGTCAGTTTATGGAGGTTTTTGAGGTCATGCTTGTATTTTGGCAACGCAGACCGGCCAAAATTCCTTGGCAGCCCTTCAATAAGTAGAAGTTGGTTAAGAGTAAATAATAAAAAAATGGGCTGTGTGGAATATGTAGGAAAGAATGATGAATGAGATGTAAACATGGGTGCTGCTAATTAGAGGCGGCACTGTCCAAAAGGTGTCTGGTTTGCCTGCTTGTGAACTAGTGGATTTTTTGGTGAGCTAGACGCACCTTCCATTGAGGAGATGAATGGGGAGTATTCAGCTAGTCTTCTTGCACAGCCTAGTTGGCTTTCTGGAGTGGCTGGCCCTCTCATGTTGAATAATCCTCTACAGTCCTGGGAATGTAAGGCTTTTCGACCGAGTGATAGCGATAAGGGTCGGCTAAATCAGCCTAAACACACCTGTGCATCACCGACGTATACTGTCTCAGGTCCGCGCTCACAGGTCCTCCGGGGGAATGCATCATGGTTAAAGTCGGCCATCATAAAGGGATTGGGAAAAGGAATCATGGGAGATCTTCACGGCCGTGAGGCGGTGAAGGATTCGGGGTTCGGATGCTGCGCGTTCTGCGGTTATCAATGCTTGGTATACAGTGCTACCTGGTCAAGGGGAATAGTGGTGGGGGTGTGCCAAGATGCTGCTGTCTTTCAGAAGTGTTCGCAGTAAACGGGGTAGAGACCCAAGTCCCTTGACCCGATTCCCATGGTTACGACGCTTGATCCATGCGCTATGCGTGCACGTCCAGGTTATCAATTATCTTTATATTCTGGGGGTTAGGCCTTTGTGTTTCATCCAGCGCTGTAAGTGGTTTTTCATGAGCTGCCTCACTGCCAGTCCCACGGCGAGCAGTAATGCCGCTACCATCAGATAAGGCGCGCTTACCGACATGCTGTACACGAGAGTGCCGGCAATGGGGCCGAGAACAACCCCCAGCCCTTGCATGGCGGTGATGGTGCCGGCGGCGACGCCTTGCTCATGGGCTTCCACCGCATTGGCTGCCAGCGCCGACACGGACGGGTAAACCCAGCCCATCCCGGCTGCGGCGATAGCAAAGCCGAGCCACAGCCCCCAGATCGTTGACGCTAGTGCAGTAGCGCCAAAACCTATAGCGGCGACAATGGCTCCAGTGCGAATCAGACGTGTCGGTTTCCATGCCAGCTTTGTTAGAGCACTCTGTGATAGCACCAGCGTGATACCAACGATTGCCAGGGCGATCCCTGCTGTCTGGGCGGCGGCACCCGGTTCTTGAGCGAGCCGGTCCAAGGCAAAGAAGCCCACGGTGACCTGCGCGATGGCCGCACTGAAGGCCACCAGCATGGGCAGGCGCAGGCGTGGATCATTCAGGCGGGCGGTGTGGTGTGTGGTGGCGCATGGTGTTCCAAGCGGGGCAGTAGCTTCCACAAGGCGAGCAGGGCCAGAATCGGTAACACAGCGGTGATGTATAGAGGTAGGCTCAATCCCAAGGGTGAAAACAGTCCGACCAAACTTGGACCCAGCACCATGCCCGCACCGCTGGCAGCCCCCAATGTAGCCATGGCTCCCGCACGGTGTTCGGGTTCCACATGGTCGGCTACCAGAGCGGCTGATGTTGCTGGCACTGCCGCGTAGAATAACCCGACGAAGCCGCGCCCGAGGACCAGACCGGCCAATGCCACCCATGCTGGCAGCAGGGTGTTTAAGGCGGTGTCGATGAACAGGCATAGTAGTAGATAGCTAATCGCGAAACCGGTGAGCCCGGAAAGCATCACCGTGCGGCGTCCCCGTTGATCACTGAGCCGCCCCCACCACCGCGCCGTAGTAATCCATGCCAGGCCGCCGACAGTCATCGCCAACCCAACGTGCCAGGGGGCGAGGGAAAGTGTTCGTGCAATCGGGCCCGCCAACGCGACGAAAGCCATCATCGCCATGGTGCAGGTGAAGGTTTCAAATAGTAGAGGGCGAAGACTGAACGTTGTTCCTGTGGACACCGCGGGAGAAATGATTTGCTTCATGATCCATTACTGTTCCGGTGATGGAGGTAGCCTTCGTTGTCAGCAGGCGCGAAGGGTACTTTTGCTATCGATTGTATAGGTAATGATTATCATCATCTTAAAAATAAAGAGGTACATTTCCGGATTGAATGAAAATCACCCTTTGCGACGTTAGGAGGTATCGCGAAGTCCATGTGTGCAGTAATCGAGTAATCGGGGACACGCGCCGGTTCGGCCATTGCCTGAAAAAATCAGCTCTTGGGCTGATGCTGGCTCGCCGTGCGTACCCCGATATTTCGACTAACGGTTATTACCAGCGATAGTTAACCGTGCCGATAACGCTCCGTGTTTCTCCGTAATAACATTCTGAGTCATTGCAGTTGGAAAGATATTCTTTATTGGTCAGGTTGCGGGCGTTAACGGCTAGTTCCCAGGGGCCGGTTTGATAACCGATCAGCGCATCGATCAACGTATAGTCGGGAATTTTTGCTGGTGCTTCTTCATTGGCACCATAGGTTGATCCCGTATAGCGGGCTCCCGCGCCAAGCTTCAAACCAAAACCAAACGTGTAGTCAGACCATAACGAGAACTGGTGCTCGGCGTAGTTGAAGGAACGCTTGCCGATTTCGCTTGGGTTGGCGCTGTCGGTGACATCGGCTTCCGGGGTCCAGCTGTACGCGGCCTTGAGGTTTGTATTGGGCAGCACTTCTGCGACGGCTTCCAGTTCGATACCGCGAACGGTGACTTCACCGGTGTTGCGGGGGGCAAAGCCTGTATCGTAGGTGACGTAGTTTTGCCTCACCAGATCGAATGCCGCAATGCTGTAGGTGCTACTGGCGCCTGGCGGCTGGTAGCGCATGCCCATTTCGTATTGTCGGCCGGTTTCAGGATCAAAGGGGTTACCAGTGGCAGGATTGATTGTTGCCGTTGGAGAAAAGGATTCAGAGTAACTGATGTAGGGCGCGAGGCCGTTCCCTACAAGGTAAACCAACCCGGCGCGACCGCTAAAATGTTCATCGGATTGTTTGTCGTTTGAGTTGGTCAATTGGTCATCGTTTTCGATGACGGCGCGGTCAAAACGGCCGCCAAGGGCGAGTACCCAGTGTTCGTCGAACTTGATCTGATCCTGGAGATAAAAGCCGGTCTGTTTGAGTACGGTGTTGGCGTCGATGAACGGTGATGCGGTTAACGTGACTGGCGAGCCATAGACCGGGTTGAAGACATCAATGGGATCGACTGCGCCACCCCAGTAAGCGGTGACATCAAAATCGGAGCGCTGGTAATCCAGCCCCAATAATAGTGTGTGCTGCCAGCGGCCGGAGCGCCAGTGGGCTTCTACCTGGTTGTCCAGAGTGAGCTGGCTGGCGGATTCGTCACTGCCAAACGGTGTGCGGTCTAGCAGGCGGAAATTCTCGGGGGCGCCGGGGTCTCCGGCATTGACGGTAACAAAACGTGGGCTATAGAAACTTTGATAGTCGGTATCGAACTCCCCGTAGCGAGCGTTCTGACGAAGGGTCCAGATGTCGTTGAGGTGGTGCTCGAACAAGTAGCCGATCATCCATTGTTTCTGGTTGTAGCGGCTGAAATTCGGCTCCCCCCAGAATGTGGAGGCGGGGATGTCGCCATTCGGATTGGACAGCAAGGTGCCCTCCAGGGGGAAGTTGCTCCAGTTGGAGGCCACTTTCATGTCCAGATATTCGGCCAACAACGTTAACTGGGTGTCGTTGGAGGGGCGCCAGGTCAGTGAGGGTGCAATGTAACTCCGGTCATTGGGAAGATCATCACCGACGGACAGGTCGGCATCCCGTTTCAGGGCGGTCAACCGGTACAGCCATTTGCCATCATCGTCTGCTTGCCCTGACAGGTCGGTGGCAATTTGCTTGCGATTGTCTGTGCCAATCTGGGCGCTGATTTCACGAATCGGGTCTTGAGTCGGCCGCTTGCTGACCACATTGATCAAGCCGCCTGCGGAGTTCTGTCCATACAATACGGAGGATGGGCCTCGCAGATATTCAATGCGTTCGATGCCGTAATTCTCGGTTTGCCACACAGCCCAGTTCCCGCTATTGCGTAATTGCAGGCCATCCTGATAGAAACCTGGGGAATAGGCGTCAAAACCTCGTAGGTAGACCCAGTCGTATTGCGAGTCGTTACCCCAGGGCGTAGCGCTGACACCGGGGGTGTAGCTCAACGCTTCCTTGAGCGTGGTGGCGCCGGTGGTCTTGACCTGATCGGCGGTGATTACCGAAATGGATTGAGGGATTTCCAGAATCGGGGTGTCCGTTTTCGAGCCTGTCGCGCTTCGTTTTGCGGTAAACCCTTCTACCGGCCCGTAAGCGGACTCACCGATTCCTTCTGCATTGACGGTGACCGGCGCCAGAGTGACGGCGTTGTCTGTGGCTTGCGTCAGCGTCACCGTATTGCTGCCGGAAAACTGAAAACGGATTCCCGAGCCTGTAAGTAACTGCTGCAGCCCCTCGTGAACCGTATATTCCCCGGTTAATCCGTTACTTTTTTTGCCCTGTGTCAGTTCTCCCGCGCCCGCCAGATAAAGCCCGGTTTGTGCTGCAAAACGGTTCAAGGCGCTGGAAAGAGCACCAGCGGGAATATTGAAGCTGGTACGGGCTTGCGACTCTGCCTGGTTTTGTGCGGCGGCAGGTTGGGCCCACAGCAAGGGGCCTGCCAGCGTGATGGCGGTGAGTAGCCCGGTGCCTGTCAGGCGAGAAGCCCGCCTTGCAGGGCCAGTTTTATGCGGTAAATCGGTGGTCTGATACGGTTTGCCAGCGGGCATTTTCAAGACTCCCTCAATCGGTGAAATTTCTCGTTCTTTCCTTTACACGGGTGGGAGTGAAAAAGGGGAAGCCTGAATCGGCATTTTTTTGTAATTGGAAAATGTCAGTGATCGGGTTCCAGGGTTACCCACCACGGCAGCACGCGGCGGGTGCGTATCGGTAGAGCATTTTCCAGCATGGTCAACGTGTGGTCGGGCTTGTCGATGGGGTAAGTGCCCATCACTTTCAGGTTGGCTACCGATGCATCCACTGCCAGATAGCCGTGGCGATACCGGCTCAGCTCCTCCACCAGCTCTTGAAGTGAGATGTTGTCTGCGACAATCAGGCCCTGTTGCCAGGCGACACGTGAATGTTGCGCCTTGTGGGGCTTGGCTATTGCGCTGGCGGTGAAGGAGGTCTGCTCGCCGGCTTGCAGGGTGAGGCGTTGGCCGGTGGTGGCGTTGATTTCCACGGCGCCTTCATAGACCGATATCTGCGTATTTGCGTCCCTCTGCTGCACACTGAAACGGGTGCCAAGGGCGCGCAAGCTGCCTTGCAGTGTGGTCACCACGAAGGGGCGCGCGAGGGCGTCTTTGGCTGTTTCAATGAGGATTTCGCCGTCCCTCAGTTTGATGTGACGGATCGTATCGGTGTAGCTGATATCCACGGCGGTGGCGGTGTTGAGCCATAGTTGCCCGCCATCACTGAGTGTCAGTTGGCGTTGTTCGCCGGTGGCGGTGCGGTAATCCGCTGACAGGGTATGGGCCAGCTGGCGGGCCGTACCTGGCAGTGTTGTCTGGCTCCAGATCAGCCAGGTTGCCACGCTCGCAAGGCCACTGCCAAGAAGGGTTCGACGCGTGATTCGGCTGCTGCGGGTGTCATGGATAATTTGCCTGGCGCCGGTTGTACCGGCCTGTTGTTGCGCCTGCTGAAAGCGTTGCCCTACTTCTGTCTCTTATACACATCTGACGCTGCCGACGAATAGAGAGGTGTAGAT
>OJEF01000537.1_pt1 | contig 12473 bp, 9 predicted proteins | sample 1593041 | NCBI WGS metagenome assembly OJEF01 (sample SAMN05416790, study PRJEB24817) | seawater metagenome | isolation source: Sea water | place: Canada:Atlantic | collected 2013-11
GGCTCGGAGATGTGTATAAGAGACAGCCGACACTATGTAGCTGCCTGCTGTTAAAAGTCGGCCGGCTTCGTCATCAAAAATATCGGCGTTGCGACCTACTTCGTGCACTGGCCATGCTAGGCCTCGTTCAGTCCGGTTTCCATTGGCGTCCAGGGCAGCAGTGGCCCATATCATGTGGTGAAAGATGTAAGCGCCACCAACAGTGTCGCGACCTTTGTCCGCTTGATTGTTGACGTCATTTACTTCTACTACTTCAACAGATTTGACCCAGCGATCTTCCGGAATATCTATCAGCAAGGCATCAATCTCGCCCCACCAATCCGCGGTTCCGGACAGTTTGGTGACTTCGTTGCTCTTTAAAATAAGATCTGGCGTGCCAGCAGTCCATGTGAGGCTGTCGTCGAACTCTAAGGGAGTGGGTGCATCTGCTTCATTGCCCTTCGGTGTGCCGGATCTTGCCCAAAGAGATATTGCAGCGATTTCTTCATCGCTTAGAGATACATCATTCTTGAAATCCTGAATACCCAGACCTTTTTCAACGTACCAAGGCGGCATGGCACCGGCACGGTCTCTGATGGACGTCTTGTATTCAATCAAACCTGCGAAAGGTGCTACCTGATCGTAGCTTATTAGCGGCATTGGGCCTACACCACCATCTCGGTGGCAACTCTGGCAACTGCGTTGCAATATTGGCTCTATATCTTCGTGGAAAGTGACCTCAGTCGCTTGCCCAAATGAGACAGCTGGTGCGGCAAGTGCCAGCAGCAGCCCTAAAAGGCCCATAGTGTAAATTTTTTGCATTACTCAATTCTCCCCAATATTGATATTTGTCTATTCGAACGAGCGCGAGTATAGCTGACAGCCAATTTTTTTCCAAATTTGCTACATATTGTAACATCACTAGTAATTCAAGGAGTTGAGAACACCTCGAATGTGCCGCTAGTCATGAACGTCACGCAAAGCACACGCTCGATATTTAACTGATTGATTTCTATAAATTAAATATTATTTGACAAGATGCATCCTCAATCCGAAGCCAAATAACTTAACGAGTGGAGGGGGGCACTATCGATGTGGGGCTTACCCAGTGCGGCATTGTTAAGACGCGTCTCATGGAAGCTGATTTTGCTGTGCTGATATCTCGCAACTTTAAACCAGCTCACTCACCAGGACTCAAAACCTCACCTGAAGCAACTGCAAGCCCCGCGCCATTGAAAAAAGCCACCTCACCATTCACTATCACCACCTCAAAACCTTCGGCGAGTTGCAGCGGATCGGAATAGCTAGCCTTCGCCCTGACAAGAGTGGGGTCGAAAATAATTAAATCGGCGGCCTTCCCCACCTCAACACTGCCTCGATCGGTAACGCCGAGTAACTCGGCCGCATAAGACGTCATCTTACGTATTGCTTCTTCTAAAGGCAGTGCAGCGCGGTTTACTACATACTCCTCGATAATTTTCGCAAACGTGCCATGGCCTCTTGGATGGAATCCAGTAGGGCTGCCGTCGGAGGACACCGTGATATTCTCATCCATAAGTAATCTGGATTGCAGCTCATCGTCCATAATGAAATAAGCACCACTGCCACCTTGCGGACCAATCACATCGATCAAAATTTTCTCGAAAGGCAGACCTAGCTCCTGTTCCAAGTCCGCTAGTGTTTTTCCTGTGTAAGGATCTGTTGCGAGCAGCGTTGCCTCGGGGCCATTGCGCACTGTTATGCGGTTAATGAGGTATTCTTCCAACTCTTCTCTTCGGTCTGCAAGTGCTGCAGCAAATTCCTCATCGGTTTTAGACCAAACTGGGAACAGCAAGGCAAGACCTGCATAACTGGCATTGTAAGGATAAACATCCGCGCTTAATTCTATGCCCGCTTCTTTCGCCCTCTCAATCACCTCTAAAATTTCTTCGGCGCGCGCACTCCCCTTGCCATAGACTGACTTAAGATGGGAGATATGTACTCTGGCATATACACCTTGGCTCAAGAGTTCATCAATAGACTTCTCTAACTGATCATCGTCTTCATTGCGCATATGACTCATGATGACGCGGTTACGACTGCCTACCACTTTTGCCATTTCAACCAGTTCAGATTCTGGAGCATGCAGACCAGGGTTATACTCAAGCCCTGTGCTCAATCCGAACGCATGATCCAGCGAGTTATTTAATAGCTCCAACATGCGTTGGATTTGATCGGGACCTGGAGCTGGGTCCTGCCCTATTCCTGCCAAGTCACGAAGTGTTCCATGCCCGACGAACATTGCCAGGTTCACCCCAATACCTTTCTCGCTAACCTCCTCAACCCATTCACCTAGGTCCGCCACATTTGGACTGTCACCGTCTTGACCGAGCGTTATAGTCGTTACGCCTTGAGCGAGGAAGTTTTCAAAATCGGGAGTCTCTAAGGGATCGCCGTGAGAGTGAACATCAATAAAGCCAGGCGCAATGATTTTGCCCGTGGCGTCTATGATATTCGTTACCGCAGCGTCCAATTCTCCGGGCGCGGTAATTGCAGCAATAACGCCATCTTTAAGATAAACGTCGGCCGCTCTGGCCGAACCACCTAAGCCGTCAACGAGTTTCCCGTTGCTTATTACGCTGTCGAATTGAACCGGCAAATCACTACAGGCAATCAAACCTATCGTGACAAAAAAACCAAGACTTACTTTGCTTAAGGCCTTTGACATTTCCAACCCGCTTGCGCGCTCACCCAATGGGCCCGTAACATTCTGATCTTTTTTGATTCCTGAATCATTCATTTCTTGTCGACTAATCATTAATCTCACCAAAGCCCTGAGGAGGTCTTCTATGTTTAGTCATTTGTTCATACGAATAAGCCAACTCTATTAGCAGGCCTTCCGCATAGGGGCGGCCTACGATCTGTAGTCCTGCGGGCAATCTGTTTTGCCAGAAACCCATCGGTATTGTCACCGCCGGCAAACCCGCGTCCGGCGTCAAACGCTGATTATTATCTCCTCTGTATTCTTCATTGGCTAGCTCAATATGAGCTGGAGGATTCGACCAAGTCGGAAAAATAAGAGCATCAACCTCTGCCGCATCCATCGCCTCTATCGCATTGGCTAGTAGTTGATTACGCTCTGGGTGATTGGGCCATGTAGGGCATGGGACTTCCCATTCATCAGGAACCACATCCAATGGATTCTGCGCATAGAAAGCAAACGAGGCTCGTGTTTCAGGGGCAATCTCTCCCGTTTCCAATACCTTGTTTACATCCAATAGCGGGGAATTTTCAAGAGACTTAAAATACTGGCCTACGTCATATCTGAACCTACCGCAAAACGGAATCTGATTGCTTAGTACCTGAAAATCTTTAATCTCCAACGGATCAACAATGATGGCGCCTGCAGCAGCCAAGTCATTAATGGCTTGGAGAAAAATTGCTTTGATTTCTGGATCAGCATCTTCGTGGTCCACCAACGATCTAAATACTCCCAGACGCTTTCCCTCAAGGCCGTCGACATTCAGAAAATCTAGATAATTCTCTTCGCGCTTGTTAGGCACAGTTAAAGAGTCTGCCGGGTCATAACCCGCGATCACGTTGAAGAGGCGCGCGCCATCTTCAACCGTGCGCGTCATTGGCCCAGCAATATCTCTATCAAAGACTAGCGGTATTACGCCATCGCGACTGGTCAAGCCGATCGTGGAGCGGATACCAAATAATGCCAAATGAGAAGAAGGCCCGCGAATGGAGTTGCCCGTATCACTGCCCATTCCCGCCACACCGAAACTAGCAGCCACTGAAGACGCGGTTCCTCCTGAAGAGCCTGCAGGAACGAAATCTACATCGTAGGCATTTGCCGTACGACCATACGACGAAGATACAGTTTCTCTTGGGCTGAAGGCCCATTCCGCCATATTGGTTTTAGCAAGCACGATCGCGCCTGCTTCTCGTAATTTTCCTACCATAAATGCATCATCGGGTGGAAAGCTATTTATCAAAGCGATCGATCCGCCCGTTGTAACCATGTCATGAGTATCAAAATTATCTTTGACAAGCAGTGGAGCACAAAATAGCTCGGGCATTGTCTCGTTTCTACTCACTGCCAAGTCGATTTCGTCAGCCTTTACGAGTGCGTTGAGATTAATTTGTGCAATAGCATTAATGTTGCGAGATTGGTCATAGGCCTCGATACGCTGTATGTATCCAGCCACGATTTCGTGACACGTGGAGTCCCCTTGCATGATTGCAGACTGTATATCGGCTATCGATGCTTCAACGAATTTAAATGAAGAATTCTGTGGGGCAGCACAAGCAGCGAGTGGTGCCAGCAGAAGTAACCCAAAGCACTGCATTTTGATATTGGCCATAGTCTTTTTTCTCTGAATTAACCTTTGGCAATTTTCAACCAGTGTACTGTCTTAGTCGCTGAGTTCTTTCGCTAGGCTATAGAGAAACTTATAACCTTCGTACAAGGACTCTTTGAGTAGACGTTCATCCTGCCCGTGTATACGCATATCGTTACGATCCACGAACAATCCCGATGTACCATAAGTCGGAATGCCTGCGCGACGCATGCGTGCGCCATCAGTTGCCCCTGTGGACATCGTCGGCATCACAGTGACACCAGGCCACATTGCCTCGGTGACTGTTTCAACCGCCGCCATTATTTCTTCCGATAGCGGAGAAGAATCGGTAATGGAACCACCACCGCGATACTCCACTAAGAGCTCTGGGTTATCAACAACTGTGATCAGTGTTTTCAAGACATCCTGCGGATCGGAACCGGGCAGCATGCGCACGTTCACGTTCGCGACTGCAGTCTGCGGCAAGGCATTCGGCGCATGGCCTCCGTCTAACAGCGTTGCTACGGCTGTGGTACGCAGTTGTGCGTTGATTGCTGCTTCGGAGCTCAGTCTATCTAGCGAATCTTGCGGAATCGGTGATTCGAGTAGTGCACGAAAGTCGGCGGCGCGTTCACCGGTGTTGATCTCCGCCTGACGCTGGAAGCTAACGCGCATTACATCGTTCAGCTCGACAGGAAATTTAAAATCGCGAATCTTCAGCAGTGCCTCGGCCAGGTCATAGATGGCGTTGTCATCTCTGGGTAGTGAGGAATGACCGCCAGGATTCTTCGCGGTTACTCGAAAAGTTGCATAGATTTTTTCAGCGATCTGAATGGTGTTCGCTAATGGCTGACCATCTTGCAAAAGACCATAACCGCCTTCGTTGATTGCCAGCGCACCTTGTATTAATCCCGGATGATTATCCAAGAGCCAACCAATGCCGTTGCTGCCGCCGCTCTCTTCGTCGGAAGTTAGCGCCACGATGAAGTCTCTGTCGGGAACATAGCCCTCTCGCTTGAAGCGTATCAGGTTAGCTATAAAGATTGCCCCCATAGCCTTGTCATCGATTGTGCCGCGACCGTAGTAGTATTCATCGTCCTCATTGAGTATGAAGGGGTCGAGATTCCAATCGGCACGTTCTGCGGTAACCACGTCAAGGTGCGCCATCATCACGATGGGCTCCTTCGCTCCTGTGCCTCTATAGCGCGCAACGACATTGCCCTTGTGTGGCAAAGCGCCACCGATGAAGATGTCCTCTTCTGGGAAACCTGCGGCCTGCAGCCACGCCGCCATGCCCTCGGCCGCGATAGTGTTGTTCTCCTCATCTACCGTGGACTTATACTCGATCAGCTCCTTATAGATCTCATACAGCAACTCCCGATCATCCTCGGGAATTGTGCGCTGCGCGTTCGCGCTCTGAACGACCAGCAGGCTCAACACAGATAGTAGCGCTAGGAAATGTGTGCTTATTCGGATTCTCATTGTCTTGTTCTCACCGTATTCGTATTGCTATTCGTGAAGGGTCAATTTAACCTTACTAAGGTTCGCTGTAGTTTTCTAGCATCGCAGGCTACAGAGCGAGGATCTTGAACCAACTATAACTGACTCTCACTCAGTCTAGCGATCTAAACAGGATATATTGTAGAAATGCTGGCTTCTATACTCATAATTAGCGGTCTCGTCGCCCTCACGGTAGTCATCCATTACGAGATGCTGCGGTTACTTTGGCGCTCTCGAAGGCAGGTTCGACGGCGCCTGACCGACGCAGTGTACTTCTCGTTTACCAACTACACGACACTCGGCTACGGCGATATCGAACCGGGCGGGCAGTTACGCTTTCTTGCCGGCATGGAAGCTATAACTGGCCTTTCACTTATTACTTGGTCTGCTTCATTCATGTTTATGGAGATGATGAAATTTTGGGAAGAGTAGCTTAAAACGCAACTTCAAAATCACTTAATTAAAAAAGGGGCCATGTAGCCCCTTTTTTATTTATTAAACTGAAACGAGCCAACTACTGCTCATCCATTTCCAATCGACGCGCACCAGCTAAGATGCCAGGCAGCCCATAGTTTCCTTCATGGCAGGCGTATTCATAAGGTTTAGTGTCAGTCGCATTGAAAGCCATCTCGCCACTCCAAGCTTCAGTATAGAAGATAGGGTCTCTGACTTCGAACTCATACAGAACCTGCTCATCGGAAAAGCGGCTAAAGCGCTCTACCACCACTCCGGAATCCGACAACGCTGCAATATTACGTGGCGCCTGCTGTGGATGCAGGTTTCTGGTCTCAACCACCAACACATCGCCATCCCAGTGCGCGACTGAATCACCCAGCCAAGGCTTCCATGCATCTGGACGATGATCTTTGTCTATAGGAATGATGCGTGCGTCGTGTGCCATTTCCACCATGATCATGATGTAGTCGTCAGTTTGAACGATCTGGTACATGTTGTTGTACAGCACATTGTTCATGGGTGGACCGCCGGTGCTGCCGAATCCGATGATGCAGCGCTCACCGAGTGCGCGTCCTTCTGGGCCATCATTACCTGAAAATTTTGCGCGGTTTTCCTGACGCAGCCTAGTTCCCTCTTCGGAGTAAGGTATGCGCCCGCTCTCGGGATAAGTAATCCAAGAAGTACGGTACTCGCCTTTGACATAGCCAAACGCGGAACCTGGGTCTACCCAGAATGCGTTATATCCACGGCCCTGCCCGAGGTCTTTACCTGTAGGCAGCTCGCCCTGTACCTGGCCGTCATCGGTAGCCTGACGTACGTTCTGGTGGTGGTTCGTAGTGAGCTCACCAAGCTGCTCTAGGGGAATGGTGAGCCCGACTCCCTCATAGTTGCTGGAGCGCTGCATGGTGGTCAATGAGGCATTGGTCCAGAAGCCCTGCAGGTCTGGTTTGCCTGAGGCGGTTCTCGCAGGCTCGTAATTATCGGCCGCCATAGCTGAACTGCTAAGAGTAATTGCAGCAATGGTGATTAGTTTCTTGAACGTAATCATTGTGTTAGTTCTCCGTTAGGCTACTGTTCCAGACTTGCTATCTATTTTGAAAGCTCTGTAGATGTAAGCTATTGAAATTAAACCACTACATGGCATTAATCAAGCGCTATTCGGCCAGCCTAGCGGGCCATCTGTTACAAATTGAAATGGCCTTGAATGTCCTTAAAGCGCATTATTGTAATAAGAGTTGGGCACAATTAGCAGTCAGGCATATTCCCTGGGAACAACCCGAAAAAGACGTGTGGCAAGACACTAGCCATTCTAACAAGCTGTTTTAGTAAGCCGTGGAATAATTCCACCTTCAGTTAAAAGTGTCATTCAAGAACACGTTACTGAACCTGATCTAATGACTGTGTTCTTTCATTTTTCCTTAACGAACTAACTTCCTGACAAACATATCGAAAATCAAAGAGATTGGTGCGCTTCGGCTGAGCAACACGCCATCCAAAACCAAGCTCGTCTGACTTTTTTGATTTTAGAAAGTAAAACGGCAATAGAATTACCAAAAAATCGAGTTCATGCTGACCGCCCGCTATGTGCCAAAAGCGGACTTTATGATTTGAGTGGTATGCTACTCATCAATTCCAGAGGTCGGCCATTTGGATTTTCAATAAAAGCCATCCATTCTTCAGTTCCATTTTCGTGAGTATGGATTTTGTGAGGCTGATGGCTGCACTTCACTCCGTTCTCCGACAAATCGTTGCAGGTTGTATTTATATCAACTACTGAGAAGTATAGAATGGACTCTTCGGCACTCCATTCCTCACTTTCATTTAGAAACAATCGTGTGCCTTCAATGTCAAAAAAGGCAAGGTTGCCAAAAGCATAGAGATGAGGCACGTTTAGTATGTCGCGGGAAAATTTCACAGATTTTTTTGGGTTGCTTACTGCTCGAGATACTTGGCCTAGATGAGTCAATGCAGCGGCGCCTTAATGTGAGTTTTCTTTCTGATTCATTCTATCCTCCAGAGCATTTCCCAATGGAACTTGAAACCACTGCGGCAGTGCTTTCTTGTTTTCCAGTCCCAATCTGGAAAGAGCATTAGCTACATTGTATTTCACACCATCTATACTTATTTGTAGCATCCCTGCGATTTCTTTATTCGTCAATCCATGCTGGGCACTATGCACCACGCGCCACTCCGCTGGGGTTAGAACGTCTTTGTAGACTGGCCATCCCCTGACTCGACTACGGACTTTAGTGACCATCACTTGATACTAGCAAGAATGATATCTATTTTCCCTACCCCCAATTGTAATCCGCAAGGAATGTCTGCTTTGGGTTACAGACTCTGGAGTAGCTGGTGTCTCTCAACTAATAGAGCTTGTTTATTGGCGAGGGACCGAACGATTTCCACGTACCCTGATGTCTCGAACCACTGCTATCGCCACGCGACCAATCACAAACACCTTCGGAAAATATGTCCAATAGCTGCTGATATTCATCAGTCGTAAAAGAGATAGCATAATCCGTTATGTCAATGCGCTTTAGCTGACAGCTCACAATATCGTTCGCCAGCGGTGCACCAGCAATTTGCCTTGGGGATTGATAGCTAGGATAGAGCTGACCGCAGCGCGTTTCGGAATTGAACGCCAAGGGCTCTTCGACTAGTTCGGTAATCTCGCCCGTAGTATCCCAACAGCTATCCGTAAGACTTGCCGGCTTATTTCGTACGACGCGAAATACCGGATCGGACTCCAGACTGTCGGCTTGAATATTTCGAATCCAATAGTCCATCTGACGGAATAGATTCCCGAGATCATCCTGTCCCTGGATAAAGTCCCACTGACCACCTACCTGCATCACATGATTATCGGCATGGCCGTTCGCGTTAAGCAATCGCTGCCGCGTCGAGAACTGATGCACGATCATGTGGATGTCGCCACCCTCTCGATGATCGTTGTAGGTTCGGTAATCGATAACCGGTGTCGAGGCTAAGCCCGCCCCACCGAAAAGCACTCGCCCAGACTCGATCGCTCGCTTGCTGGCCTGTGAATCCGCTCGGTGTCGTTCTGGCACATGATTCATATCACGGTCGAAACCACCGATTCCCTGATTTAAATCTAGGAACTGCTGCGCGGTGATGGCGCTTTTATTCAATGCTAGCAGGCCATACTGCACGCCGACGTTGTCGAGTGGCCGCTGTGCTAGCTGCTGCGTCGTAGCAACAGGATTCGCGATGGTTCCATAGACATTTATCGTATGGTCATAGACAGTTGCACGGAGTCCGCCAGGATTTGCGCGTGAATACAATTCATCCGTTAGTGCCGGAATGCTGATCTCACCGCCCTGTTCTTCCAATGGTGTTTCGATATTATAAAGTGGGTCTAAACGCGCCGCGCCGCGACTCAGATTCGCGATAGACTCCCAGACACCAAAGCCTGACACCGCGCGTTGTTGCTCCTGGGTAAATGTCTCCACATCGATCGTACTAAAATAGTTATGCAGTAAACGCGCGTCAGCAAGTGTAAAAATGGTGGCAGTGGTTACATCGGGAAAGCTAGAAGAGACGATGATGCCATCGAACACGCCGGGGTAGTTGTCGGCGGTTTGATGGGATTGATAGGAGCCGCCCGAGGCGCCAGTTGCAATCGTGTAGTCCGGCTCACCGTAGTGTTCGATGAAATGTTCTTTCACCATGATATGGGTCTCGGAGGCTAGCAAGTCATTGCAGTTCTGGCCGAACACGTTCAGCGTCGCCGATGTCAGCGCATAACCCTGTTCGAATAGACCTCGGAGCATTACACCACCGGTTCTGTCTCCCTGCTGATGCCAACCGGCTCTGCAGCCGCCGCCATGGGTATACACCAATTTGTTATTCCAATAAGGACTGCGGTTCCATGGGTCTAGTGAGGACGAGCCATTTAGCGGATTGTGCAGCATGGCTATTTCGTAAACTGCCCGGTTCGCCGTGCCGGTTTCGACTCGCACAATATAGGGTTGATCAACCTGATCTATGACGGTAATTAGACCCACGTCCTCCGGCAATGAGGTTTCAGCTGCAAGGAGCAAGGGCTTGAACACCTCATCCAGAGTTGACCAATAAACATAGTCAACACGAGTCGGAATCGTACAGTTTGCATCTAGCGCTATACCTAGCGTATCACCCGCTACTGTCACGAATTGTTCGGTCTGACAAACGTAGGGCTGCTCATGAGGCCCGGATATGATTGGTCCGCTTAAGGGGTAACTGGTCAGGATAAGCGACTCGTTCAGCTGCGTGCCACTAAGCTGAGCCACTAAAGTGCTGTTGCCTTCCGGTAGATCAGTTAGCAAGGCTTGCAGCGTCGTTGCCGCCGTCTCTGTGAAGTTGCCAGTAATATCGCTACCGTTGAGGCTCATCACAAGCTGACTCGAATTGAAGGATGCCGCAAATGAGACCTCCACCAACACATCGCCTCCGGTGACTAACCAAGACTTGGTAGATACAGCGCGCAGCTGAATTCCCACCTCATTGTTCTGTTCAATGCTGCCCTGCTCAGAGCCTCCCACATCACCACTGTCTGAAGTAGCAATGGATTCTTCCGAGGAACAAGACAGCAATACGCTGGTTAGAATCAAACACAGCAGCGTTCTAAAGAGCGGGGTGTTTGCGCAGAATTGACTGGCTGACTGAGACGGAAGACTAGGGAGAGACATAAGCGCATTCCTCAGGAGTGAGGCGTTATTCTGGCGAGCATTGCGGCCAATGTAAAGCAATCGCGTCCTTGCAATGAAGCATACTAATTCGGCCAAAAGCAGTGTTAGAATTGTCCCTCGACGAACCAAGACATAAGTCGAGCAAGTACGAAAAATCTACAGGTATGGAATATGGACGATAAGAATTCGATTAAGATGGTTGAAGTAGAAAAAGACGGTAAGGTAATACAAGTTGCCCTCGATAAGAAGTGTTCAAAGTGTACTAAGTCTATTTGTTGCAACTCGATTAATCAGAAGATCCCTGCTCCGAAAACCAAGGAAGATTTTGACCACCTGCTCTGGCAGGTATCCCATGAAGGCATCAATATTTTCAAAGACGCCGATGGCTGGTTTCTGCACATAGAGACTAACTGTAGTCACCTGCTGCCACATGGTGTTTGCGGCATTTATGAAACTCGCCCCTGGGTATGCCGTGAATACGACAACGACTTTTGCGAGTTTGACGAATCCATCAAGGACGCGAGCGAATTCTTCTTCTCCACGCACAAAAAGCTAGAGAAATACTGCCGCAAGCGATTTAAGAAATGGGATAAGCGCTTCAAGATTTATGAAAGCTAAGTTAACAAGCCATCTACCGCCCGCGCGAACATCCCTGGTCGCGTTGGCACTAGTTTGCTCCTCATTCTCCTGTGCACAAGATAGTGACTTCCAGAAAAATATCGATTCCACCAGCGGGGCTCTGATAACGCTGGACGTGAAGGCGAGCGACTGCCTGACCGCTTTAGATTCCGACGAGGACTCAACTGCCCTGTGCGATGATTTTATCGGAGCGGTAGACGGCGAGTTGATGGCGAACTACCTTGAGCAGTGCCGCACTCTGAAGGATTGGAGAGATCAGTACGTCGATCAGACCGTGACAGCAGATCTGGATTCCAACACCGAAAACAACACAGAGATGTTAAGACGATTAGTCTCTATCGAACTCACCTGCGGCGAAAACACCCTGCGCAGCAGAACCCAATTTGTGTTTCCTGCCTTCAACCGACTAAGAAGCGGATCTACAGCCAACAGCATTGGAGCGAGCACGACATTGATAAGCCGACAGATTTCGAATGATCGGCTCAATGCACTGGACAGTGGTGAACGTCAACGCCTACAGAATGCGCTGCAAAATCAACAACACAGAAGTCTAAGAGAAAACGAGCGGCAGTTTAACGATTTGGAGAATGAGCTGATCCGCCAACAGATTAGAAATTCAAACTTGCCAGACTAAACCTTCAAGCTACATCAGCTAAGCCCATCTCATCTCAATAAAGAACGAGGAAGTTTCCGTCTGGTAATACTGCAGCGGCGGGAAAACTAAACTTAGGGATCGACACCTCGCCTGTAAATCCCACGTTCTTGTCTGAGCCGTCGGCTGCAAACAAATGCATATTTAGCCTTCCACCTCGCGTGTGGCTAATGGCCTCGCCCCATACCTGTCTCTTATACACATCTCCGAGCCCACGAGACGCTACGCTATCTC
>OJEF01000544.1_pt1 | contig 12396 bp, 9 predicted proteins | sample 1593041 | NCBI WGS metagenome assembly OJEF01 (sample SAMN05416790, study PRJEB24817) | seawater metagenome | isolation source: Sea water | place: Canada:Atlantic | collected 2013-11
ACGAGATAGCGTAGCGTCTCGTGGGCTCGGAGATGTGTATAAGAGACAGCAGAAACACCTTGTAAATTAAGGAGTGGTTTTTATGAAATAAGTTTATTAAATCTTTCATCAAGTTATACAGATATTCAAAACAAATAGACTTCCACTAATGAAGTCCCTAAATAATTGTAATATTATGTTGGTATTAATTACTCAAAAGTAATAAAAAGAAGGACATTTTCTCTCTATATTAAGATATTACTACTTTATATATCCTAAATTTTCGTTATTTTCGCATGGAACACAGCTAAATAAACAACTATGAGTAAAGACGTTGTAATCGTATCTGCAGCCAGAACTCCGATAGGTAGCTTTTTAGGAGTCCTTTCTTCTATTTCTGCTCCTAAATTAGGCGCAATTGCAATCAAAGGTGCCCTTGACAAAATTGGCCTGAGGCCAGAGTTCATAGATGAAGTTTTGATGGGTAACGTTGTTCAGTCCGGCGCTGGACAAGCGCCTGCCAGACAAGCTGCGATTTACGCAGGCATTCCAGATTCTGTTCCGTGTACAACCATTAATAAGGTATGTGCCTCAGGAATGAAAACGATTATGCAAGCAACACAATCCATTGCCCTAGGCGATGCGGATATTATTGTAGCTGGCGGAATGGAAAATATGAGTTTAATACCTCACTATTACAATGCGCGTACGGCTCAAAAATTTGGAGCAATTTCATTGGAAGATGGGATGCAAAAAGATGGATTAGTGGACGCATACACCAATCAACCTATGGGTGTTTTTGCAGATGCTTGTGCAGAAAAACATAATTTCACTAGAGAGGCACAAGATGCCTTTGCCATACAATCATATAAACGCTCTACGGAAGCATGGGCGGCTGGGAAATTCGATTCTGAAATAGTCCCTGTAGAAGTACCGCAGCGACGCGGGGAACCAATAATTATAGATACCGATGAAGAATTTACTAACGTCCGTTTAGAAAAAATCCCGAGTCTGCGTCCTGCTTTCACAAAAGAGGGAACGGTGACTGCCGCTAACGCCTCTACAATTAATGATGGTGCAGCTGCACTCGTATTAATGAGTAAGGACAAAGCAGAGGAGTTGGGGCTAAAACCCTTAGCTACTATAAAAGGATATGCTGATGCAGCTATGGAACCTGAATTGTTTACTGTAGCTCCTTCAATAGCATTGCCAAAAGCACTTAAAAAAGCAAATATAAACATCTCCGACGTGGACTTCTTTGAGTTCAATGAAGCCTTTTCAGTTGTTGGACTTGCAAATACTCAATTACTAAATCTCGATGATTCTAACGTCAACGTAAACGGTGGCGCAGTCTCTTTAGGGCATCCACTAGGCTGTTCAGGAGCTAGAATTACTGTGACTTTACTAAGTGTCTTAGAACAAAACAATGGGAAAATAGGCGCGGCAGCTATTTGCAATGGCGGCGGCGGTGCTTCGGCATTAATCCTGGAACGAAATATATAAGGAATGCAGTACGGCCTTTGCTACTTAAGCGTTGTCGCTTTAAGACTTGAAGCCTCAGATACTAGTGAACTAGTATCTCAAGTGCTGTATGGCGACTTTTTTAAGGTTTTGGAACAACGCAAGTGTTGGAGTCGAATTCGGCTTGCCTATGATAAATATGAAGGCTGGGTTGACAATAAACAATTTAAATTTATAGAAGAATCCGACTATAATACACTTCAAAAAGAAACGCCGTTATTGACTACTGATTTAGTAGATTTTATCACAGACCAAAACCAACAATTGCATCCCATACTACTAGGATCTTGTCTGAATGGACTACCCTATTTAAAACACCACTTTGAAGGGGCTAAAGCAGAAGGAAGTTTAAATAAATCTAATATTGTTGACACCGCTTTACTTTACCTAAATACACCTTATTTGTGGGGAGGAAAGACTCCCTTTGGAATTGACTGTTCAGGATTTACGCAAATGGTTTATAAGCTAAACGGATTTAACATCCTCAGAGATGCTTCACAGCAAGCCTCTCAAGGAGAAGCACTTAGTTTTATTGAAGAAAGCTCGCCCGGAGATTTAGCATTTTTTGATAATAATGAAGGTGAGATTACCCATGTTGGAATTATAATGGAAGACCACCGAATAATTCATGCACATGGAAAGGTTAGAATAGACCTACTAGACCACAGTGGAATTTATAATTTAGATACCAAAATACATTCACATAAACTACGAGTGATTAAAAAAATAGTCTCATAAAAAAAAGCCATTCAAAGTTTGAATGGCTTTTTTTTATGTATAATTATTGTTTTCTATTTACCAGAATCTAAAGAATCTGCTATCGCTTTATATTCCTTATATTTTTCAGTATTACCTACTTGACTATAAATATTAGATAATGTTTTGGCAGCTTGATAGTTGTCTGGTTCTACAGAAATTGCACTTTCTAAATAAGGAATTGCCTCCAAGAACATCTGGTTACGTTTTTCACTCAACTTATCATACTTAAGGTTTTCAGCTCTAGTAGTTCCTAAGCTATTCATCTGGTCAAGGATAGATTGTTCTTGGCCTAATATTAAGGCTGCTAAATTTATATAAGCCGATGTAAAATCTGACTTAAGTTCAATTGCTTTTAAATAATATTTTTTAGAATTCTCGAAATCATTAGAATCTGCAGAAATAATTCCTAAGTTAAGTTGCAAATCAGGGTTTGTTGGGTCTTTTAGAACAGCTAGCTCCAATAATTCTTTAAATTTCAGAATCTCTCCCATTAGATAATATAGATTAGCTTCTTCAAGTATTAGCATCACACTTTCTGGATCATCTGCTCTAGCTATAGCAAAAGCTTCAAGAGCTTTGACATTATCTCCTCGTTCCTTATAAATTAATGCTATGTTTTTAATAATTTCAGGAAATTTAGATTTTGTAAATTCTTCTACTGGATTTGCATGGGTACCTGCTTTAATTGAAATATTCATCAATGTCTCACTAGTAAAAGACTCTTTTTCCTGAGTATCTAAATTAGTAGCAAACATTTTTTTCTCTATACCTGTAAATTTAATTACTCTTAACTTTTCATACAAAGCTAGAGATCGGTCAAATTGTTTTGCATTAACAGACATAGATGCTGCATAATACAAATTTATGGTATCTGAGGGAGATAAATTATAAGCGGTTTCCATGTATTTTGAGGAAGATTCGTAATCATCTTTTTTGTAAAGTGATAATCCCGTATTGTATAGATAATTACCTAATAATTGCTTTTGGAATTTAACTGATTCAGCATCCGACGAAGCAGAAACATATTGCAAAGCTTCAATCGATTTTTTAATATCGCTATAATCTGCGTCAACAGATTGACCATCTCCAGACTTAGAGTAATACACACTTCTACTTAAATAATACTTACTTTTGTATTTCGCTTCCATGGAGCCTAATAAAGCCTCTGCAGCATCAAGAGCAATCCCAGCTTTATCATAGTTTCCTTTTGCTAATTCTTTCTTAGCCGTTCTTAATTCTTTCTTTTGTGCAACTGCGGAGAAACCTATGGTTAATGCTAGCGCAAGTACTATATACTTTTTCATCTTAATTAATTTTTTTTTTATTATTCCTCTTCTTGTGTTTCTAAAGCTGATTCATCAGTTTGAGAAGTATTTATTTCAGTAGCTCCCTCTTCTGTTTGCTCTTCAGTACTATCCACTTCTTCCTCATCTTCACGCATCACTTTAGCAACTGCAGCAATTGAATCATTTCCTTTAAGATTAATTAAACGAACCCCTTGTGTAGCGCGACCCATGACTCTTAAATTTTCAACAGCCAATCGGATAGCTACTCCTGACTTATTGATGATCATTAAGTCATCTTCATCCGTTACATTTTTGATTGACACCAGATTTCCAGTTTTATCAGTAATTGAAATGGTTTTAACTCCTTTACCTCCTCTATTTGTGATTCGGTAATCTTCTAAGCTAGAGCGTTTTCCATAACCATTTTCAGAAACAACCAAAATATTACTCTCCATATCATTAACAGCAATCATGCCAATAACCTCATCCGTATCGTGCGCTAAAGTAATTCCTCTAACTCCAGAAGCACCACGGCCCATCGGTCGGGTTTTTGCCTCTTCGAATCGAATTGCTTTACCAGACTTTAAGGCTAACATCACTTGACTTTCTCCAGTTGTTAATTTAGCTTCTAACAACTCATCATCATCCTTAATAGTAATGGCGTTAATTCCATTAGTTCGAGGACGAGAATACTGCTCTAAAGAGGTCTTTTTAACCTGACCTCTTTTGGTTGCCATGATCACGTAGTGAGAATTGATGTAATCTTCGTCTTTTAAATCTTGAGTACAAATAAAGGCTTTGACCTTATCGTCTTGCTCAATATTTATTAAGTTTTGAATGGCGCGTCCTTTGGAGGTTTTGCTTCCTTCTGGAATCTCATAAACACGCATCCAGAAACATTTTCCTTTTTGAGTGAAGAACAACATGTATTGGTGGTTAGTTCCTACAAACAAGTGCTCTAAGAAATCTTCGTTTCGAGTAGTTGATGCTTTCTGACCAACACCACCCCTATTTTGAGTTCTATATTCCGTTAATGACGTTCGTTTAATATATCCTGCATGAGAGATGGTAATAACTACCTGCTCGTTAGGAATCATGTCTTCAATAGACAAGTCACCTCCAGCGTATTCAATCACAGAACGACGTTCATCTCCGTATTTATCTTTAACAACGGCAAGCTCTTCTTTTATGATCAACATACGACGTTCTTTTTTGTCAAGGATATCTTTCAACTCATCAATTGTTTTCATGATATCATCATACTCACCACGTAACTTGTCTTGCTCTAAGCCTGTTAATTGTCTTAATCTCATTTCAACAATCGCCTTGGACTGAATCTCACTAAGCTTAAAACGTTCTATTAATTTTTCACGAGCCTGATCAGCATTAGAACATCCTCTTATAATCGCTATAACTTCATCAATATTATCAGAAGCAATAATTAGACCTTCTAAAATATGAGCGCGTTCTTCGGCTTTCTTTAATTCGTATGTTGTACGACGTACTACAACTTCATGACGGTGCTCTACAAAGTGATGAATCATATCTTTAAGATTCAACATTTCTGGACGCCCATTGACCAATGCGATGTTATTAACACTAAAGGAAGACTGAAGTGCCGTGTATTTATAAAGTTTGTTTAATACAATATTTGGAATTGCGTCTTTTTTCAAAACATAAACAATACGCATTCCATTTCTATCCGATTCATCACGAATGGTAGAAATACCTTCCATTTTCTTATCGTTTACCAAGTCAGCAGTCTTTTTAATCATGTCTGCTTTGTTGACCTGATATGGGATTTCAGTTACAATAATGCATTCACGACCATTGACATCTTCAATATTTGCCTTGGCACGAATAACCACACGACCACGACCAGTCTTGAAAGCTTCTCTTACCCCGTCATAACCATAGATCGTTCCTCCAGTTGGAAAATCAGGTGCTTTCACGTGTGTAATTAATTCATCAATCTCAATGTCTTTATTATCGATATAAGCAGTAATCCCGTCAACAACTTCAGACAGGTTATGCGGCGGCATGTTAGTTGCCATTCCAACAGCTATTCCAGAAGCGCCATTCACTAGTAATCCAGGTATACGTGTTGGCAACACAGTTGGCTCTTGAAGGGTATCATCAAAATTTAATTTATGATCTACGGTATCTTTATCAATATCTGCTAGCATATCTTCAGATATCTTTCGCATTCTCGCTTCTGTATAACGCATGGCAGCCGGACTATCACCATCGATAGAACCAAAATTCCCTTGACCATCTACTAACATATAACGCAAACTCCATTCCTGAGCCATACGAACCATTGCATCATAAACAGAGGTGTCTCCATGGGGGTGGTATTTACCTAACACTTCTCCAACAATCCTTGCCGATTTTTTATGAGCAGTGTTAGACCTAACTCCAAGTTCATGCATCCCAAACAAGACCCTACGGTGCACAGGCTTAAGACCATCTCTAACATCTGGAAGTGCTCGAGACACTATTACTGACATCGAATAATCGATGTAAGCAGACTTCATTTCATCCTCAATATTAATAGGAATTACCTTTTCTCCTTCTATCATTTTTAAGCTGTATTTTCGTTCGTAATATAACCAAGCTAATATACTACTTTTGAAGTTATTATTATACTAATTTATGTGGCTTTTTTGACCCAATTTATCAACAATTTCAAGAGATGAATTCGTTAATAAATAGAGATGTAAAAATTTTGATTTTAATTAGTTTTTTGTATCATTTGTATAAATGAAAAATAAATTGGGAATAGTTCTTGATATACTCCCAATGAATATGTAAATTTAACAAAGATTTTTTTTTATGGATGATAATTTTTCCCCTAGAGTAAAGGATGTTATTTCTTTTAGTAAAGAAGAGGCGCTTCGTCTTGGTCATGATTTTATTGGTACAGAACACCTCATGCTCGGCCTTTTAAGAGATGGGAATGGGAAGGCGATAGACATTTTAAACTCTTTAGATATTGATTTAAGTCATTTAAGACGAAAGGTTGAGATCTTAAGCCCTGCCAATCCCAATATACTGATCACTTCCAATGAGAAAAAGAACCTTCATCTGACTCGTCAGGCCGAGCGGGCACTAAAAACAACCTTTTTAGAGGCTAAATTATTTCAAAGCAAAACGATAAATACCGCCCATTTACTTTTATGTGTTTTGAGAAATGAAAATGACCCCACTACAAAACTTTTAAATAAAATGAAAGTAAACTATGATAGTGTCAAAGAGCAATTTAAATATATGACCACAAGCGAGGATGATTTTATAGATAACCCAAAAGCTGAATCGTTTCCCAGTGAGGAAAATCCTAAGGAAGACAACAAAGACAGTTCTTTTGGACAAACAACAAGTCAAAAAGGCGCCAAAAAATCAAAAACCCCTGTTTTAGATAATTTTGGAAGAGACCTTACAGAAATGGCAGAGCAAGGGAAACTCGACCCTGTTGTTGGACGTGAAAAAGAAATTCAACGTGTGTCTCAAATACTCAGTCGAAGAAAGAAAAATAATCCGTTGCTTATTGGAGAGCCAGGCGTCGGCAAGTCGGCAATTGCTGAAGGATTAGCTATTCGAATTGTAAAGCGAAAAGTTTCGCGAATTCTTTTCAATAAACGTGTTGTTACATTAGACCTGGCTAGTATTGTTGCAGGTACAAAGTACCGTGGGCAATTTGAAGAACGTATTAAGGCCGTGATGAATGAATTGGAAAAAAACAACGATATCATTTTATTTATTGATGAGATTCACACCATTGTAGGCGCTGGTGGTGCTACCGGAAGCCTAGATGCCTCAAATATGTTTAAGCCTGCTCTGGCTCGTGGCGAACTGCAATGTGTTGGTGCAACTACTCTTGATGAGTATAGACAACACATTGAAAAAGATGGCGCTTTAGAGCGCCGTTTTCAAAAAGTAATTGTCGAACCAACTTCAATTATAGAAACAATCGAAATTTTAAATAACATTAAAAACAAATACGAAGAGCACCACAATGTAGAGTATACTGCGGAGGCTATCGATGCCTGCGTTAAGCTAACCAATCGCTACATGACCGATCGTTTTTTACCAGATAAAGCAATTGACGCCTTAGACGAGGCAGGTTCAAGAGTTCACATTACAAACATAGATGTGCCGGATCAGATTGTTGAACTAGAAGCGCAACTTGAAGAGGTAAAAGCAACAAAAAATTCAGTTGTTAAAAAACAAAAATACGAAGAAGCTGCCAAGCTACGAGATGATGAGAAACGTTTAGAAAAAAGTCTTGCTGAAGCTCAAGAAAAGTGGGAGACAGAATCAAAACTAAACCGAATTATAGTCACTGAAAGTGATGTGTCTGAAGTGGTTTCTATGATGACAAGTATCCCCGTAAACCGAATTGCACAAAAGGAAAGCAATAAGCTCTCCAAACTTCCCGAGCTTATAAACGGAAAAGTAATTGGTCAAGACGAAGCTGTTTCAAAGGTTGTAAAAGCGATTCAGAGGAATCGTGCTGGTCTTAAAGACCCTAACAAGCCTATTGGATCATTTATCTTTTTAGGACAAACAGGCGTTGGTAAAACACAACTTGCAAAAGTACTTGCTAAGGAATTATTTGATAGTGAAGAAGCACTTGTCAGAATTGACATGAGCGAATACATGGAAAAATTTGCAATCTCAAGATTGGTTGGAGCACCTCCAGGCTATGTTGGTTACGAAGAAGGAGGTCAACTAACTGAAAAGATACGACGTAAACCCTATGCGGTTGTTCTTTTGGATGAAATAGAAAAAGCACATCCAGATGTTTTTAATATGTTACTTCAAGTCCTAGATGATGGGTTTTTAACAGACAGCTTAGGTCGAAAAATCGACTTTAGCAATACCATTATTATAATGACTTCTAATATCGGAGCACGTAAACTAAAAGATTTTGGTGCTGGGGTAGGTTTTGGAACCGCAGCTCAAAAATCTCAAGAAACTTCAAACGCAAAAAGTGTTATTGAAAATGCTCTTAAGAAAGCATTTGCTCCAGAATTTCTAAATAGAATAGACGATGTAGTTGTATTTAACAACCTAGAAAAAGAAGATATTGATAAAATTATTGATATTGAACTTAGTAAGCTACTTGCACGTATCTCAGACTTAGGATATACCCTCAAACTTAGTAAAAAAGCAAAAAGCTTTATTGCTGAGAAAGGATTTGATAAGCAATACGGAGCACGGCCGCTTAAAAGAGCGATTCAAAAATATGTTGAAGACTCCCTAGCTGAAGAGATTATAAGGTCTAATGTACACGAAGGAGATGTAATCAACTTAGATGTTGGAAAAGACGACAGCAAATTAGAAATAAAAATAACGTCTAACAATAAGCAGGAAGAATCTTAAGAAATATAAAAGCCTCACAATGTGAGGCTTTTATATTGAAACTAGTTAAAAAGTAGTTCACTTTCAAGTGCTGTGTTTTGAATAAATTTTATAGATTTTTCGATGTCATCGTGAAGGATTCTATCCTCAGTAACTTTTGGAATTTCTAATCTAAAACTTGATATAAAGCTTTTCAGAAACGGAGAGGTGTTTTTAGTTCTAAAAAATAGGGCTTGTGAGGCATTCAATAATTCAATTGCCAAAATACGCTCAACATTTTCTATTATTTGATACGCTTGTACAGCAGCATTAGCTCCCATACTAACATGATCTTCCTGTCCATTAGAAGACACAATAGAATCTACACTCGCAGGAGTTGCTAGTTGCTTGTTTGCACTCACTATACTTGCAGCCGTATATTGAGGAATCATAAACCCGGAGTTTAAGCCTGACTTTTCAATCAAAAAAACCGGTAATTCTCTTAATCCTGAAACCAACTGATAGGTCCTTCTTTCAGAAATATTCCCAATTTCAGACATTGCTATTTTAAGAAAATCAAAACCAAATGCTAATGGCTGTCCATGAAAATTTCCTCCGGAAATAATCTTATCTTCATTTATAAAAATATTAGGATTATCAGTAACTGCATTTATTTCGGTTTCAAAGGTATTTCGAACAAATGTTAATGTGTCTTTTGTCGCTCCATGAACTTGAGCTATACATCGAAATGAATACGGATCTTGTACGTGTTTTTTTGGTTGAAGAATTAATTCACTTCCCTCCAAAAAACCTCGAATGCGCTCCGCAGTTTTAATCTGACCATTATGGGGGCGTACTAAATGTACTAGAGGATCAAACGGCTCTGGTCGACCATCATAAGCATCTAGAGAAAGACTGCCTATCAAATCTGCTAAATAACTTAATTTGTAAGATTTCAATAAACAATGAACACCATAAGCAGTCATAAATTGAGTTCCATTTAGCATCGCTAAGCCTTCCTTAGACTGCAATACTATCGGCTGCCATCCAAAGATGTCTAAAACTTCGGAAGCAAGTAACTTAGTCCCTTTATACCAAACCATCCCCTCTCCTAAAAGAGGCAAAGCCAAATGGGCTAAAGGGGAAAGATCTCCTGAAGCACCTAGTGAACCTTGGGTGAATATAACAGGTAAAATATCGTTGTTATAAAATGCCACTAATCGCTCCACAGTTTCTAAATGAATCCCACTATGTCCATAACTAAGAGACCTAATTTTTAATAGTAACATTGTTTTAATAATTGACTCAGGAACAAATTCTCCTGTTCCACATGCATGAGAACGCACCAAGTTTTCTTGTAACTTGGTAAGGTTTTCAGAGTCAATTCTAACATCATACAAAGAACCAAAGCCCGTATTAATACCATAGATAGGATCTATTGTTCTTGCTATTTTTTCGTCTAAATAGTTTCGACAGCTAACAATGTTTTGTTTAACATCTTCTGAGAGTTGAATTTTAAGCCCTTCATAAATGAGACTGTTGAGTACAGGTAGGCTTAACGCTTGGGAGCTGATAGTATACATTTATATTAAGTTAGATTTCCTCAAAATTGAACATTCCGTAATAAATATGCAAGTAATTATTAATTTATTAATTAATAAAGATTAATGCCTTATTTTTGAGCTCATTTTAGCTGAATTATCATGAAATCTATAATAACTGTATTTTTAATTACCCTATTAGTTGGGTCTTGCTCAGAAACGCCAAAGGACTATGCAACGGTTTCAGGTAAAATTTATAATCCAAATAAACTAAACAAAATAACACTTAGCAATAGAGCAGGTTACTCAAAAGAAATTAAAATCAATGAAGACGGAACCTTTAGCGATACTCTTAAAATTGAAGAAGGTATTTATCGTTTTTTTGATGGCCGTGAAATGGGAAATATCTTCCTTAAAAATAACAACTCCATATCATTCTCAGTAGATACTAGCGCTTTTGATGAGACTTTGAAGTTTGAAGGAGATGGTGCAGATAAAAGTAATTTTATAATCACTAACAATCTGCTTCAAGAAAAATTCCTTACTAAAGATTTATTGAATGCGACTGAAAATGAATTTTTAGAAACGTTTAAGGCTTTGAAAATTGCGTACCAAGCTTTAAAAGGTCAATACCCATTAATTGAAACTGCCTATTTTGAGGATCAAGACAAAGGATTTGAGTCTATGAAAAAAGCTTACTCAGATTATTTTAAAGGAAAAATCGAAATGAGAAAGCTTTTTGCAAAAGGAACTCCTTCCCCTACTTTTTCAGATTACGAAAATGATAACGGAAGTAAAAGTTCCTTAAGCGACTTTAGTGGTAAGTTTGTTTACATAGATGTTTGGGCAACTTGGTGTGGTCCTTGTAAGGCGGAAATCCCTTCCCTTAAAAAATTAGAATTACAATACAAGACCAAAAACATTGAGTTCATTAGTATTTCTGTGGATGACGCTAGACGTAGTGGCACAATGGAAAAAGCACATGAGTCTTGGAAAAACATGGTCAAGGAGAAACAACTAACTGGGACCCAATTATTTACTGGTAATGGCTGGAATACGGACTTCATTCAAGACTATAAAATCAATGCAATCCCTCGATTTCTACTCATAGACACAAAGGGTAATATTATTGATGCAGATGCACCTCGTCCTTCAAGCAAAAGATTGATTGAATTACTTAATGATCTTGGCGTTTAGAGAAAAGTGCTAAGCTGAAGATCATTGATACCTTCATGAGAAGCGTTAGCCACTACTTTTCCATTTTTCACAACTAGTAATTGTGGTGATTGATGAGTCACTACAAACTGTTCGGCTATCTGGCTAGAAATTTCCCTGTAGTTTAATAAATCTAAATAATGAGCCGTAAACTCATCTGAAGAATACGTAAAGTGTGCTATAAAATCTGATAACACATATCTACTAATACTGCAGCGCGTAGAATGCTTGAAGATTAATTGAGGACGCGTAAAAGAGTCCGCTATTAAAACCTCTAAATTCAACTTAGACTGAATAGTAATCCCTGGCCATAAAGGCTCATTTTGTGTTTTAAACATTGAATCGAAAATCCCCATAGATGTTTATCTTTTTTTTTAAAGTTATTGAAAACTTATGCTATTTATTAGCAGGCTCAAAATTATACAATAACTCCTAGCTATCAAATACAAATTTTGCTTAATTTTGATGCCTAATGAAAAAGTCAGTTAACATACTAAATAAAAAAGCAAGATTTACATATGATCTATTAGATTCATATGTGGCAGGCATTGTACTGACAGGAACAGAAATAAAATCTATTCGTGAGAGTAAGGCCTCTATAGCAGAAAGTTTTTGTGAATTTAATTTAAGAGGAGAGCTATTTGTGATTAATATGACTATTCAAGAATATGACTTTGGAAATCACTATAACCATGCCCCTAAAGCCTGTCTCTTATACACATCTGACGCTGCCGACGAATAGAGAGGTGTAG
>OJEF01000549.1_pt1 | contig 12354 bp, 10 predicted proteins | sample 1593041 | NCBI WGS metagenome assembly OJEF01 (sample SAMN05416790, study PRJEB24817) | seawater metagenome | isolation source: Sea water | place: Canada:Atlantic | collected 2013-11
CTACACCTCTCTATTCGTCGGCAGCGTCAGATGTGTATAAGAGACAGGTGCAAATCAATGAATGAGACTGTGCTCAAGAAAGGAAAGTACCGCCACTTCAAGGGCAACGAATATGAGGTGGTTGAGCTCGCTCATCACAGCGAAACTCAGGAGCCGGTGGTGATCTACCGAGCCCTATATGGCCAGCGCGGACTCTGGGTTAGACCCTTCGACATGTTTTTCGAAACGATAGAGCGCGGTGGCAAGACACAGCAACGGTTTGAATACATTGGAGAGTAATATAATCACTCCACCGCACTAAGAATAATCAAGCCTATTTTCTATAGCTTTTACTGTAGATAATCACCACTGCATCTGTCACTCAGGCGACATCCTAGCTAGAAACTAATAGAGTAAAATCCAAAACGCGGACTATAGACGCGGCAGTGTCAATGCCGTTATTCTGCGCTGCTATGTTCTGCCAATCTAGTCGAGAAAATGATGAAGCTACTACAACTACTTAGCCTATCCCTATTCAGCAGCGCAATACTCATTGGCTGCAGCCCCCAGTCGAATGAAGTCGCCAATCCAGCAGTCGAGGCAGTCTCCGAGACAGCAGAAATCGAAGCGATGCTACACGAGCACATCGCTGTGCTAGCCTCAGATGAGTTCGAGGGACGCGCGCCAGCCACGCCAGGCGAAGAGAAGACCATCAACTACCTACGCTCTGAGTTCGAGGCGCTTGGTATCGCCCCGGGCAATGGCGATTCCTATTTTCAGAGCGTTACTGTTACCGAGGTCACTACGGCCAGCAACGCGGTGCTCACATTCAGCGGCAGCAACTATGATGCTGAGCTGGAATACGCTACCGAAATGATGGTCGGTAGCCAGCAGCAAATCCCAACTACTTCCCTTGTCGATAGCGAACTCGTTTTCGTCGGCTATGGGGTGGTAGCACCGGAAAGAAATTGGAACGACTATGCAGGTATCGATGTAGCAGGCAAGACGGTAGTCATACTCGTGAACGATCCCGGCTACGCCACACAAGACCCAGATGTATTCAATGGCAATGCCATGACTTACTACGGCCGCTGGACTTACAAATATGAAGAGGCGGCAAGACAAGGTGCCGCGGGCGCATTGATCGTGCACGAGACCGGACCGGCGGGATACGGTTGGGAAGTCGTAAGCGGCAGCTGGTCTGGCCCTCAGATTGGATTGCAGGCGGACAACCTCAATAGCGACAAGAATGATATCGAAGGCTGGCTAACTCTAGATTCCGCCGAATCACTATTCGCAGGCGCCGGTTTGAATTATCAAAAGCTCAAGGCCACGGCAGCACAGCCGGACTTTTCCGCCGTACCCCTGGGAGACATTACAGCGTCGGTGGCAATTCAAAATTCGGTGCGGACATCTGAGTCACAAAATGTGATCGCGATGATCCCTGGCACACAAAGACCAGCAGAGACAATTATCTACACCGCGCACTGGGATCACCTTGGTGTTAACCCTGAACTGCCTGGTGACAATATCTACAATGGCGCTGCGGATAACGCCACAGGGACAGCAGCGCTTCTGGCTATGGCAAAGATGCATGCCGATGCGGGTCCAGCGCCACGCAGTGTTGTCTTTCTTGCAGTCACGGCCGAAGAATCGGGTCTGCTAGGCTCGCGCTGGTATGCCGAGCATCCAGTATTTCCACTGGCCACCACCGTCGCGAATATCAATATAGACGTACTGAATACCTACGGCCCGATGCATGACATCGTCGTGGTGGGAAATGGTAGCAGCGAGCTGGAAGCCTATCTTGAAGAGGCCGCTACTGCTCAGGGCCGCCATCTCGTTGAAGAACCCAATCCCGAGCGTGGTTACTACTACCGCTCTGACCATTTCAATTTTGCCAAGGCTGGCGTGCCTGCCCTCTATGCTGAATCCGGTGAAGATAGTGTGGAATTTGGTAAAGAATGGGGAGCGGCGCAGGCGCAGGACTACAATGAAAATCGCTATCACGCGCCGTCGGACGAATACGATCCGAGCTGGAACTTAGAAGGCGCAGCACAAGACATACTCTTGTACTTCGATGTTGCCAGTAAGCTGAGTCGTGAGTCTAGCTTTCCTAATTGGCTAGAAGGAAACGAGTTTAAAGGCATTCGCGAAGCCACAAGCTCATCACGCCCCTAAGCGAATTTATCCATCACCGTGTCGTCACTCGATTTTCTCTACCCTAAAGATTAACGTAAAGTATTCTTTTTCGTATCGCTTCTAGAATTGCTGAAAAGATAATGTGCGACTAACCATTGCCTGCCATTATCTAATCCGAACAACTCAGCGCATGACATGTAGAAAATACGCCATCGATGGAACCAAAGCTTAGCTTCCTCATCAGTGCAATTTTCCTTAAAGGCATCAATAATTCGGTCTCTATTATTGTCAGTCTTCTCTAACCAGTGATTACAGGTTTTTTCATAATGCTGCCCATTAATCAGCCAACGACACTCAATCTTTAACTGTTCCTGAAAATGAAGCAAGGTGTCGATTGATGGCATTAGCCCCCCAGTAAAAAAATACTTAGACATCCAATCTTGTTCGCTTTTTACATCGAATGGGTACATAACATTGCGATGCGCAAAAATGTGCAAAAATAGCTTGCCTTCGGATGTCAGCCAATCTGATATTCGCTCAAACAATTGTCGATAATTACGCATGTGTTCAAACATTTCGATGGAAATTACCCGATCAAATTGCGCTGACTCTAGTTCCAGAAAATTGACGTCCGCCGTAATGACAGTAACATTATTAAAGCCAGCTTTTCGACATAGCTGGTCAATGTAGCTCTTTTGACTGCTTGAATTTGAAACCGCAGTGATTTTGCTTCTGGGGTAGTTCTCAGCCATCCAAAGGGTAAGAGAACCCCAACCGCAGCCCAACTCCAATATTTCCTGGTCATTATCAAGCTCAGCACGCTTCGAATAGAGCGCCAGCATTTCTTCTTCGGCTTGATCTAATGTTGTGTTGGCATCGGGGTAATATGCACAGCTATATTTTAGACGCTTCCCAAGCGATGCGAGATAGAAGTCTGTTGCAACCTCATAATGTTGCTCGTTAGCGGTATCGGTCTCGATTGCAATAGGGCTTCTTCTTAGCTCTTCGATTAATTTTTGAAAGCGATCTTGTTGATGCTCTGGATGGCCAATAAATTCGTCTTTAAGACGTTTTTTACAGAGACGACGAATACCGTAACGCACCATGGAATCAGGAAGCCTCCCCTGCTCGGAGAGCTCGATTAGCTTGCCGGCAAAGGGAATTCCAATTGCAGATTTTGATTTTTTTATGTTCATCCAGGCTCCCTATTAACGGCCTACATCATAAGTTACTAGCGGGCTATTAATGCTAGCTTGTTTGCGGAAAAGAATCTGTCCGACACTGATCGCACGCTCATCAAAAGCGCCTTCACAATAACAAAAATAGAATTCCCACATTCGCTGAAAGCTGGAATTATAGCCTTGCTCTTCGACCTGCTCAATATTTTCGTAGAAGCGTTTCCGCCAATCGCGCAAGGTTTGAGCATAGCTAAGCCCCATGTCATGTACGTCTTCCAGCATTAAGCGATTTCTGCTGGCGTAATCTATGATTACGCTATAGCACGGCATAAAACCGCCCGGAAAGATGTACTTCTTAATATAATCAACTTGCTTCAATGCTCTATGATACTGATCATCGTCTATAACAATTGCTTGAATTAATGCTTTGCCATCAGGCTTCAACAGGGAGTTTAGCTTTCTAAAATAGGTATCGAGGTATTGATGACCCACCGCTTCGATCATTTCGATTGAAACTAATTTATCGTAAAGCCCCTCAACATCGCGATAATCTTGGAGCTTAACCGTCACTAAATCGCTTAAACCTTCACGCACAATGCGCTCTTGGGTTTCATTAAACTGTTCTTGAGAAATGGTTATGGTGGTAACTTTGCACCCAACGGTACTGGCTGCGAAACAAGCGAACCCACCCCACCCTGAGCCAATTTCGATAAGATGATCTTGCTTTTTCAATTCTAATGCGGCGCAAATTCTATGAAGCTTCCGGCATGATGCCTGATCGAGATCATCACCTGCCTCATATAACGCGGAAGAATACATCATTCGCTGGTCTAGAAATAGACGAAAAAACGGGTTACCTAAATCATAATGAGTAGCTATGTTCTTCTTAGATCCGCGCCTAGTATTGCGTCTGAGTTTATTCCATAGGCGAAATGAAGATTGAGCAAACCGCGCTAGACCGGATTCCATCTGGTTTAGCACCAATCGGTTTTTAACAAATATTCTAATCAATTTGCTCAGATCGTCAGCACTCCACAAGCCATTGAGATAAGCCTCAGCTGACCCGTTACTGCCACTTAATGCAACCTGCGTATAGCTACTGAGGTCGTGTATTACCAAGGTGCATTGCAACTTCGCATCGCTGTTGCCTACACTAGTAGTGCCGACTGGATCTATAAGATGAATGCAGCCACCTTCAAGCTTCTGAAACAATGCAATAAACTTATTACGAAAGAAACGATCAACTACCGAATTTTTGCTTGCAGCCTCCAATTGATGTCCAACAGGTGAGAAAATGGACGGTATGCTTTCGCCTTGAGGAAATTGGCTAGAGTTTACGGTGATCTGGTATTTTGCGGCTGAGTTAGTCATATAGTTGATATCACATATTATTTTGGGTGCGAAAAGAAAGGAACTCGTTTGAACCACAAGCACAGCGCTTGATAGTAAATCGCTAAAACGGTTTTAATACATACCAGTGGATAGCGAAAGGGCAGAAGGTTTGCTTGAGCACGAGTCAAAGGCTTGCCGTTAAGCGTCATTGAGGCATAAAAAATAGGTTCGTCGTTCTTAGACAAACCCATTTTAATATAAAATTCGGTATCGCTTATTCGATACTTCCAACGGTACTGGAGATCCATTGGCATAAAGGGCGAAACATGAAACTGTTTGTCAAATTTGGCGACATGAAAGCCTTGACCATCTATTTCCCCATCAATAGAATCAATGTCATGCACATACGTAAAACGCTCGTTCCATGGTGTATTGTGTACTTCAGCCACAAGATAACACAACTGACTATTTTGATAACATGCCACAAAGACAATAGGATTAAAACAGAATCCCCAATAGCTCATATTGGCCAAAAGATAAGCCTCGCCGCCGAATGAGTTACCTGTGTGCTCCTTTATTGTAGAGCATACTTCTTGGTATAAACTTTGACGACTTGGAAGATAGTTTTGCCGCTTGAATTGAACCAGATTAAATCCGCTAGACGACCACCAACAACTAGCGCGATCGAGCACACTTAACTGCTTTATATCCACCCAAACCTGCAGCATACGATAGCGAAACTTGTGCTCAACCGGTTTAAATCGACTATGAGTTACCCAGCCCTCGAATAATTTCAGGCTATTCATTTTATTTGCGACCGAATTAGCTGGCTAATTTCTGCCGCGCTTCGTGCGCCATCTTCATGGAAGCCCCAACCCCAATAGGCACCAACAAAATAGGTGGCTTGCCGGCCGTCAATTAGTGACTTCTTCTTTTGCGCGGCAACACTCTCAGCCGTAAAAACTGGGTGGTAATAAACTCTCTCTGCCAATATTTTTTCGGAATCTATCTTGTGCTGATTGTTCAAGGAAGTAAAAATATTTGTTTCCAGCTTCAGCCCTTGGAGTAAATTCATCCAATAGTTGGCTGTGCAAACTCTCAGGGTATTCGAATCAAAATCATTCGGAACTTCAACATTCCAGCTCGCCCAAGACAAGGTGTTGGCGTGCATTATCGTTTCATCAGTATGCACTATCACACGATTCTCTTCGAATGGGATAGCAGACAGAATATCTTGCTCATCCTTACTGGGCTTATCCAAAATAGCTAATGCGCTATCAGCATGCAGCGCCATTACTACTGCATCAAATACGCTCTCATCACCGTCGTCGGTAAGCACTTTAATACCTTTGCCTCGTGTAACCTTATTTACCGTCAAGCTAGTTTTCCACTCCACATCTAGCTGCTCGCGCAGAGCTTTTACGTAACTGCTGGAACCGTTCTTAATGACCTGCCACTGTGGACGGTTGCGTATCTGCATTAAACCATGACGAGAAAAGAAATCTACTAAGTGGTGAATCGGAAATTGCGTGACCCGTTCGGGCGTAGCTGACCAAAGCGCACTAATCATTGGCAGCAAGTGGTCATTAATGAACCCTTTACTGTATTTTTTCTTCTTTAGATATTCACCGACAGTTGTTTTTGTATCGTTACTTCTAAGTACTTTTGGTGCAGTCTTATAGAACCGAACAATATCGAAGATCATGTGATAGAAACTGAAGCTAAATAAATTACGGCGCTGACAGAATAGCTTGTTCGGATTGGCCGCGTTATAGACCACATTGGACTGTCGGTTATACGCTGAAAAGCTCATATTGGTAGTTTGCGATTCAACACCAATTGAATCTAACATCGCACAAAAATTCGGATAGAATTTTCGGCAAAAAATAATAAAGCCGCTATCAATATTTACTGCCTGATTATTTACTACCACCTGGTGCGTATCGGTGTGGCCACCGAAATAATTTTCTTTCTCGAAGAGCGTAACTTGGTATTCATCATGCAGGTGGTACGCGGCACTTAGACCCGATATACCTGCTCCTATTATAGCTATACGTTTTTTAATCGCCATACTGACTCAAATTCGCTCTCTATAATGCTGAACTTCACAGTGCTATCCTCTATTTATTCCAAATTACTAAGACTTAGATTTAAATAGAAAATTTCTCTAAAACATCTAGCAAGTCAGCTATCCCTATGTCTTGCTTATTAGAAGGTCGAGAAGCAAAGCATAATCGTACTCCGTTACGTTATTACAACGCCCTTTTTAGTATAAAAGATCACTTTGCTTCGAATTTTTGATATTGCATACGCTTTAAGGTGCTTTAGAATCTTCTCAATGGCCGCCGGGTTTTTCACACAGGCAATGTTCTTGACTAGGCCTTGGCATTTCTCACAGACTTCGATATCGATGTTGAACACACGTTTCAACCTTTGCATCCAGGTCATAGATGCATGTCGCTGTACGGGCGTTTTCTCATCTCAGGCTTGTGGCTTTTGCTGTTTTCGCCCCCTGCCTCGTTTGGCTGGTGTAACGTGAATTCGGTGTTTTCTGTTGGGGGCAAAAACACTATGTAAGCGAGTCAGATTAACTCTGGGCTTGTGCACCAAGGCTGCCAACCTAGCAATGAAAACCATCGGTTCAAATATTACATGGGTAGTACCAATACTGTAAGGCGTCTTGAGTTCACAGCGCACACTGCCAGTGCAGGTGAGTGACAGACGCTTCTAAGACACTGCAGCAAGGGAAATGAACGGCACAGCCCTTCCAGCTTATCCGCTGACGGGCTTTGGCTGCCACTCCAGCATGAAGACTGAATCAGGTCAGCCTGGCTATACACTTGGAGCCTGGTGGCGAGTCTGGCTTGGGTGGAATGGTTTACAGTGTGACAACTTTAACAGCGCACCCTGAGAAAGCCGTGCTCCAGTTGGCCACACTTCATGTAATCAGTGAACTCCTGCTACACCTACTCGAGCAGGAACCTATCTTCCGCGGCAAGCTGGACCAGAATCCGCGGGTAATGTTGTTTTACAACCTAATAGAGCAGCATTTGTTCGGGACGGTGGCGCGCATACCAAGACGCGACTTCGTGGCCGCTTAACCAAGTTGCACCTTGTAACATGCCGGAGTCCTTGCCAGTGCGTGTTGGTACAGTGTAGTTGGCTTAGACTCCAATCAGGCAATTTTGAGTTGGCTGGCAGTATGCACTGCTCCGTCTCAGGGGCGATTAACTTAATAGGCCAGCGATGGCACCGGTCATGCAAGTAGCGAGTGTTCCCGAGATCAGTGATTTAGGAGCGAGCTCTACTATTTCCGTTGCCCGCTGCGGACACATGCCACTCAGCCCCGCAATCATGATACCCAAACTGCCAAAGTTGGCAAAACCACAAAGCGCGTAAGTCATAATTACCGTCGACTTTTCGGAGAGACTGCCAGCTGGTAATTCGGCCAGCTCCAGAAATGCCAACAGCTCATTCAGCGCAGTCTTTGTCCCCATAAGAGAGCCTGAAATCTGCGCCTCGGACCAAGGTATGCCCATCAGCCAGGTGAGCGGTGCGAACACATAACCAAACAACCGTTGCAGAGTAAGCGGGTCGTCCCCAGGAAACGGAATTAGAGAGAAAAGACTATTTAACAAAGCCACCAGAGCGACCAACACCAATAACATTGCACCCACACTCACCATTAGACGCACGCCATCGTAGGTGCCCTTGGTGATCGCATCCATCAGGCTCTTGTACTCGACACTCAGCTGTATTTCTTCGCTGGTCGCTGCACTCGATTGCGGCACCATGATCAGCGCGATCATAATTGCAGCCGGCGCACTGATAACCGAAGCCGTGATGATATGACCCAGCGGATCATCCAAGGTTCCCTGTAGGATTATCGAGTAGAACACCATGACCGAACCTGCGATGGTGGCCATGCCGCAAGACATTACAACGAAGAGTTCACTGCGCGTTAGCACGGCTATATAGGGACGAATTAGTGCGGGGGACTCAACCATGCCAATGAAAATGTTCGCGGCACTACTAAATCCAACCGCTCCACTCACATTCAAACTCTTTCGCAGAACAAGGGAAAAGCCCTTGATGATGATTGGCAAGACGCGATAGTGCCAGAGGATTGCCGAGAGGACGGTGAACATTAGCATCAGCGGCAAAATTCGGAAGGCCAATATCATTGTGGCGCCAGGCTCGCTGATGGAAAACGGATAGTCTACATTGAGCGGGTCGCCACCAAGATAGCCAAAGATAAACAGCGTGCCGCTCTCGGTTGCATTCACTACAGCATTGACGCCTCTATTTATTAGACCCAGCATTTGTTGCAGAAAATTGAGATTAAATACAGCGAAGGCAAAGAGGAATTGCAGACCTAAACCAGCTACGAGAAGTCGCCAACTTGGTAGCGCACGTTGTTCGCTGAGAACAATAGCAATGGCAACAAAGACTCCAATGCCGAATAGAGCTTGACTATTTAGTAGTAGGTCCATGGGTGAGTAGACTCTTCAGTCCTCCGACTTAAGGCAGTACTAGCGGCCGGCTTGCAGAACTGTCTTGTTCAAGCAGCCAATCAACCAAAGGCTGTCGGTAGTGTATCTCGGTATCGAAGCCGGCCGAATCGAATTTTGCAATGGCATCATATCCCGCGCCCCCCTCATACATGAAACTGTTTATCAATACGCGGTAGGTCTGGCCTGTATCGATTAGCCTTCCCGTCTTAGCGAGCAGCCATTCATTCTCGGTGCGAATGAGGCCTGTAACAAATGGGCTCTGCCCTGCCGCAAGCACCTGCAAGACTTCCGCACCACCTAACTCCACGGCGTAGATCGTGTTTTCGAAGGGCAGCAATCCAACTACGTCGGCAAGGGTCACCTCTCCTTGCGGGAACGGCGCACGTAAAGCAAGTCGGTTATTTATAGCAATATCAGCTGCGCTATCGATCTGTAACCAACTCTCGACCACAGCGCGTTGCAATCGATCATCGTTTGCCAGGTACTCTCGCGAGCTGAAACCCAACAGCGCGTTCAACTCCACCTCGGTTGCTGCGCGCCATTTTGCAACAAGCCGCGCTACCTCGTCATCACTGCTGCCCGCCTCATTTTTCTCAGTCGAGAAGCTGGAATTGATCAAACTATCCCGGCCAAGATCGTATTCAAAATGCGCTCGCGCATAACTGCGAAAGTGACCATTACTTTCAAGAAGAATAGTCTCGCCCATTTTTTCTGCAACAAGCTCATTACAATGCCCGCCTCCCATGAGGCTAATATCCAGATCGGCCACAGCCGCAGCTAAAGGGCGCAACGCTGCCATACAGACGTGAGCCACGACGAAGATGAGGTCCGGATCCTCCGCCTCCAGTTGCTCCACGGTTTCGCGCAGTACACTCTCATAATCCAGAAAAGAGAGATCAACAATATTAACAGGGTTTGTAGTGCTTGGCGTGTTAGTTGTAGACAGCCCAATAATTCCGATGGTCAGATCATTCACCACGGTTGTGGTAAACGCCAGAATACCTAATTCAGATGGCAGAGTTCCGCTAGCCTTCCATTGAATATTGGCCGCCAGATAAGGAAAGCTAGCCTGACGGATACGCTGTTCCAAGTTATCTAGGCCGAAATCGAATTCATGATTGCCAATGGCGCTAGCGTCATAGCCCATGGTATTCATCACTTCCACCATGCCCTCGCCTTCGAACCAGGTTGAGATGGCCGGCCCTGTCCAATGATCGCCTCCACTGAGCAAGAGAAAGGGCCCGCCTTCGCTATAGCCCTCCTTCTCACGCCACAAGCCCAGAAGATCTGCGGCTCCACTGCCGGACTCTCGCCCTTCCATCCAGCCATGCTCGTCGTTGCTATACAGCACGGTCAACTCGCGAACACCCGCACTAGCACTCGACTCTAACGTCGAGGAACCAGGAGATGAACTGCAAGCCAGCAGCAGTGGGAGGGCGAGTAATAGCAGAAGGAATAAGCGCATTGAGCCGAGTCTATCACAGCAATTTCGATGATTACCCTCCGAAATACCTAGGATTATTTATTGCGAGGAGTAGTTAATTCGCTTAACGTATTTGCTTCTAATGGTGACAGCGATGCAACTCGACAGCTCTAACGTTCCAATCTACTTGCCAGAAAAAGAACAGACCTCTGTCTTGCGCCTAGGTTTTGAGAACTGTAGCGGAGATGACTGGATATTTTCCGCCAAAGATCTAAACGTCTTTCAAAAACACAAGACAGAGCTGGGGATTTTGCGAAGCGAGGAATGTTTTGCTCAAACTCAGAAATCAGTTGCGGCACAGTGCGAATTTTATGATCACCTCTTACAACATTTATTAGCAAAACCTAAGTTAGGTTATTCCCGATTAGGCAATCAACTCATTCATGAACAGGAGAAGCTCACATGGGAGATAAAAGATAAGAATCTTTGGGAGGCTTCGCTATGGGTGCCAGAAGATTTTTGCCTGCTAGAAAAGGGGAAGAAAGGCTACGTGATGACGGCCGCCAGCGTCTGCTCGCCTAGTAACTGGGCTCTGCAGGGCAAGATTGGCCAGACTGTGGACTTCATTCATGACCCTGTGCCTGAATACGATAGCTTGCTTAGCGAGAAGGTAAATCGTTTCCTAGAGGGATTGAACAGAGGACGGGTCTTGCTGCGTTATAATTGGTCCATTCAATCGGGCAACGAACTCTTCTGGCGCGACGACCTCAATCCCAATTCCGCTGTTGTGGATAGCAGCAGCCCAAACCTGTACTGGCGAATTGAGCGGCAGACATTCGTTCGGCTTCCTGCAAGCAAGGCAATCGTCTTTGGAATTAGAGTTTTCCTGCATAGCTTCGACAAGCTTCGAAATATTGAAGGCTTTCATCAGGCAATCGAACAGTTGCTCGCCCAGCTGCCTGCTACCCAGAAGTGTTACAAAGGGTTAGCAACTTAAACGCTCAAAAAAGTGCGTTAATATAAAATTGTTTAGACTATATTCGACACCTTATACCAAAATGTTTTACACTACTGCAGCAATTTTTTGCCAAAATTTCGAACTACTTCAATGAACCCGTTACATTCGATTGTTAACGGAAGGTCTTTACATGAATAGCAGCAGCAGTATGGCTCCAGTCAAATTGTACCTAATATTAGCAGCAAGCTTTTTACTTTTTGTACAATCGGCCTCTGCAACCACGGTCCGCGTAAGTACTTCTCTAGGAGACTTCAGCATAGAGTTATTTGACGATATCACGCCCATCACCGTTGCCAATTTCCTTAACTATGTGAATTCTGGGCGCTTTAATGGCACGGTAATTCATCGCTCCGTGCCAGGCTTTGTGATTCAGGGAGGCTGGTTATCCTACAATGCCTCAATCAATCAGTTAGACCAGATAACCCTAGATGCCGCCATACAAAACGAATTCAGTGTCTCCAACACACGCGGAACTGTGGCTATGGCTAAGGTCGGAGGTGATCCGAATAGCGCAACTAGCCAATGGTTTGTGAACCTTGCTGATAACAGCGGAATTCTTGATGGTCAAAATGGTGGCTTCACCGCTTTCGGCAGAGTCATCGGCGATGGTATGACAGTCTTGGACAATATCGCAGCACAACCAACATTCACCGTTGCTGGCATAACTGATTTTCCTTTACTCAACTACTCCAGCACTGACACGATGATCGGGACGAGCAACTTCGTAAACCTGTCTCTTATACACATCTGACGCTGCCGACGAAAGAG
>OJEF01000550.1_pt1 | contig 12348 bp, 8 predicted proteins | sample 1593041 | NCBI WGS metagenome assembly OJEF01 (sample SAMN05416790, study PRJEB24817) | seawater metagenome | isolation source: Sea water | place: Canada:Atlantic | collected 2013-11
CTCGTGGGCTCGGAGATGTGTATAAGAGACAGTCGCTGAATCGATTCGGCTATAGGAATGGATTTCGCATTGGCTAGTGCGCAGAAGTCTCCGCCAGGGCAGCAGATAACGTCAGTTAGTAGGCCAAGATTATGGCTCGCCATTGCTCCAGATTCTAACGATTTCCACAGCTCAAAGAGTTGGTCCTGACGGACGTCAGCCATGACGATATTCTGCTTGTGGCTAATTCGTATTTCGCCGAAGCTATACTGGTCAGATAAGTTGGCTATTTGTTCTAGCTGGCGGTCTGTGATGTCCCCAGGAGCGACACCTGTCTCTTTAAAACAAACAGTCACTATAGAGTAGCCTCTGACCTTGTGTGGTTTTACATTTTGAGAGTGCCAGGCCGCGAACAGTATATTGCTCTGTAATTTATCAGTTAGTTGTGCCGGAGTATTGCTCAATTCTTGATAATCCGGAGCATCGAAAAACTTCTGGCAGCGATCAATTTCTTCGTCTGTAAGCGTAAGCGAGGAATCTTTAATGAGCGCCCATTCCTCTACTACTTTGTTCTTGAACTCTTCGACACCAGTTTCCTTTACGAGTATTTTGATCCTCGCTTTGTACTTATTGTCGCGGCGCCCCTCGCGGTTATAGACACGAAGTATCGCCTCGAGCGCCGTTAGAAGATGTTTCTTCTCAACGAAATTAAATATTTCTTTGCCTATAACTGGCGTACGACCGAGGCCGCCACCCACGAGAATGCGAAAGCCTATTTCGTCACTTTCTCCTTTGACAATATAGATGCCGATATCATGAACTTGAGTAGCAGCCTGATCGTCGAGAGTACCGCAGACGGCAATCTTAAATTTTCGTGGTAGATAGGCAAATTCAGGGTGGAAGCTCGACCACTGACGGATGATCTCGCAATACGCTCTGCTATCTTCTAGTTCATCTGGTGCTGCGCCTGCAAATTGATCGGTTGTGGTGTTGCGAATACAGTTGCCACTAGTTTGTATGGCATGCATTTCTACGTCTGCGAGATCGGCGAGCAAATCTGGGACATCGACTAAAGCTGGCCAATTATATTGAATATTCTGGCGAGTAGTGAAATGTGCATAACCCTTGTCGTAGTGATTGGCTATGTAGGCAAGCTTGCGCAGCTGTGTTGAGGACAGCATGCCGTAGGGTACAGCGATGCGCAGCATCGGTGCAAGGCGTTGTACGTAGAGCCCATTCTGGAGGCGTAGGGGTAGGAACTCAGTTTCACTTAGCTTGCCATCAATGTAGCGATTGGTCTGATCGCGAAATTGCGCGACTCGATCCGCTAACATCTGATGGTCATACCCGTCGTATCTGTACATGTTGCTCAATACTCTCTGTTAACTGCTATCTCATTGTTGGTTAGAATGACTTCTAACTGTGAGTCTTATGCAGGTCTCATTCCAAATTCGGAGTGAGTAATTTTGTCATTTCTGCTGTCGGTTTGCCATTTCTATTGGCCAGATCATCCACCTGTTCCTGAGTAATCTTACCTACAGAGAAATACTTTGATTCTGGATGTCCAAAGTAGAAGCCACTAACGCTTGCGGCAGGGCTCATGGCAAAACTTTCGGTCAGCTCGATCTGTGTTTCCTCCTCAGCATTCAGGAGAGAAAAGAGAGTCTCTTTTCCCGAGTGATCGGGGCAAGCTGGGTAGCCAGGTGCCGGACGAATTCCACGGTATTTTTCGCCGATCAGCTCAGTCGCTGACAATTTTTCAGCAGGATCAAAGCCCCAAAATTCTTTCCGTACGCGCTCATGCATGTGCTCAGCAAAGGCTTCGGCCAGACGATCGGCGAGCGCCTTCACCATAATCGCGGTGTAGTCGTCATTCTGTGCCGAGTACTTGGCAGCGAGCTCATCGGCACCAATGCCCGTGGTAACGGCGAATCCGCCTATGTAATCTGTGCCATTTCTTGCTGATTGAGGAGCAATGAAATCAGCCAAGCAGAGGTTGGGTAACTCGACTTCTTTGGGTATCTGTTGCCTGAGGAAATGCAGTTTATTAAGCACGGCGCCGGACTCATCCGTGGCATAGAGCTGAACGTCGTTGTCCTCTATCTTATTGGCCGGCCAGAACCCTATCACAGCCTTTGCTGTCAGTAGTTTCTCGTCAACGATCTTCTTCAAGAGCGCCTTTGCGTCGGTGAACAGGTCGGTGGCAGCCTCACCAACTTTTTGATCATTCAGGATAGCTGGGTATTTTCCTGCGAGACTCCAAGTAATAAAGAATGGTGTCCAGTCTATATAGTCGAGGAGATCCTCAAGGGCATAGTCAGTGAATACCTTTGTGCCTAAGAAGGCAGGCTTAGCCGCTGTATAATTACTCCAGTCAGTAGTGAACGGATTGGCATTTGCCTTCTTATAGGGAAGTAATTTTAGCTTGGTTGATCTATTTGCCACTCGCTCTCGAATGACTTCGTATTCGCTGCGAATTTTGCTCGCATACCCGGGCTTGTTTTTGTTATTGAGTAGGGTGCTAACAACGGACACGCTTCTAGAGGCGTCAGGTACATAGATCGTGCTGTCGTTATTATAATGCTGTTCAATCTTGACCGCGGTATGCGCCTTGGATGTTGTTGCGCCGCCTATCAATAAAGGAATATTAAAATCGAGTCGCTGCATCTCGCCAGCGACATGAACCATCTCGTCCAGCGATGGAGTTATCAGCCCGCTGAGACCAATCACATCGACGTTCTCATCCCTTGCGACCTGAAGAATTTTCTCGCAGGGGACCATGACTCCTAGATCGATCACATCGTAGTTGTTACAGCCGAGCACGACTCCGACAATATTTTTGCCGATGTCGTGTACGTCTCCTTTCACAGTGGCCATTAATATCTTGCCCTTGCTCTGTATTACGCCGCCTTTTTCCGCCTCGATATAGGGCAGTAAATAGGCTACAGCCTGCTTCATTACTCGAGCGCTCTTAACGACCTGCGGTAGAAACATCTTGCCGCTACCGAAAAGATCGCCGACCTCGTCCATGCCTTTCATTAGAGGCCCTTCAATAACCTCTATGGGCTTGTCAGCTTTCTGTCTGGCTTCTTCGGTGTCTTCCTCTATGAATTTTGTAATGCCTTTTACGAGAGCATAGGCTAGCCGTTTTTCAACACCGGCGTCGCGCCACGCAATATCTGCTGCGGTTTTCTTTTGTGAACCTCCGGAGTAGTTTACTGCCACCTCCATCAGGTTTTCGGTACCGTTGTCATGCTTGTTGAGGATGACGTCTTCTACTGCTTTTTTTAGGTCGGCCGGGATATCATCATAGACGGTTAGCTGCCCAGCATTGACGATGCCCATTGTGAGGCCGGCCTTTATCGCGTGATAGAGAAAGACGGAGTGAATTGCTTCGCGAACGGTATTATTGCCTCTAAATGAGAACGAGACATTACTCACGCCACCAGAAATCAATGCGCCAGGCAGGTTTTTCTTGATATAGCGGCAAGATTCGATAAAGTCCACAGCATAGTTGTTATGCTCTTCGATGCCCGTCGCCACGGCGAAGATATTAGGGTCGAATATAATGTCTTCGGCGGGGAAATCTAACTTCTGTGTTAGTAGGTCGTAGCTGCGCTTGCAGATTGCATTCTTCTTTTCCAGCGAGTCTGCCTGACCTTTTTCGTCGAACGCCATAACAATAACGGCTGCCCCATATTTCAAGCAGAGCTTAGCCTTCTCGAGAAAGTCTTCCTCGCCTTCTTTCAGGCTGATCGAGTTTACGATGGACTTACCCTGAACACATTTAAGTCCAGTCTCGATGATCTCCCACTTGGATGAGTCAATCATTATCGGCACGCGACAGATATCAGGCTCTGAGGCAACGAGCTTCAGAAATTTCTTCATCGCCATTTCGGAATCAAGCATGCCTTCGTCCATGTTGATATCGATGATCTGCGCGCCAGACTCGACCTGTTGCAGGGCGACCTCGAGTGCTTCGTCGTAGTTTTCATCGATAATCAGTCGGGAGAATTTTGCCGAGCCGGTTATGTTGGTGCGCTCGCCCACGTTAACGAACAGAGATGCGGAATCTATATTGAAGGCCTCTAAACCGGCAAGACGGCATGCAGGCTTAAGCTGAGGAATCGTGCGAGGAGGGATTCCTTCGACTGCCTTGCAGATTGCCTCGATGTGATCTGGGGAGGTGCCACAGCAGCCGCCGACTACGTTTACGAAGCCTCTTTCGGCAAAGTCAGTAATGATTGCGGCCATCTCGCTAGGAGACTGATCGTATTCACCAAATTCATTTGGAAGGCCAGCGTTTGGGTGTGTGGCAACAAAGCAATTGACGAGTGCGGCGGTCTCCTCGATGTGAGGGCGCAGTTGTTCCGCCCCCAAGGCGCAGTTGAAGCCAATAGAAAGAGGGCGGGCATGGGCCACTGAGTTGCAGAATGCGGCGACGGTCTGGCCGGAAAGTGTACGGCCGCTGGCATCGGTAATCGTGCCGGATATCATTATGGGTAGAGTCAGACCTTGGGTCTCGAAGCATTCGCTGATAGCAAAAATTGCAGCCTTCGCATTCAGCGTATCGAACGCTGTCTCGATCATGATGATATCCGCGCCCCCTTCGATAAGCGCATTAGTGGAGTTACTGTAATCAGCGACTAGCTCATCGAAGCTTATGTTTCTAAAACCAGGATCGCTGACCTTGGGCGAGAGCGATGCGGTCTTACTTGTTGGTCCTAACACGCCGGCTACGAATCGAGGTCGCTCTGGGGTCTTCGCTGTTATCTCATCACATGCGGCTCTAGCGAGCTTGGCGGCTTCGAGATTGAGCTCATAGGCCAGGTCCTCCAGATGATAGTCGGATTGTGAGCTGCGTGTCGAATTGAAGGTATTCGTTTCAACTATATCTGCGCCTGCCAGCAGGTAGGCTAGGTGGATCTGCTTGATCACTTCGGGCTGGGTCAGGCTGAGCAGGTCGTTGTTGCCGGCCAGCTCATGGGGAAAGTCTGCAAAGCGGTCGCTGCGAAATTCTGCGTCTGTCAGTTTGCGTGACTGAATCATGGTCCCCATAGCGCCATCGAGCACCAAAATGCGCTGTTGGAGTAGGCTGCGTAGAAGTGTTTCTGATTCGCTGGTTTTCATGTTGTTGTGCTCAATTTGCTGTTTGCTGGTCGATACAAGATCGCTGCTCCAAAAAGCCGCCAAGTCTAGCAAATATGCAGGCTTAAGGCATCGTGAAAATAACCTAGTAATACACTCGGGTATTCTAATTTCTGATCGATTGGAGTATAATTCGTGCAGCCCCAAACATAAGCGCGAGAAGACATATGGTTACCATCACCGAATCTGCACAAGAATACCTTACTGAATTGCTCGAGAAGCAAGATTGCGAGGGTATATCAGTGCGAATTTTCATTCTGGATGCAGGTACTCCAAAAGCTGAAACCTGCATCTCATTTTGTCGGCCTGGTGAAGAAAAAGAAGACGACGAAGTGAAGCAATATGAAAACTTCAAGACCTTCATCGAATTGGCTAGCATCCCTTTTCTAGAGGAGGCTGTAGTGGACTTCGCTAAGGACTCCATGGGTGGCCAGCTTACGATTAAGGCGCCAAACTCGCGCTTGCCTAAGATCTCCGACGATAGCCCAATCGAAGATCGGGTTAATTACATCTTATACAACGAAGTCAATCCTGGATTGGCAGCGCATGGTGGAAATGTGTCTCTCGAAGAGATATTTGAAGAGAATGTCGCTGTTCTTCGCTTTGGTGGAGGCTGTCAGGGCTGCGGAATGGTCGATGTCACGCTCAAAAACGGCGTAGAGAAGACTCTGCTAGAGCAGGTTCCCCAGTTGAAGGAAGTGCGTGACGTTACGGATCACACAGTCAAAGAGAACGCTTACTACTAGCACGCTCGAGTAGATCCAGAGCTAGTTAGGGTAGTGTTTGCGCAGAGCCGAGTAGAGTTTGTCTTCGTACTCGGCATCACTTGGATCTAGGTCTGCCATTACCTCAACTAGATATTCATTGTCCTCGCGGCCATTCCACATTTTCTGATAGCTACCATCCTGATAGCCATGATCCTGTCGGAAGAAGTTGAGCACATTCTTGCCGACATACTGGCAGTACAACTCGGTCCAACCCATTTCGCAATTGCTCATTATTGAGGCGAATACTGACATCTCGATCCTTCGTGCCGCAGAGATTCCAATAAGTAGTTCAATCTGCTCAAGCAGGTCCATTGAACTTAAGGTGTATGATTTTCCGTCGAAATCCACTTGATTTGAATTTTCTATGGCCTTTAGTTGTTCGTTCAGCTTAAGTAGGGCTGCGGTCTCACTTCCTCCCTCATTAAGCAAGATCTGAGAGAGCAAGAAATGCCATATATCGATCAACTCCATCTGCAGTTGCGGAAGGTCCTTTTCCTGCTTCTTCCACCATTTCCAGCCATGATGCTCTATGGCTTCAGCGGCCTCGATAACCACGGCGCGCATGTAAGGATAGCGAGCAGCCACCCAATCAGGGTCTACCTTCGCATTCATAGCTGACTGAAGTGACAGCATGGTTCTAGCTTGTTGATCTGACAGCATCGGAGTGGATTCTTAGGTTAAAAGGCCGGGTGTTGGGTTATTCGAAAGTAGTAGCGGTATATGTTCTCTATGAGTTCAGACGCCTTAGATATCTGCGCTTTTTAGCTAGTTCGTGCCGACTGACTGGAGTTTTGCCTGTTTTGCGAGTGTGCTAAGCATTTCCTTGCGACTGCTTAACATATCGTTGTAGGACTTTCTGGCGGCTAGCACCTCAGAATTATCTTTATCTGAAGAATCGAGTTCAGTGAGCCAAGCTTCCAATACTTGAATCTCACTATTGAGTTGAGCGGTGCCTTCTTCGATCAATTTTTGATCAATGCTTACACCGGCTTTATCAACTTGCTTCTGACGCTTATCAATCATGGTTGGTTTCCTAGTATCCCCAACGGCCTCTGGTAGTGAGGCGTATTCTTATCGGCACCCTGATAGCATCGGCCGATTCAATAGGGTCTGTACATCAGCGCTGTTTTTACAGTCTTTTGGAGAGTACAGAGACTTACGCGAGGATGGCATAGTCCAATTTTAGGGTCAAGATACCTTGAATTGATGCAACTAGATCTTCGTTATGGGTTCAAGTCTGCGTGGGTGACAAAGGGTCGGTATTTTGCCGAATAGACCGGTAGGCTGCGAGTAAACAGAGAAAGCAGCTCATTTCGAGCGAAGTAAGCATAAATATTCCGAATATTGTGGCTTTGCTCTTGACTGAGCAGGCCAAGCTTCTTAGAATCCCCCGCTGCTTGAGAGAGCAGCTATGTAAAGTCTTAAGTCCCCTTCGTCTAGTGGCCTAGGACACCGGGTTTTCATCCCGGCAACAGGGGTTCGAAACCCCTAGGGGACGCCATATAAAAGAGCCCGGCTAACGCCGGGCTTTTCTATTTCTAGAGTATCTGTTTTCGCGCCGACTCATCCGCTTTGTTCAGCGGGCACTTGGTTGCCAATCGATCTAACAATCGACATACTCCTGCTGCACTAGCGCACGCTGTAACGACAACACTTAAAGACTACTTTTGATGACCATAGCAATCTCCATTCAAAACCTGGCTAAAACCTATTCAAACGGTTTCGAGGCGCTCAAGGGTATTTCTCTAGAAGTTGAGGAGGGCGACTTTTTCGCCTTGCTGGGACCCAACGGCGCGGGTAAATCAACGACGATTGGTGTGATCTCAACGCTAGTCAACAAGACATCAGGTTCGGTAGAGGTGTTTGGCAAGAACGTCGATACTCACGTCTACGAGACCAAGCTAGACTTTGGGGTCGTTCCCCAGGAAGTGAATTTCAGTCTATTCGAGAAAGTTCGCGATATCGTCATGACACAGGCTGGTTACTACGGGCTGCCGCGAAAGCTAGCTGCCCAGCGTTGCGAGAAATATCTGCGCAAGTTGGGACTATGGGAGAAGCGCGATGAGCGCTCCAGAACTCTCTCCGGTGGTATGAAGAGACGCCTGATGATCGCTAGGGCCCTCGTTCATGAGCCAAGATTACTGATACTTGATGAGCCCACAGCTGGTGTCGACATAGAACTGCGTCGCTCGATGTGGAAATTTCTGGCTGAGATAAATGATAACGGCACTACGATTATATTGACGACGCACTATTTAGAAGAAGCTGAGCAACTCTGTCGCAATATTGCCATTATTGATGAAGGCAAAATAGTTGAGAACACCAGTATGCGTAAGCTGCTAAACGAGCTCGATTCTCAAGTCTATATATTGGAAACAAAGTCGGAGATTCCGTCAGGCTTTGATTTAAAACTAGATAATGCGAATCTCGAAATTGTCGACGAGCATTGCATTGAGGTTACAGTCTCTGGTGGTCTTAGTATCAACGAGGTGTTCTCTGTGTTCAGTAAGGCTGATATAAAAATAGATAGCATGAGAAACAAGACGAATAGGCTCGAGCAACTTTTCTTGTCCAAGCTCGAAAGTAACGACTAGGAAAATACACAGTGTTCTCGAATCATAAATACATAGCTTTTGAAACAATAGTCAGAAGAGAGATACGCCGATTCGCTCGAATTTGGTTGCAGACTCTCGTGCCGCCTGCGATTACGATAGGGCTCTACTTTGTGATTTTTGGCAATTTAGTAGGTAGACGCATAGGTGAGATGGGCGGGTTTCAGTACATGGAGTTTATCGTGCCTGGATTGATCATGATGGCGGTAATACAGAACTCCTACTCTAATGTCGTGTCCTCTTTCTTTAGTCACAAGTTTCAACATAGCATTGAAGAATTATTAGTATCTCCAGTGCCGAATTACATTATTCTCTCTGGCTTTATAGTAGGAGGGATGGCGCGAGGCTTAGCTGTCGGAACAATCGTAACCTTTATCTCTTTGTTCTTTGCTGATCTCGAAATTCAAAATCTACTTATCACGGTTACCGTCGTGCTCTTAACATCCATTGTGTTTGCGCTTGCCGGTTTTATTAACGCGTTATTTGCGAATAGCTTCGATGACATTTCCATTATCCCTACCTTTGTCCTAACGCCCCTTATCTATCTGGGTGGCGTGTTTTATTCGGTAGAATTATTGCCACCTTTTTGGAAGTTCGTCTCTGCTCTGAATCCGATATTTTATATGGTCAACACATTCAGATACGGCATTTTGGGAACTTCGGATGTCGATGTCACTTGGGCGTTCTTTATCCTATGCGTCTTCATTGTCATACTGTTTACTTCTTGTATCTGGTTGCTACGCAGGGGAACTGGACTAAGAACCTAGTAGTCTCGAAATACTATGACAGACAATCCTCTCGGCAGCCATACTGAACACCCCAAAAAGTACCAGCCCGATGTGCTGTACCCAATACCCCGTTGGGCTAGTCGATCGCTATTGGATATCGATAAAAAAATCCGCATGTTTGGTCTCGACCATTGGCAAGCCTATGAGCTTTCCTGGCTGAACAGTTCAGGCAAGCCGCAGGTGGCGATAGGCGAGTTTTATTTCAATTGCGAATCGGAAAACATCGTCGAATCGAAATCGTTGAAGCTCTATCTCAACTCTTTAAATCAAGAACGCTATAAAAACACGGAGACCATGCGCTCTGTTATTGAGCAAGACCTTTCATCGGTAAGTCACTCGGAAGTAAAAGTAACGATACATTCGCTGGACGAAACCCATAACGAGTCAATCGGCGCACGGGCAGGGCGGTGCATAGATCACATCGACGTTGAGCTTATCGCGCAGCAGCCCGATTCCGAATTATTGAATGTTGTCGATGCAGATGCCGACGACGAAGTTCTGTATTCAGATCTGTTTAGATCGAACTGTCCGGTAACTGGCCAGCCAGATTGGGCAAGTATCGAGATACGCTACACAGGTATGAAGATCAGCGAATCGAGTTTGCTGAAGTATTTAATTTCCTTCCGTGAGCACCATAGCTATCACGAGGATTGTGCTGAGCGCATATTCCGCGACATCATGCTTAAATGTAGGCCAAGTGAACTCAGAGTAGGAATGAACTTCCTGCGCCGCGGCGGTCTGGATATCAACGTATACCGAAGCACCGCGCCTGTGACATCTGACTCAGTGAACAGCCGTCTCATTAGACAATAAACGATGAACTTGAATTCAAACAAGCGGTAGGCTAAGGTTACGCCGCTCTCGCAACAGCCAGTATGCGAACAGAACAATGGTGAGATGTCCGAGAGGCCGATGGAGCACGCTTGGAAAGTGTGTAAACAGAAATGTTTCCAGGGTTCGAATCCCTGTCTCACCGCCATAAACAAAAAACCCGACTTCAGTCGGGTTTTTTGTTTATGGCGGTGGGTTGGGTGAGAGCCCTGAGGTTCGACAGGAGGGCAGCTCCGCAGACGGCAAAGCCGCCCCGTAGGGGGTATGAATTTGGCTTAGCCAAATTTAGGATCACAAGCGCGTAGAGCGCAGGACGGCCAAAGGCTGCCCGCAGGGCGAGAGAATTAGCTAAGCTAATAGTCGAGTCAATCCCTCTTCGTGCCTCATTGAGCCCTATAGTATTCCCCTTTGCTCTCAGCCCAACACACAGTACCCATCGAACACCCCCTAAGGTAGTATCCCCAAAGCACATAATTCAATCCCCGGGGGCAGCATGCCAATAACAACACCTCAAAAAATTCTCATCACGTCACTTTTCATCTTAGCGACAATAATGACCCAAGCAGCCGACTGGCCCAGCTACGGTGGTGACAACGGCTCCCAAAAATATTCCCCTCTTGACCTGATTGATGCAAACAATGTCAGCAGCTTAACAACCGCGTGGAGTTGGAGCAGCGTAGATAATGCAACCGTCGCGACTAACGTAGCCAATGATAATGCCCGGGCCACACCCGCAGGATATAAGGCAACACCCATAGTAGTGGGGGATACGATGTATGTGCCCACGTCCTTCGGTAGAATCGCCGCTTTGGATGCTGTCAGTGGTGCTGAAAAATGGGTTTTTGACACCAGAGCTTGGGAAGCAGGGCAACCTACGAATTTAGGCTATAACACGCGAGGTGTTGCTTACTGGGAAGAAGATGGCGAAGAGCGAATATTTTTCGCGACTAATGACTCCACGCTGTGGTCTATCGATGTTGCATCAGGGGAACCAGATACCAATTTTGGTGATGATGGCAGAATCGATTTGTCTTTGGGCCTGGGTAGAGAAATTGATAAGTCGCAGTATGGTGTAGTTTCACCGCCGTTGGTGACCAATAACAGAGTCGTGGTTAACTCGATTGTTTTAGACGGCGGACGAACCAAGGAGATGCCTCCTGGGCATGTTAGAGCTTTTAATCCTGTTACTGGTGACTTGGAGTGGATGTTCAAGACGATTCCGCAGGCTGGTGAATTTGGTAATGACACTTGGGAGAATGGCTCCGCGGAATATTCTGGCAATACCAATTCGTGGACGATCATGAGTTCCGATGATGAGCTCGGCATCGTTTACATTCCGATTGGCACCCCGACTAATGATTGGTACGGTGGGTTGCGCAAAGGCGACAATCTATTCGCTGAAAGTTTGGTCGCAGTTAGTGCAGAGACCGGCGAGCGACTCTGGCATTTTCAGATGGTGCACCATGGAGTTTGGGACTATGACTTACCTGCAGCGCCAACACTCGTTGATATCACTGTTGATGGCCGACCGATTAAGGCAGTAGCGGCAATATCAAAGCAAGGTTTTACCTATGTATTCGACCGTGTTACTGGCGAGCCAGTATGGCCCATAGAAGAAAGAGCGGTACCTCAAAGTACAGTGCTAGGAGAAGTGCTCTCGGCAACCCAGCCGTTTCCTACCAAGCCTGCTGCATTCGAACCTCAGGGAATATCTGATGAAACCTTGATCGATTTCAGTGCGGAGTTACGTCGAGAAGCGCTACAGAACATCGAAAAATATGACTATGGACCGTTATTTACTCCACCTTCACTGCGTGGAGCGATTCAGTTTCCAGGTTGGGGCGGTGGCGGCGAATGGCATGGAGCGGCATTTGACCCAGATACTGGCTTGTACTATATACCTTCTGCTTCGGTACCTATCGTAGTGCAACTACGAGAATCTCCTCCGGAGCGCTCCGATTTGGATTTCGTTCGAGGAGGACCAAGATCAGTAGCCGGCCCTCAGGGTTTGCCGTTGACTAAACCTCCTTATGGACGCATCACGGCTATCAATCTAAACACAGGCGAGCATGAATGGATGGTTCCCCATGGTGAGGGGATGCGCCAGAAGATAATCGATATGGGTATATTAGATCCCGGTCCAGTCGGCAGCGCGAGCAGGGTAGGTCCCTTGTTGACCAAGACACTATCTGTCTCTTATACACATCTCCGAGCCCACGAGAC
>OJEF01000556.1_pt1 | contig 12320 bp, 9 predicted proteins | sample 1593041 | NCBI WGS metagenome assembly OJEF01 (sample SAMN05416790, study PRJEB24817) | seawater metagenome | isolation source: Sea water | place: Canada:Atlantic | collected 2013-11
AGAGACAGGACCTGCTTTCATCGGGCCTTTTCGATAATCTAAAGGGCAAGCGCGTAGGTATTTTTCGCGGCGAGGGCGGACGCGATACACTTGCCGAAGGAATACGGGATCGCGGTGGGCGCGTCGACTATTTTGAGGTGTACAGACGCCTTACCTGCGACTATACGCAGGACGAATTGGAAGCTGTGTTGAGCGGCAAAATTCCCACAGCGCTTACCGCGACGAGCGGCGAGTCACTCGCTGCACTTCTGGCACTGCCCTTATTGGAGATGCCCTTATTGGAGATGCCCTTAATAGTGCCTTCGGATCGCGTCAAAGAATTGGCCTTAGCATTAGGTTTTGTTCAACCCGTCGACGCGGGCGGGGCAGATGCCAGTGCTTTTGTCCGCGCTTTGGTCAGGGTAGCCGGCAAAGAAAGTCGCACCGGGCTAGACTGACGTTAGAAACCATTCTCGCATAGCGAGTATTCCCGGCGTCCGAAGGGCGCAGAATTGAGAACGAGAACATGGCAGACACAAGCGATACGCCGAGCGAGAATCCCGAAGCTGCGGCGACGACGCAGCCCGAAGGCACTGCGCAAGCGCAGCCAGCGAAGAAAGCTACGGCCAAGCAAGACACAGCTAGGGTCTTAGACGACATTGCAAAAGTTCGCCCACCGATGAAAACGCGTGCGCAGCGCAAAGCGCGTAGCAGGGTTATCGCGCTAATCGTATTGACGCTCCCCCTTCTTGCAGGAATCGTGTGGCTAGCTTGGCAGCAATGGCAACTTGGGTCGAATTTGCCGCAGCTCGAAGCGCGGCTTTCGCTCGTTGAAAGCGGCGAACCAGGCGGAGTGCAGCGCCCGGCACAGCTCTCGCCTGAGCAAGAGGTTCAAGTAGCCGCCTTAGTCGAATCAGCCCGCCAGAAAATCACCGCCGACACGCAGTCATTGATCGACTCAGTCGCAAGCGAATCCCTCGGTCGAGGCGACTCACAGGCTACTGACGATGCCCGGGACCGCCGCTTGATTGAGTTGGCGGCGCAGGCTGCGCAAGACGCGCTCACACAGCTCGATGGACGACTCACTCAGCAGCAGGTCGCGAGTGCGGCGGAGCTTACCCGCTTGAGAAATCAACTCGCCGAACTCAGTGCGCGCATGCGTGCGGCAGACTCTGATCCCAACCGAGGCTGGAAATTACTCGAAGCCGAATACTTGCTGTCGATGGCGAGCCGCAAGCTTCGGTTTGAGCGCGATGTTGTCTCGGCGATAGCACTCTATGAACTGGCCGATGTTGCACTCGCAAACTCGGCCAGCGACGAGTCATATCCGCTGCGGCAAACGCTTTCGGGTGAGCTTGCGAGTCTTCGCGCAGTCGAATTACCCGATACCGACAGCCTGTTTCTGCGCCTCGATATACTCCTTGCGCAGGCCGACTCGCTAGTGCTTGCAGGCAATAGCATCGACAGTATGCGCGCCAACTTTCAGGTCGAAGACATTTTCACAGCGGCGCCCGAGATGACTCGAGAGACCGACGTCGAGAACTCACTCCCTTGGCAATTACTGGACGACACTGTTGAGTTTCTTCGGTCGGTGTTTATTTGGCGAAAGTTAGATGAACCAGCACAGGCATTGGTTGCAGCAAGGCTCGGTGGTGCGCGCGAATTCAAGCTCATTTTAGGACAGGCAAAACTTGCACTTCTCGCAAGCGACGACATTCTGTTCGGCCGACAATTGCAAAGCGCGCGCCTCTGGCTCGAACGAAACGGCGAACTTGGCTCTGCACCGGTAAATGCAGCGCTTACCGAACTCGAGCAGTTAGAAGGTGTTGTATTGCAGCTGCGCCTGCCCCTGATTGGGGGCGCACTGCGGGGTATTTCGGAGCTAAATGCGAGTGCGCTGCAATGATCAGGCTATTCGCATGGAGTCTGTTGGTTATTGTGGTAGCGCTGACACTGAGCCTCACACTTGGCTTCCCGCAGGACCCAGGTTATCTGCTTATTGCGTTTGGCAATAGCGCGTTTGAGACGAGTATTTTTGCACTGCTTGTTGCGGTTTGCGTGGTTTTCGCTGCACTGCGTTTGCTCTGGACAATTGTGAGCGGACTCAACCCCTGGCGTTTGGTTTCGGCAGGCCGAAGACTGCGCGCTCGGCGTAAAGCGAATGCGAAGCGCTCGACGATTCAAGGTATGTTGAGTCTCGTGCGCGGGGATAATAACGCCAGCGCGAAGCTACTCGAAAAAGGAATCTCCGAATCCGATGCCAGTTCGATTAACTACATGACCCTCGCCTATATTGCTAATCAAAAGGGGGAGGTAGACGCCGCGCTTGAGTGGTTAAGCAAAGGCGAGTCGGCTTACCCTGATGCTAAATCGACGATTGAGTCTGTGCGGGCAGAGATACTTTTGCAGGCAAATAGATTTGAGGAATGTGTAGCGGTACTCCAGAACCTGCGCAGCAATTCGCCGGCCGACACTAATCTTCTGCGGCTCTTACATCGAGTTTACGCGCAAGTTGAAGATTGGAACGCACTCGAACGCTTGCTTCCTGCGTTGACGAAGCAAAAAGTCATGACTGTCGAAGCGCTGTCGTCGCTTGCCGATGCGGTGCTGTTAGGGCAACTGCGCAATGCCGCAACGAATGTCAGTGAGCTACAACAGCTATGGAAGAGGGCGAAGGCGAGTCAATGCGAAACCCCTGCGTTAGTAACCGAATATTCCAAACTGTTGCTGCATGCGGGAGAGGCCGAGGGTGCGCGGCGTGCTCTAGAGAAAGCGCTAAAGAAGCGCTGGGACAGCGAGACCGTACTTTGCTACGGAAAACTAGATTCGGGGCTCGCGTTAAAACAGTTATTAGCTGCAGAGCACTGGCAGCGCTCCCGGCCAAACGATGCTGCGCTATTACTCACCTTAGCGCGGCTCTCGCTGCGCAGTGAACTATGGGGTAAGGCGCGGGAATACTATGAGGCGAGGCTTGCGATGCAAGCCGACGCCGAAGCGTTTGTCGAATACGCTGGGCTTATGCGGGGGTTGGGTTTTGAGGCCGAGGCAGACGCCGCCACGCGTAGCGCGCTCGAGGCTGCAGGACTCAACAGCTCACTGCCAATGCCGCGGTCTGTTTAGGTACGGCTCGAGTGACGCAGCTTGTGTGCACGTCTTTCAGTAATCAATCTACTCGCGAAATTTAGCGCTTGTCGATACCGAGTTCGTCCCACATCGCATCGACTCGTGCCTTAACCTCGTCGCTCATCGTAATCGGCGTACCCCATTCGCGTTGAGTCTCGCCTTCCATCTTATTCGTTGCATCCATTCCCATTTTCGAGCCGAGGCCCGACACAGGTGAGGCAAAGTCGAGATAGTCGATTGGCGTGTTCTCAATTAGTACGGTATCGCGCGCAGGATCCATGCGGGTGGTAATTGCCCAGATAACATCGTCCCACTCGCGTATGTTGACATCATCGTCGACGACGATAACAAATTTGGTGTACATGAACTGCCGTAAGAAAGACCACACACCCATCATCACGCGCTTAGCATGGCCTGGGTATTGTTTTTTCATGCTGACAATCGCGAGACGATAGGAGCAGCCTTCGGGCGGCAAATAGAAGTCGACGATTTCGGGAAACTGTTTTTGCAGCAGCGGTACGAATACTTCGTTCAGTGCAACGCCGAGCATAGCTGGCTCATCGGGCGGTCGGCCGGTATAGGTCGAATGATAAATCGGATCGCGCCGGTGCGTCATGCAGGTTACGGTGAAGACGGGGAAATCATCCACTTCGTTGTAGTAGCCTGTGTGATCGCCAAAAGGACCTTCGGGTGCCATCTCGCCGGGTTCGATATAACCCTCGAGTACAAACTCGGCACTTGCCGGAACCTGCAGATCATTGGTACGCGATTTCACCACTTCGGTTTTGCTTCCGCGTAAAAGACCCGCGAAGGCGTATTCGGACAGCGTATCTGGTACAGGAGTCACGGTGGCAAGGATTGTCGCAGGATCTGCGCCTAAGGCGATGGACACGGGGAAGCGCTCGCCGGGATGTTGCTGCTGCCACTCGCGGAAATCGAGCGCGCCGCCGCGGTGTGAAAGCCAGCGCATGATGAGCTTATTAGAGCCAATCAGCTGCATGCGATAGATGCCGAGGTTTTGCCGAGTTTTATCGGGGCCGCGGGTAATCACTAGAGGCCAGGTGACCAGAGGCGCCGCATCGCCGGGCCAACAGGTTTGAACTGGCAGCATGCCCAGATCTATATCATCGCCTTCTAAGACGATCTCTTGGCACGGCGCTTTGCGTAAAACGCTCGCAGGAATATTGAGCACGCTTTTATAGCTTGGCAGACTTTGCCAGAGGTCTTTCCACCCCGTTGGCGGCGTCGGTTCTTTTAAGAATGCGAGCAGCTTGCCGACGTCTCGCAGACCAGAGATGTCTTCCTGACCCATGGCGAGTGCGATGCGGCGGGTATTGCCGAAAAGATTCGCAAGCAGCGGAATCTTCGATCCTTTCGGGTTTTCGAAGAGAAGGGCAGGGCCACCGGCGCGCAGCGTGCGATCGCTAATCTCGGTAATCTCGAGAACGGGATCGACTTCCATGCTAATGCGTTTGAGCTCACCTTTGGATTCGAGGAGGTCGATGAAGTCTCTGAGGTCTTTAAAAGCCATAAATAAGTTACTACTTGCGCTTCATCGAGTTAAAGAACTCTTCGTTAGTCTTCGTATCTTTTAATTTGTCGAGAATGAATTCAGTCGCCTGCACATCTTCCATCGAGGTGAGCAGCTTGCGGAGAATCCACATACGCTGAAGTTCTTCTTCGGTTGTGATGAGCTCTTCGCGGCGTGTGCCAGAGCGGCGGACGTTGATGGCAGGGTAAACGCGCTTCTCGGCGATCTTGCGGTCGAGTTGCAGTTCCATGTTGCCCGTGCCTTTAAATTCTTCGTAAATCACTTCATCCATTTTCGAGCCAGTATCGACAAGTGCGGTCGCGATAATCGTTAGGCTGCCGCCTTCTTCGAGATTACGCGCGGCGCCGAAGAAGCGCTTGGGACGTTCGAGTGCATGGGCATCGACACCACCTGTTAGCACTTTGCCGGAACTCGGGATGATGGTGTTGTAGGCGCGGGCAAGACGGGTGATCGAGTCGAGGAGAATAACCACGTCTTCTTTGTGTTCAACAAGGCGCTTCGCCTTTTCGATAACCATCTCGGCTACCTGCACATGGCGTGCGGGTGGCTCGTCGAAGGTACTCGCGACGACTTCGCCGCGCACAGAGCGTTGCATTTCGGTTACTTCTTCGGGGCGCTCATCGATCAACAGTACGATGAGTCGGCATTCAGGATTATTGCGCGTAATTGACTGCGCGATGTTCTGAAGAATAAGCGTCTTACCCGCTTTCGGCGGCGACACGATAAGTCCGCGCTGGCCTTTGCCGATTGGTGCGACGAGGTCGATGATTCGCGCGCTGAGGTCTTCGGTGCTGCCGTTACCCACTTGCAGAGTGAGGCGGTCTTGGGGGAATAGGGGCGTTAGGTTTTCGAAGAGGATTTTGTTTTTAGAATTTTCTGAACTGGAGAAATTGATTTCGTGAACCTTGAGCAGAGCAAAATAGCGCTCGCCGTCTTTGGGGGGACGAATCTTGCCGGCAACCGTATCGCCGGTACGAAGATTGAAACGGCGAATCTGGCTAGGGGAGACGTAAATGTCGTCTGGGCCTGCGAGATAAGAGGAATCTGCCGAACGCAAAAACCCGAAGCCGTCTTGGAGTATCTCGAGCACGCCGTCACCAGAGATATCTTCTCCGTTTTTCGCGTGCTTCTTCAAGATCGCGAAGATGATGTCTTGCTTGCGCGTACGGGAGACGTTTTCGAGTCCCATATCGTGGGCGGTCTGAACGAGGTCTGCGACGGGCTGTTGCTTGAGTTCGGTTAAGTTCATTGTTGATGGTCTTCTTTGTTGGTTGGGGGTTCGCCTATTCTGCGTCTCATTTTTCGAGAAAGAGTAGGCGAATAAATAATTAGGTTGTTAGGGACGCGTCTTCAGCCGGATGACAGAGGGCTGGATATGAGGTTGTTTTACATTGGATCGTGAGCCGTTCGCTAAACTGTAGCTAAATTATAAGCGCCGAGAGAGAGCGAGGAACTGATAATTCAGGGGGCTTTCGACCGGATTGGCCTGCCGCAAGTTTTGGCCCTTTTCATGCTCGGCCTGTCTCTATGCGGAATACGTTGGTGCTGTTGATACGAAATTAAGTACCAGTTTTAGTCGCACTGTTTCTATTAACACAGCATACATCGGTCTAGCGAAACGGAACTTTAGTACGCCACGGGCGGCTAGGTTCGAAGAGTAAGGCTAGGGAGTGAAAGCTGCGGCTAAGAGAGACTTTCGTCTGTCTTGAGCCGCATTAAACGCAATTTAGATAACGCTGTCAATAAACGCGGCAAGCTGCGATTTTGAGAGCGCGCCTACCTTCGTGCCTACTACTTCGCCGTCATTGAAGATTAGCAGCGACGGAATGCCTCGTACGCCATACTTAGGCGCGGTAGCAGTGTTGGCATCGACATCCATCTTGGCAACGGTAATTTTACCTGCATAGTCGCCGCTGATCTCTTCGAGAACAGGCGCGATCATCTTGCAAGGTCCGCACCATTCGGCCCAAAAGTCTACGAGCACTGGGCCTTCGGCTTGAAGAACGTCTTGCTCGAAAGAGCTGTCTGATACGTGAACGATAGAGCCGCTCATACACTAATCCTCTGGTTATAATAATAAGTTCCGGATCTTATAATAAGGCCGAAACTCAAGTATTCAAGTACTACCGAATAATAGTTAGGGCGAGCGGCGCAACGCTGGCTGCTCGTTCTCTTGTCTTAAGCCTTCAGGTTAATAGCTTAGGGATTGGCCTTTAGCAGGCGCGCCGCCTTCTTGGCGAAGTAAGTCAGGATCGCATCGGCTCCGGCGCGCTTTATGCAGAGCAATGATTCCATCGCTACGGCGTCCTCGTCGAGCCATCCATTTTGTGCGGCCGCCATATGCATGGCGTATTCGCCGCTCACCTGATACACCATGGTGGGCACTTTGAATTCGGTTTTTACGCGGCTCACAATATCCAAATACGGCATGCCAGGCTTAACCATTACCATGTCAGCGCCCTCGGCAAGATCTTGCGCAATTTCTTGTAGTGCTTCGTCGCTATTCGCCACGTCCATCTGATAGCTGTATTTATTGCCGCCGCCTAAATTACCGCTAGACCCGACCGCGTCGCGGAAAGGACCGTAATAGGCGGAGGCGTATTTGGCAGAATAGGCGAGTATGCGCGTGTAAATTTGGCCATTAGCCTCGAGTGTGGCGCGAATTGCGGCAACTCGGCCGTCCATCATGTCCGACGGCGCAACGATGTCGGCACCTGCAATGGCATGCGAGAGCGCCTGTTTAGCGAGCACCTCAACAGTCTCATCGTTGAGCACATAGCCCGATTCATCAATGATGCCGTCTTGTCCATGCGTAGTGTAGGGATCCAAAGCCACGTCGGTGATAACGCCTAGCGCTGGGAAATCAGCCTTGAGCGCGCGAATTGCCCGTTGGACGAGGCCATCGGGATTGTAAGCCTCTGCACCATTGAGCGATTTAGTCTCGGGATTGGGCGCAGGAAATAGAGCGATCGCGGGGATGTCTAGTTCGACAAGTTCGGCAGCCTCTTTTAAGAGCTCATCGATACTCAGGCGCTCGATGCCGGGCATAGAGTCGATCGGCTGACGCTGGCCGCTGCCCTCAACAATAAAAAGCGGATAGATCAGGTCGTCTGTAGTCAGACGTGTTTCACGCATAAGGCGACGGCTGAACTCGTCACGGCGCATGCGGCGTGGCCTAGAAGAAGGGAATCGGCGATTGGCTTCGATAATCGACACGGCGTGAGCCTCTTGAGGTTGCGTGGTGGCTGCAGTGAGCAGCGCAGCGTTGAGTAAAGCCCTAAGCTTAGCAGTCGCATCGTCGAAATTGAATCGACGATTAGCCGCGCGCGTACAAGAGCGGTGGGAATAACCGTCGTTTATCGTCTCACTCGTATCGCTCTATGGGGTAACATCCCCTTCGAGCTCACAGTTACCAAGGAATTTAAGTGAATAGAATCAAGTTCGCTATCGCCACGCTAGTTATCGTCGCTTTCGGCGCCTATTTTGTCTTAGACCTTGGTCAGTATCTGACCCTGGAGTTTGTGCAGTCGCGCTTGGCTAGTCTGCAGGCGTTTCGCGACGAAAATTTTGCATTAACCGTGGCCATTTACTTCGTGTTCTATGTTGTGGCGACCGGCATCTCCATTCCTGGCGCTATTTTGCTTACTCTGCTCGGCGGTGCCATCTTCGGGCTTTGGTGGGGCACGCTTCTGGTCTCTTTCGCGAGTAGCATCGGCGCTACCGGCGCGTTCCTCGCGTCGCGCCTTCTCCTTCGTGATTGGGTGCAGCGCCGCTTCGGCGCCTATCTTGCGCCTATAAATAAAGGCTTCGAAAAAGACGGTGCCTTCTATCTTTTCAGCCTGCGCATGGTACCTCTGGTGCCTTTCTTCATCGTTAACCTGCTCATGGGCCTGACCAGTATCAGCGTGCCTGCTTACTATCTGGCTAGCCAGATCGGGATGTTTGTCTCTACTGTGGTTTACGTTAACGCCGGCGCTGAGCTCGCGCAGATAACGTCGCTAAGCGGCTTGGTCTCGCCTTCGGTAATCGTCTCCTTCACTCTTTTGGGTGTAGTTCCGCTTGTTGCCAAAGTCTTGATCGGCGTCATTCAGCGCCGCAAGCGCCTGGCCGCCTTTAAGAAGCCGAAGCGATTCGACGCCAATGTAGTCGTGGTCGGCGGCGGTTCGGCTGGGCTCGTTACCTCGCTTATTGTTGCTGGGGCAAAGGCCAAAGTAGTGCTCGTCGAAAAGCACAGGATGGGAGGCGACTGCCTGTATACCGGCTGCGTGCCGAGCAAGTCGATTATCCGTAGCGGACGCATCATGTCGTATATTCGTCGCGCAGCTGAGTACGGCATTGTGGACGCAGCGGGTAAAGTGGATTTCGCCGCGGTTATGCAGCGCGTACAAGGCGTGATCGAGACAATCGAACCACACGATTCGCCCGAACGGTTTACCTCGCTCGGAGTAGAATGTGTGAGCGGCGCCGCACGCCTCATTTCGCCCTATGAGGTTGAAGTTGACGGCAAGATAATCACCACCGAGTCGATCGTCATTGCATCGGGTGCTCGGCCCTTCGTGCCACCCGTGCCGGGCCTCGCTGACATCGACTATCTGACATCCGATAATGTCTGGTCACTCACCGAATTGCCGCCACGACTTCTTGTGGTTGGTGGCGGTCCTATTGGCTGTGAGCTTGCTCAGGCGTTTAGTCACCTCGGCTCTAAAGTGACTCAGGTAGACATGGCTGCGCGGATTATGCCCCGCGAAGATGAGGACGTTTCAGCTGCAGTGAGTGCTCGCTTTTTAGAGCAGGGCATCGACTTACTCACAGGCCATAAGCTCCTTAAATTTGAGACAGTCGACGGTGAGCATTTCATGGAAGCCGAACACGAGGGCAGCACCGTCCGAATTGCCTTCGACAAAGTGCTGCTGGCAATCGGCCGCAAGGCCAATACCGAAGATTTTGGCCTCGAGGAGATCGGCGTGGCCTTGACGCCCCAAGGCACGATTGAGGTAAATGAATACCTGCAAACCTCGCTACCCAATATTTTCGCTTGCGGCGACGTGGCAGGGCCCTATCAATTTACCCATATGGCGTCTTATCAAGCCTGGTTTGCTGCGCTGAATTCTATCGCCGGTGGTCTTTGGCGTTCGCGCGTGAACTATGCCGCTGTGCCTTGGGCGACGTTCACTGATCCCGAGGTAGCTCGCGTTGGTTTGAGCGAGGAAGAGGCAAAACAGCGCGGTATTGCTTATGAAGTGACGCGGTATGAGATGAATCACCACGACCGCTCACTGGCCGATGGCGAAGCGCATGGCTTTGTGAAAATCTTAACGGTGCCGGGTAAAGACAAGATGCTAGGCGTCACGATAGTCGGTTATCACGCCGGCGAGCAGATCGCCGAATTTGTGTTCGCGATGACCCACGGAATGGGACTTAAGAGTATTTCAGCGGTGACGCATATTTACCCCACACTTGGCGAGGCGAACAAATTCGCCGCCAATGCCTGGCGCAGCGCGCGCATGCCTACGCAGTATTTCCCTTGGCTAAAACGATTCTTCGACTGGCGCCGCGGCTAGGCTTCCGTTTTACGGAAGGCCATAAAGAGACACAGCGAGAATAAGCCGCCAAACGCAATAAGTGCCATCTGCGGAATAGAGAAAATACCGAACAGGCGGAACACCACCTCAGCGCAGTTGCCATCACCCTTGAGTAGGAAGTTCAACATCTCGATAAACGGGAAGTTATCCATAATGTAAGTAAGGCCGGGGCCGCAGGCCGGGACCTCTTCCTCGGGTAGATTCTGCAGCCAGATCTGGCGAATCGAGAAGTAGCTCCCAAACACACACATCGACGCGGCAATCAGCGAGTAGAGGCGTTGGGTCGTTGCTTCGGGGTCATGCAGCGCCGACACCAGACACACAAAGCCGCAGAGGATAAAAAAGACGCGCTGCGTGATGCAGAGGCCGCAGGGAGAGAGGAGCATCACGTGCTCCATATAAAGGGCAACGACAATCGTTAACACGGTAATGAAAAAGATGCCGAAATTCATGATGCGATTGCTCGGCAGTGTTAGATTGCTCATTCTCTTGCTCCCAAAAAGCGGTCGTTTAATTCAGTTTAGTCGTGGCAGTTTACCGTCTTGCTGGCCTCTATGCTGCATTCCACTGTGCTAAAAACGTCTCGAAATCCAACTGTGGCTCAGATTCGATGGTGGCTTGATCGGCGAGTGACTGTGTTGCCACGTTCTCGAACATTGTCTCATCGCGTTGGCTTAGTTGAGAGTCAGTTGCCTTCTCTGACGAGTCCAACAGCACGCTGTGTTGCTGTTTGGCGAGGGTTAACGCGAGCTGAAAGAAAGAGAGGCCCTCGTCCTGCATTTGCGCAAGCATTCGCCCGGAAGGTGTGAGGCTTGCATCATTGAGCTTGGCGACCTGTGCATTTAGGGCAGACGCGTAGGCCTGTCCGGGCAGGCCCTGCTCGCCGTGAATCGAATCCAATAACATTGCAGCATGGCCTAGTGAGCCTAAAATGCTGGCTGCCCATTCGCGCATTGCGCGTGGCGCGCCTTCTTCAGACAACATTAGTGCAGGGTCGCGACCCTGTTCGACGACTCGAGTGAGATTCTCGGCAACCTCAAAAAACTCCGCCTGATGACATTCGGGACTGGGCGCGAGAAGGCAATGCACGAGAAACGTGTCCAAAAACTTTGTCTGCTCGGCGTCGATTCCAAGGGGGAGATAAGGGTTTAGATCGAGGGCGCGCACCTCGATGTATTCGATACCTCCCTCTTTCAGCGCTGCTAGCGGGCGCTGCCCGCTTTTAACATTTCGCTTGGGACGGATAGTGCTGTAGAACTCGTTTTCGAGTTGCAGCAGGTTAGCGTTTATCTGGAGCGGCTCACCATCGACGCCGCGGCCTATCGCTTCGTATTCGGGGTACGGTGTGTGCATCGCTTTGTCGAGGCATTCGGCATAGTTGTTTAGGTCGTTATAGCAAACGAAAAGCGATTTCTGCGCCTCGCTTTTGTAACCCAAATTGCCCATGCGCAGGCAAGTTGCATAAGGTAAATAGAGCGTGTGCTCATCTAATTCTTGCAGGCTATGTTCGCGGCCGCGCACGAAGCTTTTACACGCAGCGGGCGAGGCGCCAAACAAATAGACGAGAAGCCAAGAATAGCGGTGGAAATTGCGAATGAGGTGCAGATATTTGTTGGTACGGAAATCTTGCAGCGTGCCGGTATCGCCGCACTGCTGCTGATACTGCGGCCAGAAGCTCTCAGGCATCGAAAAATTGTAATGAATGCCGGCGATTGTCTGCATGATCTTGCCGTAGCGATTGCTCAATCCCTCTCGATACAGAGTCTTGAGCTTGCCCACGTTAGACGTGCCAAACAGCGCGATAGGGATTTCGTCTTCGCCGCCAAGCGCGCAGGGCATACTCGATCCCCAAAGCATTTCTTGGTTATCTAAGCGGGTAAGCGTAAAGCGATGTATTCCCTCGAGCATGCTTAGGCAGTCTTCTATGCGCTCGTATGCCGGGGTTATGAACTCGAGAAGCGATTCCGAAAAATCGGTAGTGATATAAGGGTTAGTGAGCGTCGAGCCCAGCGCCTGGGGATGGCCTGTCTGAGAACTGTCTCTTATACACATCTCCGAGCCCACGAGACGCTACGCTATCTCGT
>OJEF01000557.1_pt1 | contig 12295 bp, 8 predicted proteins | sample 1593041 | NCBI WGS metagenome assembly OJEF01 (sample SAMN05416790, study PRJEB24817) | seawater metagenome | isolation source: Sea water | place: Canada:Atlantic | collected 2013-11
TCAAGGGGCAGGGAATTTATGCCTATGTGACGCTGATGGCTGGTACTGAAGAAAGCGAGGACTTACGCAGGGACTTACTGAAATTCGTTACCAAGGAAATTGGTGCTTTCGCGAGACCGGAAGTCGTTCAATTCGCACCCGAGCTTCCTAAAACCCGCTCTGGTAAAATCATGCGTCGCATACTCAGAAAGCTGGCAGCAAATGAACTGGATAATTTGGGAGACACGACGACCCTTGCCGAGCCTGCTGTGGTAGAGCAGTTAATCGCCAGCAGAATAAACCGCTAACCGCCGTCGCCGGGCTTTCATTGGACGTAGCCTAGTCTTGGCCAGGTAGTCTAATATTCTCAACCAATTCCTGTACATCGTCTGGCGGATCAGGGGTAAACTTCGCTATCGTGTAGGCGAAGCCCACGTTTATGATAGTGCCAAGTGTACCTATACCTTCCGGCGAGATACCAAATAACCAATTGTCGGCGGTGCTCGCTTCCGGATTTATAAGCTTAAAGTAAATAATATAAGAGGCGGTAAAAATAAAGCCGGCCGCCATGCCTGATATTGCCCCTTGTTTATTCATCTTCTTCTGGAAGATGCCTAATACTATGGCCGGGAAGAAGGAAGCCGCCGCAAGGCCGAAGGCGAAGGCAACAACTTGTGCCACATAGGCCGGTGGATTCATGCCGACATATCCCGCAATCAGCACCGCGACAAAGATAGATAGTCGTGCAGACAACAATTCCTGCTTCTCGGTAATCGAGGGCATGAAGGTGCGTTTTAGCATGTCGTGTGCCACCGAAGTCGAGATCACTAGCAACAATCCGGCAGCAGTGGAGAGGGCGGCGGCAAGAGCTCCGGCGGTAACCAGTGCGATAACCCAATTTGGCAGGCCGGAAATTTCTGGGTTGGCCATCACCATAATGTCTGCACTTACCGTCAGCTCGTTGCGCTCGGCATCGCCTAGGTATTGAATCCTACCGTCATTGTTCTTGTCGTCAAAACTGATCAGGTTGGTGGTTTCCCATTTTCCAAACCAATCTGGCATAGTGCTATATTCAGCATTGCTAACGGAATTAATCAAATTGGTCCGAGCAAACGCTGCTACAGTCGGCGCTGTAGTGTACAGTATAGCAATAAAAATCATGGCGTATCCGGCCGATCTGCGTGCATCGCGCACATTCGGTACGGTAAAAAAGCGAATGATTACGTGGGGTAGTCCCGCCGTTCCGAACATAAGAGCCGCGGTTATAAAAAAGACGTCCTGCGTGCTTCGCTGTCCTTCGGTGTAAGTGGCAAAGCCAAGTTCCTGGCTAAGCCCGTCGAGTCGATCGAGTAAATAACCACTGCCGTCTATTAATTCTGAACCGAAGCCAATTTGCGGTATGACGTGACCGGTCATCATTATAGAGATAAAGATGGCAGGGACCATGAAAGCAAAGATGAGTACGCAGTATTGAGCGACTTGTGTATAAGTGATTCCCTTCATGCCGCCGAGCACGGCATAGAAGAATACAATAGCCATGCCGATGATCACGCCGGTAGTAATGTCCACTTCGAGAAATCGAGAGAACACGATGCCCGCGCCCTGCATCTGCCCACACACATAAATAAACGAAATGACGATGGCGCAGAATACAGCCACCAGCCTTGCGCTCTGGGAGTAGTAACGATCACCGATAAAGTCGGGGACGGTGAACTTGCCAAATTTGCGTAGATAAGGTGCGAGCAGTAGTGCGAGCAGTACATAGCCCCCGGTCCAGCCCATTAAGTAAAATGTGCCATCCCGGCCGAGGAAAGAAATCAGTCCAGTCATGCTGATGAAAGAAGCGGCTGACATCCAGTCGGCGGCTGTGGCCATGCCATTCGCAACAGGGTGAACACCACCTCCTGCCACGTAAAATTCTTTGGTGGATCCGGCGCGCGACCAGATAGCAATGCCTATGTAGAGGCCAAAGGACAGGAATACAAACACATAAGTCCACATCTGAACGCTCATTATATTTCTCCCTCGGTATCCTGTGCATCGTTCCTGGAAGCTTGCTTGTATTGACTATCCAGCTTGTCCATTGCGCGTATGTAAATAAGGATGAGAGCGATGAAAGTCAGGATAGAGCCTTGCTGGGCGATCCAGAAGCCGAGTTTAAAACCTTTGAGGCGAATATTGTCCAAGACATCTACGAGCAGGATTCCACAAACAAAGGAAATCAAAAACCAGACGCTCAGCAGCGAAAGAACTAATTTTATATTGGCTTTCCAGTAGGAGTTGGCACTGGTATTAGACATGTCTAACCTCTTTTTTTTGTTATTAACTGCGTCCGTTCTCGCGGACTCCGAAAAATTCAATTATTCATTGGCGTCGAGCAACGCTCCCGAAAGGGTGCTTATGACGAGGAGCACGAAGAGCAGCAGGCTCAGAGTGCTCGGGCGATTCCAGTCTTTTGTCTAGCTGTAAGTGCTCGGTATGGCCTAGGCTCTGATTGAAATCCACAGTCAAATAAAGGAGCGGTAGCCGGCGCGCAGACATATATACAATTGTATAAAATATAATGAATGCGGTATAAACACAAGTGTTTTATGGCGTCTACTTACTAACACGAAGCTGTCTTTACTGACGATAAGGCAGGTAGTCATCAAACCCGCCAGCGAAGATCGAAGTTGGCTAGTCACTTCCCCAAATAGATATTTAGGAAATAGGTATTCATTTGTATAAAAGTCTTGCAAGTATGTATTCAACTGTATAAATTGTGAATCATGCAAGGTGGATACGGTCTTTTATTCCGTGTATTTGCTAAGGCAATGTTCATCCCGTGCAAAATTAGGCCATCGCTAGTAGTCGGAGCGGTCAAGATAAATCACTTTCAAGGGAAAGCAGATGTTTAGACAAAATAAAATAAGCAGGGTTCTATCGCCGGCGATAGCGTTGGCTTTATTGGCTCCCGCAGGATTCGTGCCCATGGCAATGGCACAACAGAGCGCGGACGAAGTCGAACAAATCGTTGTCACTGGTAGTCGTGGCCGAGAACGCACTGTGTCAGATTCGCCAGTGCCCATTGATGTCTTCAGTGCAGAAGACATAAGCCAGATTTCATTAACGGATACTAATGACATCCTCCAGACGCTAGTACCTTCCTTTAACGTTTCCAAAACTAACTTTTCTGGAGGGGCGTATATTCGTCCGGCGACGTTGCGAGGCCTGCAGAGTGATAAAACCCTTGTATTGGTCAACTCGAAGCGGCGTCATCGCTCCGCTCTCGTGGACTTGGACGGCGCAGGTGCCCAAGCCGCGGACATGGCTACAATCCCATCAATTGCTCTCGGCAGCATAGAAGTTTTACGCGATGGAGCGGCGGCCCAGTATGGTTCCGATGCCATCGCCGGTGTAATCAACTTTATACTCAAGGAAAACAGAGAAGGCGGTTCTATTACTGTTGACATGGGCGAGTATGGTGAGGGAGATGGCCAGTCAGTCAATGTACAGGGAAATATAGGGCTACCGCTTGGTGATAACGGATTCCTAAGCATTTCAGGTGAATATACCGATGTGGAGTCGACTATACGGGCGAAAGAGTATTGTGAGTCTTGGTGGTGCGCGAATCGAAACGATCCAAAATACCCAGCTTTTAATGCAAGAAATAATTCATCGTCCGCATACGAAGAGACTGCGGTATTCAGAACGGCTTATGAGAGTGGCGATCCTACCTTCGGCGACACTGGTCGCTATTCCCAACCCTGGGGTCAGCCAGCCTCTGAATCTCTGCGCCTATTTTTCAATGCGGGCTATGAAGTGAACGCCAACAGCGAACTGTATGCTTTTGGTAATTGGTCTGAAAGCGAGTCCAATGCTAACTTTTTTCACCGTCGTCCTGTCATCGGTCTCTTCAAGGAATCTCGTTTAGCTGATGGGTCTACATATAGCCCGAGGGCGCTTTTTCCTGCCGGCTTTACACCTCAATTGTTCGGCGATGTGGATGATCAATCACTGGTTGCTGGGTGGCGGGGTGAATTGGATAACGGTCTGACTTATGATTTTAGTTTCCGAACAGGAGAAAGCGAAATCGAATACAATCTGTTCAATACGCTGAACGCCTCGATGGGAGTTGAATCTCCCACTCAATTCCATTTGGGTAATCTGGTTAACGAAGAAACCCAGTATCAGGCAGACTTCACCTACGAATTTGATTCCGGCACTGTGCTCGCCTTCGGAGCCAGCTTTTTGGATGAAGAGTATAGTATTTTGGGAGGCGAGCCAGATTCTCACCAGGCAGGTACATACGGAGTCGCAGATCCTCATGGATTCTGTAATGGCGATACTGCCACTGCCGCGGGTGCGGCTGTGATTACCAACGGCTCCACGCTGAATTGCGCCAATAGCTCCGACCCGGTTTATTACGTAGGGCAAGTAGGCGCAAACGGCTTCCCTGGTTTTCCGCCCGAGTTTTCGAAAAGCTATGGACGACAAGCGACATCGCTTTATGCAGACCTCAGCCAAGATGTGACTGACACCCTGTTCGTACAGGGCGCAGTACGTGCCGAGGACTATGATGATTTTGGTTCGGAAGTAACTTGGAAACTGGCAGCTATACTGGATGTGACTGATAATTTTGCTATTCGCGGCTCGCTCGGCACCTCATTGCGTGCTCCGAGCCCAGGTCAGCAAGGTACGACTAATATCTCTGTGCGATTGCCAAATGGTGTTCCACAACTCCGTGGACTTTTCCCGGCTGATTCTGCAGTTGCAAGAGCTGTGGGTGCCCAGCCGCTCAAACCTGAAAAGGCAAACAACATCACGCTTGGTTTTACCGCGGATATTGCCAACGTCAACTTGACGGTTGATTTCTACAGCATAGATATTGCAGACCGCGTGTTTATTAACGAAGACGCAAATTCCGTGTCTACAGATTCAGGCGCGGGTGGGGCGTATGACAGATATCTAGCACTTGTGGCGGCTGGGGTAGCCAATGCGGAACAGTTCGGTCAGGTGAACTATTTTGGTAATGCTTTTGATACCACCACCGAAGGTGTGGATGTTGTAGCAACATCACCTATTGATTGGGGTAACAATGGCGTGACTAATCTGAGCCTTGCTATGAATTACACCAAGAACGATTTTGACAGCTCAGTCAGTCAGGTCAGCACTTTTTTGACGGCCGAGGAGCAGGCAGATTTTGGTAATCTGCGGCCAGAATTCCGTGGCGTGTTCACCGCTCGCCACGAGCTGGATCGTCTGTCGGTGATCGGTCGGCTTAGCTATTATGGCGACTACGAAAAAGCCACCACTGGAGGCAAATTGTTTCAGGAATTCGGTGGCGTCTTGTACACCGATCTTGAGCTACAATTCCAACTCAACGATACAGTTAGGTTGTCAGGTGGCGCCAGGAACCTGTTTGATGAATATCCCGATGTAGGAAAAACGGAAACTAGCTTCGTTTGCTGCGGTAACTTATACGGTTTTCAAAACAACCTTGACTGGCAGGGTCGGTATTTCTACGCTCGCGCAGCAATGAGCTTCTAGTACTTTCTGTGCGTTGAATCGCATGATCAAAGAAGATCGACGCAGGGACCACCAAAAATGGTCCCTGCTTTTTTTTGGCCAATATTTGAGCATTGTGAGGCGGTCTACAAGTGAGGAGGGCGGCCGGCAGAAATACTTCATCTGACCAAAAGGCCCAGAAAGCCATTGCCTTCGGCATCCATAAATAGTATTTTATACAAACGAATAAACTTGCTTGTAAAGTGGTTTGAAACGGCGTTCATTGGTTTCACACAGAGGTTGACCTTTCGCATGGCTGTCGCTCATCGCACTGTCATACTCGGTTGATACTTGATACCGTCAAAAACCACTGGTATCGAATTCACCGTATTTCAATTGGAACTTTTATGCTTAGCGACTTTAGTACACCCTATTTAGGTAAAGGTAAGGGGACAATCATGATTAGAAATCGCGCGATTTGGATCTTAACGACACTCTCACTGTGGCCTGCGTTAGCAGTATCAGCTGAGGAAGAGATCACCTATTCAAATCAGGTGTCGAGAATCATTCAAGACAACTGCCAAATCTGTCACCAACCTGGTGGTATCGGTCCAATGTCCTTCACCAACTATGATGAAGTTCGGCCATGGGCTCCGCTTATCCGCCTGAAGGTCGCAGAGCGAGAAATGCCGCCCTATCAGTACGACCACGATATCGGAATTCAAGAGCTGAAAAATGACTGGCGAATGTCTGATGAGGACATTAATACCATCGTTGCATGGGTTGATGCGGGATCTCCCATTGGTAACCTCGAAGAATTACCGCCAGTTAAGGATTTCCCGGTCCCTGGTGAATTTCACTTTGCAAAAGAGTTAGGCCCTCCTGACCACATCATCAAGTCCGAGAAATGGGACGTTCCAGCGAGCGGTCAGGATTACTGGTGGGAGCCTAGGGTACCTACTGGAATTGCCGAAAACCGCTGCATTAAAGCAGTAGAGACAATACCGTCGGCAGCCGCGAGCGGATCAACACACCATGGCGTGACCACACTCCTGACTCTAGACGAAGACGGTGAATGGGAATGGAACAGTCTTCTATCCGAATTTGCTATGGGCAAGCTCGGTGAAAAAATTCCAAAAGGAGCTTGTAGAGTAGCACCGGCAAATTCTATGGTTGAATGGAGCATCCATTACTACCCCGATGGCAATGCAGTAGCCGACGATCAGGTAACAGTTGGTATCTGGTACTACGATGAAGAAGATAACTTCGACGAAGAAACAGCCTATTTTCAAGATGTAGATAACTATTATCTTAGTAAGAACGGTGAGTCCGATGATTACCTCATCCCCCCCCACGGCAAGTTGATGACTCAAGGGTTTCACTCCTTTGATCATCCGGTTCGTCTTGATAGCTGGCAGCCTCACATGCACCTGCGCGGTGTGGCTATGTCTATGGAAATTTTCTATCCTGAAACAGGGCGTACCGAACTTCTCAGCAAGGTGTCCAACTGGAGTGCTGGTTGGAATCATAGTCATACCTATGAAGAGGGATTTCAACCACTCGTTCCAGTAGGTGCTATCATAATCTTGACTGGTTGGCATGACAACACAGCCGATAATCCCTGGAATCCTGATCCGGACCAGTGGGTTACTTCCGGTCAGCGTACCGGTGATGAGATGTCTCATGCTTGGATTGCCGTTACCCATCTGGACGAGGAGGGTTACCAAGAACTGCAGGCAGAGCGTAAAGATCGCGAAGCAAGAACCGTAGCCACATTAGGAAAGGTGGAGCTCAATGATTAAAATCAGGCTCCTAGCTGCCCAAGCACTAGCCATTTTTCTGATGACGTCGATTTCTGCTTCTCTTTATGCCCAGCTACCAAATCATCTGCGTGAATATCCGCTGGCCGACCGCAAAGCTAGTGGAGACTTAGTCGCTCCTATATTCAACGGTTGGACTCCTAATGAGGACGGCTCAGTCACGATGCTGTTCGGTTTCGCTAACCGAAATCGAGAAGAGGTAGTAGATATTCCTTTGGGTCCGAACAACTACATCGAGCCCGCGCAGTTCGACGGCGCGCAGCCAACGCATTTCCCAGTTCACAATCGGGGTGGTTTTATCGGCATAAATGAAAGAGGCGCATACGCAGTCACAGTACCTGCCGATATGGCCGGTACCGAAGTCGTGTGGACTTTAAAGAACGCTGGGTACGAGTACTCCGTTCCTGGTAGGGCAACTTCTACAACCTACGAAATGAGTGATGGGGAGAGAGCTCTTGGCTCGCTCGCACCAGCCATTCGATTCGATTTAGATGGAGCGGAATCCACGACCCGTGAAGGTATTACGGCGTCTAGAATCACCGCTTCAGTTGGAAATCCTGTGACTTTGTCTGCCTATGTGCAGGATCGTGGCAACCGCGCTGACTATCCCGAACAGGCCAAATTGCTTTTCTATCCACTGACCACGGACTGGGTAATGCACCAAGGTTCTGTTGCTCCAGATTTCCAGCGTGCCCTAACTCTAGACGTAGACAGAGTGGAAGAAGGAATAAGCCAGCTTAGCGCCGAAGACTGGATTCATGTTCAGACTCTCGCTACGTTCTGGGAGCCTGGTGAATATATTATTAGATTGCGAGTCAGCAATTTTGCAGCACCTGATAGCCGGTTCGATAACATGTGCTGTTGGTCTAATGCCTATGTGCCGGTAACAGTCACCCAGTGAGTTCAAACGCTGCTCAGTGTATGTAGATGAACTAAGATTGCAGGGGGATTTCAGCCAAAGGTCAATATTAACCACGGCTCCTTTTTTATAAAACGATGCTAGGTTGAATCTTTCCTTCTGGGAACCTCTTATGAATAAAATAATCTTACGAGTGATGTCAGGCGCTCTACTGGTCGCCGGTTTCTCATTCTCAACCCTGAGTTCCGCATCTGATGACTACTTGGCTCCGCGCACACAATGGGGACAACCGGATCTGCAGGGAGTATGGAGTTTTTCATCCAATATACCAATGGAAAGGCCTGAACATTTTGGTGAGCGGGAATTTCTTAACGAAGAAGAAATAACGGCGGCATTATCACCGCCGCCCGTTACGGAAGATGGCAATGCAGAAAAAGCCCCTTTGCCTGCGGGGGAAGTGGGTAAGACCTACGATGATTTTTGGAATGAGCAAACCGCAAGAGGCGCCTCGTTCCGTACTTCGCATATCGTTTATCCAAGGAATGGCCGTGTACCAAAATTGCAGGATGGAGTTGCTGTGCAGTTTGGAACTCGAGGCTCTGAAAGAACAGCAGAAAGACCTGCCAGACACCTTGCTCGTGGTATTGGTATTGACGGCCCAGAAGATCGAGGTCTTTCTGAAAGATGCTTGGTAGGTTTTAACGCAGGGCCGCCTTTCACTCCAAGTGTATACAACAACAATGTTCAAATTTTTCAGGACAGAGACACGGTCGTCATCATGACTGAAATGATTCATGAGGCGCGCATCGTTCCCCTTTACGACTCTACAGATGATTTAGTATCTCTTCATGATGACATTCGTTTGTACTCAGGGGATTCGCGTGGATATTGGGAAGGAGATACTTTGGTTGTGGTGACCAAAAACTTTAACAGCCTCACGGCAAGTTTTGGTGGCTTGGCTGCCGATTCAGGATTGCCCGGCACCTCTTATGACAAAGTCTTAACCGAAAAATTCAGCAGGGTGGGGCCTTCTACAATCGACTATGAATTTACGGTTGATGATCCATCTACTTACACTGACAAGTTCACTGGAATAATTCCCCTCGCTGAGATTGGTGGCTTACTTTATGAATACGCGTGCCATGAGGGCAATTATGCAATGTTGTATATGCTGAGAGGCGCTAGGGTGCAAGAAGCCGATGCTCCAGCCACTAACAATTAATCTATAAATGTATATCCCCTTCACCAATTTGGTGTTGGGCAGCAGTAAAAACTTACAGGATTAACATAGGTCAATATCATTCAAGTGGAGTAAGAACATGTTGAACACAGGCAAATTGATGGTAGTTCGAGGATTAATGGCAGCTATGTTGCTGGCAATGGGTGCGCAGGCTTTCGCTCAGGGTTTACCGAATCCTTATCGCACAGTCCCCGGCTGGGCAAAGTTTTCCGATGGCCGGGTAATGGGTGCGGTTGGCGATGTGGCTATTGATCCCGATGGAAAACATATCTGGGCAGTTGTTCGATGCGATGCCCCGCGAGCGAATTTTGGCTACGAATGTGTAGATTCAGATTTGGATCCGATTCTGAAGTTTGATCCCGATGGCAATTTGGTTGACAGTTTTGGCGCTGGCTTATTTATATGGCCACACGGGCTGGATGTTGATTCTGAAGGTAATGTCTGGGTAACTGAATCAGTTCGTCGCGATAGGCTGCCTGCTGGTGATCCCAGAGCGCATCAAGTCATCAAGTTTAGCCCAAGCGGCGAAGTTCTAATGGTGTTGGGCACCCCTGGGGAGGAAGGCAGTGGAATTGATCACTTCACTTCCCCCTCCGATGTGGTGATTGGAGACAATGGCGATATCTTTGTCGCTGATGGGCACAATAATGACGGCAATAATCGTGTAGTGAAATTTGCTAGTGACGGTTCTTTCATCAAGTCTTGGGGAAAAACAGGCTATGGTCCCGGCGAATTTAGAGCATTGCATACCATCGCAATTGATAATGATGGAAAAGTCTATGTTGGCGATCGCTCTAATAGCCGAACTCAAGTCTTCGATCAGGACGGTGAGTTTCTAGCCGTGTGGACTCAATTTGGCAGGCCCAGTGGAATATCTTTCGATCAGCTAGGCAATATTTTTGTGGCTGACTCTGAGTCTGACAATGTAGAGAACCCAGGCTGGGAGATGGGAATAAGAATAGGTGATGTTGCAACGGGTTGGGTGAATTATTTTGTCTTAACACCTTTTGCAGATCCGAATGTGATTGGCGGAGTGGGAGCAGAGTTTGTAGCCGTAGATGCTGAAGGCAATATGTACGGTGGTGAACCGATGGGTCGAACTATACAAAAATACATACGAGTCCGTCCTTAGACTTTTACGAATGGCAGAAATTTAGCCGCAAGCATGCAAAACGCTATAAATATTCAATCTTCAAATCTTTTGTTGATTGGAAGTTCTTGTTTGTCTTGCGGTGATTTGTAGTTTGATTCATTCCCCAAATTGGACAATTTAGAAACTGAACTTTCTGGTTTAGTCGAGCCGAAGGTATTTGGCCTAAGAATTGGTTTGAAAAGCATCAGGAGCGCAGTAGATGAAAACCGCACGAAGAATAGTATCGACACTCATTGTTGCAGCAGGCGCGCTTGCCTGCGCTTCCTTGGCGATAGGCCAAGCTGGCACCAGCGTTGACGACGGGGATTGGCCGAACATCCACGGCGAAATTTCATCCCAGCGTTACTCCCCACTCGATCAGATTAACGCAGAAAATGTCTCAGATCTGGAAATAGCTTGGCGTTTTTCGACGAAGGGTTTCGGGCGTGTTACTGACTATGTTAATCCATCTACGCCTATAGAAGTTGACGGTATTTTATACGCGAATGTCGGCATCACACGAAACGTCGTGGCACTTGACGCTACGAGCGGACAAGTTCTATGGATGTTCCGTTATAACGAAGGCGACCGATTCGACGAAGCCCCACGCAAAGGTTCCGGTCGGGGTGTCTCCTATTGGACTGACGGTGATGCCCAGCGGATTATCGATGTATCCCCCGGCTACCAAATGGTTTCTTTGGATGCCAAAACGGGCATTCCAGATTTAGAATTCGGTACTAACGGCATCGTGGACTTATTCGAAGGTGTGCGAAACGGCGATGATCCTCGCTATGCCTATCCCGAAATCGGTTTGTCAGCGCCGCCTTTGGTTATGAACGATGTGATTGTAGTAGGGGCGGCACACCGAGGCGGTGGTCGACCGCGCTCAAAATTCAATACCAAGGGCGATGTGCGCGGCTTTGATGTTCACACCGGCGAACTGTTGTGGACCTTTCATACTATTCCCCAGCGCGGGGAAATTGGTTTTGAGTCCTGGATAACTGGCAATGATATAACTGGCAATACCGGTGTCTGGGCAGCGATTTCAGGTGATCCAGAGTTGGGCCATGTGTATTTGCCCACAGAGGCCGCTACCAGCGATGCCTATGGTGGCGAACGACACGGCGATAACTTGTTTTCTAGCTCTGTGGTTGCTGTAGATATCAAAACCGGTGAGCGTCAGTGGCACTATCAATTAGTCCACCATGACATCTGGGATTATGATATTCCCTCTCCGCCAGTTGTGGCTGATTTGCCTAACGGTCGAAAAGTGGTCATGTCAGTGACTAAACAATCTTGGGTATATACTTTTGATAGAGAGACAGGCGAGCCGATCTGGCCGATAGTCGAGACGCCGGTTCCGGCAGGAGACGTTCCGGGTGAGTGGTATTCTCCAACTCAACCCTTTCCTACTCGTCCAGCGCCATTTGATCGGCAGGGTTTTACCGAAGATGACGTAGTAGATTTTACACCTGAATTGAGGGCATTGGCACTGGAGGCTCTTGATGGTTTGCGCTTCAGTCCCCAAGTCTATACTCCACCTTCGCTGAAGGATTCCCCAGATGGTACACGTGGGACGCTTTCATTGCCCAATGCTACTGGCGGTTCAAACTGGGAAAGCTCTGCACTTGATCCAGAGACAGGGATTCTCTATGTGCCTTCGAGAACGCAATTGGGTGTTATGACACTCTCAAAATATGCCGCTTCAGACTTGGATCTAAGCCAAGGATTTGGTGTTCGTGTGCCACGTGTTCAAGGGCTGTCTCTTATACACATCT
>OJEF01000558.1_pt1 | contig 12293 bp, 6 predicted proteins | sample 1593041 | NCBI WGS metagenome assembly OJEF01 (sample SAMN05416790, study PRJEB24817) | seawater metagenome | isolation source: Sea water | place: Canada:Atlantic | collected 2013-11
TCGTCGGCAGCGTCAGATGTGTATAAGAGACAGCATTTGACCTGTATAACGTTTAGGCGATAACTTACTTACCGCACTTAATGCTACAGGGCTTAAACAAAGCTCACCCACAGTATGTAAAAAGTAGGTAGTAACAAGCCAGTAAGGCGCTACTTTTAAGCCTTCAGCTGCGTAATGAGCCGCCATAAACATAACTAAAAAGCCTGATGCCATGATAATTAAGCCAATTGCACACTTAACGCTATAGCTAGGTGATACTAAGCTTTTAGATAAGTTAATCCAAAGCGCTGCAAAAAATGGCGATAAAGCAATAATAAACAGTGAGTTTAATGATTGAAACCACGTTGTGGGGATTTCAAAAGTGCCAATAAGACGGTCAGTATAGTCGCGAGCAAACAAGTTTAATGATGAACCAGCTTGTTCAAAGCCAGACCAAAAACATGCTGATGCAATACAGACTAAAAATAGTGCCCACATTCTTTGTTTTTCGGCATCGGTTAAATTACCTGTAAAGTAAATAACACCAAAATAAACAAAAAAGATAATAGTAAATACAATAGCTACGTACCCTGCAACCACTGTTGGATTAATAACAATAGCGCCGGTCATTGCAGCCGTAGTAACTGCTGCTGCTGCAATTATAAATACAGCAATACCACCCCAAGCGCGAGAAGTGCCTTTAGGGCCTAATGGATTAGCTGGTAATGCGCCGTGCTCTGGTAAGTTATTAAGTGTAAGTTTGTACTGCACTAAACCAATGGCCATACCTACAGCTGCTGCACCAAACGCCCAGTGCCAGCCTACGTTCTCCATAAAGTAACCACAAACGTAGTAACCTATTAAAGAACCCATGTTAATACCCATGTAGTAAATAGCGTAACCGCCATCACGACGCTCATCAGCATCACTGTATAATTGGCCAACCATTGCGCTGATATTTGGTTTTAGTAAACCAGTACCTGTTGCTACAAATATTAAGCCAATAAAGAAAGAATAATCATGTGGAATAGCCAAAATAATATGGCCAATCATAATAATTATGCCGCCATACCACACTGCTTTTTGACCGCCAAACAATCTATCTGCTAGCCAGCCACCTGGTAAACCTAAAAAGTATACCGCACCTGTGTATAAACCATATATTGCAGCAGCTGAGGCAACAGTAAAGGCAAGGCCTTCTTCTTGTAAGCTTGCTGTCATGAATAATACGAGCATAGCTCGCATACCGTAATAACTCATTCGTTCCCACATTTCAGTGAAGAACAATGTCGAAAGTCCTTTAGGGTGGCCAAACCAGCCACTATCTGGAGCTGAACTCATATTTACTTCCTAACTTAAAGAATTGTTGTGATGGCCTTATAATTTTTTGCTTTAGCTAAGTTAGCCTGTTTATAAGGTTAAAGTGCTCGACCACCAGTATATTATTTGTATCTAAGATAATGATTTGCTGTATGGCTATAACACCACAAGGTAAGAGACACACCCTTATCCTAGCTACAATTGCGCACAAGTATACATATACCTCAAGGCGAGGGGAAGTACTGAGCGGTGTATCACCTTATGCTAAGTTAGAACTCAGCATAAGGGATAATAGGTGTACCCGGAAACTCAAGGGTCCCGTAGACAGGATTGAAGTAGTAACGGATATACAGTTGGCCAAAATTAGGTTCGTAAAAGTCAGAACGGTCAATAGCTAAATAACCACCAAAGAACCAATGTGGGGTTATTCTGTATTCAAAACTGCCTTCTAAATTGTACGATACGCCCGCACTGGTATCTGAATCAAAGGCAGGATCTACACCGGTTTCAAGTTGGCGAACAAAGGCTTCAGCTTGAAGGTCAGGATCATTAGGGAAAAAGTCGATGGCTTGCGTTTTAGTTTGTGAATACGACACGCCTGTTTTTACGCGGTATACAAAGTCATCACCCCATCGTGCATCGTAGGTCAAAGGAACCGATAACCCAATATAGTTCTGTGGGCTGTAGTAGCCGCCGTGGCCCCAGGTTTCTTCACTTAAATTAAATTTATAGGCCCAATGCAATAAACTTGCACCCACTGTAAATTCGCGGTCTTGATTACTTATCACACGATAATAGGTGCCGCCCATCAAGCGGTAGCGCTGGTTATCTTTTACGTTTTGACCTTTATATAATGTAAAGTCAGCACTAGACCAAAACCCCCAATTGCCGCCTAAATCATGAGAAACATTAGCGGTTAAACCAGTTGAGCGAACACCCCCCCAAATTTTACCAGTATTAACGTCTTCAAGACCAGCATAGGCGAGTACTGAGCTGGTTACTGGTCGTTTTTCTAACTCAAGGCTATAGCCAAAGTCACCAAAGTCGTCCGAATAGTTAACACCCCATACAATGTCTTCGATTAAAAAGCCCAGTGGTGTTGTACCAATATCTACGCGCCAGTTTTCGTTCTGCCAACCAATGCCAATATCAACGCCATCTTGCTCAGGACTTACTTCGTCAATACCACAGGTAAATATACACAAAGCGCCTTGACCGTATCGACTGCCAGCAAATTGCTCGTCAAATCGTGTTGTTTGCGCGCTAATACTTGTAGGATCTATTTTTACAAAGCCTTGCCCCTGCCAAAGCGGAAAGTACGCTTCAATAGGGACTAAACCAGCGCCCAATGTAGCCTCACTTTCAGTACTTACTTGTCCGCTAAAATTTACACCAACAGCAATGTAGGCTTGGTTTTTGTTTTGTTGGCTGAGTAGTTCTCGTTTGGCACCGTTTATATACCACTCGTCGTTTTCATTAATGCGCGAAAGTGATGCGTAGAGTTCTTTTTCATTTAGTTGACGATTAGGTGAAAGCGTTTGTGCGTACCACGTTTGTGCTTGCTCTGTTTCATTAAAATTAGCAGCAACTTGCGCGCCTAAATAACGAAGCTCTAAATCATTAGGTGCTTTTTGAATAAGTTGCTCGGCTAAGTAAAGGGCATCACCAGCGTAATTAAAATCGTTTAACGATTCCATAATTTGACGCTGAAAATAACTTTCTTGCGTTGTACTTTGTTCAATGGCGAGCTGTGTGACCTCTTTTGCTTGGAAATCATCCCCAAGTGCTCTATAGGCTTTGGATATTGCCATTAAAGCTTGAGGTTCAATTAACTGATTATTTTTTAGTTTTTGTTCGTATAAAATAATCGCTGATTGGTTTTGATCAAGTGCTAAGTTTGCATTTATTAGCGCAGTTGTTGTTGCTGATGAACTTGGGTATTTTTGATCAAGCTGATTTAGCTTCGCAATAAGATCACTGCCACTAAAATACTCAGAATAATAGGCATTTTGTAATTGCACAAACTGGTCTATTTCACCCTCAGAGGCATTTTCAGGAAGCCGATAACGATTGAACCAATCCGTAGTCTGAGCTTTATTACCCTGTGCTAAAAGCCATTCTCCATACAGCATATGCCAATAGGCTGATAATGAGGGGTCTTCAGCTAATGCGTCACGCATGAGTTTTAAAGCGTGGTTTTGTTCTTCTATGCTAAACCAGCTTCGTGCTAGCTCCGCTTTCATTGGTGGCGTTAAATTTTGTGCTTCTAACGCACTTAAGTGATAAATAGCAGCCGCTTTATTTTGAGAATTAATAAAACGTTCGCTTTGTGCTAAAGACTCATTAAGTTGTAACTGTTGTTCAAGAGATACAATGTCAGCATCGCGAGATTTAAATGGAATATACTGAAGCGTAGCAAGCGCACCTTGGTAATCGTCTAAAGCACGCAAAAACAGTGCATGGCTATACCTAAGCTGTGAATTTAGCGGAAATTGCCACAATACATTATTAAACAATGAGCGGGCTTTGTCGGTGAGTCCTTTTTGTTGATATATAAACGCTAAGTCGTAATATAACCAAGGCTCTTCTGGTGTTGCTTGAATAGCCTCTTTTAATATTTTTTCAGCCTCTTCTAATTCACCAGCTTCAGTTAGCTTTGTTGCCTTAGTTCTATACACGCTACTTAATGAGCTTAAATATGACGCTCTTAATATTTCTTTTTGTGAAAATGAAAGTCGATTAAAAAAAGAGGTGAGCGTTTTTTCACTTTGTTCAAGCTTTGCAATTTCAAGTAAGCCAAATAGGGCGCCTTCGTTTAACGGCTCGCTTTTAAGCACCACTTGGTAGGTAAGCGCAGCTTGTGAATATAGCCCTTGGGCAAATTGTAAGGTGCCACGATTTGCCAGTACGGTATTAGGTTCTTCTTCTAATGCGGCGGCTAAATCGAGTTTAAATTTGGCAACTCTAAATTCACTGCTGTCTATAGCGTCTCTTGCTTGGCGAATATACAGCCAAAACTTAGCTGTTTTAGCCATGCTTTTAAGGGTATTTCGCTCTGCAAAGTCGGCAGTGTATTTTTGTGCACGTGTAAAATAGTTATAGGCTTTACCATGCTCCCCTAATTGTAGGTAAAGTATGCCTAAGCTGTTCATTATTTCGCCGTCAGTAGGGCGGCCTTTTAATGCTTTTAATAGAAGAGGTTCTGCTGCATTTAACCTTTCTTGTTCGAGTAGCTTATTGCCTTTTAACCAAAGCTGATAAGCCGGGTCGGCTAATAATTTTTGGCGTGCTTTTAATTGCTTTTTAAAGTCTTGATACTGTAACTCTCCCTTATTACTAAACGGGTAAAGTATAAAGTATTGCTGAAATTGCTTGTCAGTATTACTGTTTATGGGCATGTTTTTTAGTGCAGAGAGCCAAATACCTTCAACTTCATCACTAAAACCCGATGTCGATCCATACTTACTTAAAATACGCATAGCTGCTTTATCGCGTGGGTTACGTCTTAGCAAATGTCTGGCATAAGCAACTTCTATAGTGCCTAGGTTGTCATAGCGTTTTAATAATTGCTTGTAACCATTTTTAACCCCTTGCCATTGAGCGCTGTCTTGTGCATACCAGCTTAAATGCTCAAGCTCAAAGTTTAAAGTAGGATAAACATCATTAAATATTTTATTGTAAATTTGACGTGCTTGTTCATATCTACCGGCACGAGCAAGCAGCTTTGCTTCTTGAATTACTGCCTTGTCTTTACCTTGAATACGAGACATAACCTTGAGTTTTTTTACGCAAGGTGTTTGTTGTGTTAGTTGGTTATCAAGCTTACTTAATAACAAGTTTGCCTGGTCTGTATTGCCATTGGTAAAGTCGTAATGTGCAAGCGCACATTGCGTTTCTATTCGCGTAGGGGCAATTGCAACCAATTTTTGCAGGCTATCTTCAACAAGTCTTTTGTTTTGTTGTGCTTCACCAATACTAATTTGGTTTAATAACCAATCAACCGATTGTGTATCAATATCATTTATTGTTGCGGCATTTAAATTAGTGCTTAGTGCCAATGTACAAGCTAAGGCCAACCTTAACGACATTCAGTGCTCCAAGTAGGTTGTAGCGTTCCATCAGCCGTTATTTTAAAGCGCTTGTTAACAGCACTTTCACCAAATAAATGCAATACACTGTCGTAATAACGTGTTTGTGTAAAAGACTTATCAATCATTAGCTTTTGCTGAATGGCCATTACCAGCTCATTATTAACTTGCTCTGCTAACAAAGGCAGCAGGGCAGCGTTAAAGCCCAAAGGCCCTCTTTTTTCAGATTTACCTGATTGAGCATACGTATTTAAAGGGACATGGCCGCGCTCTTCAATGGTGTCCACAAATGGTGCAAACTGAGCAAGAAGCTCTTGTTTGTAGGGTGCATCTTTTGCCATCATACTTGCCCAAAGGTAAACACGAATTGCATTATAACTACCTAAATCTGTATTTTTTCTGTCGTAGTAAAAACCGCGGTTTGAATCAAACATAACCCAATCAGGGCTAACGCCTTGCTGTGCGGTATCTAAAATTAACTTAGCTGATCCTTCGTGCAGTTGGTGCCACGGTGAATGTGGATAAAGCTTTTTAAATTGCTGGTAAATAAATAACGGCGAGTAGCTAGGATTTAGCTTATAGCGCTCATTGTCAAACTCAAAACCGGCAGGTGCGGGTAGTAAAGAAAGGCCAAGGCCCGTTATGTAGGCGGTTTCTTCTCTGATTATACGTTGAGCAAGCACTGCGGCTAAAATACTATAGCGGCGTTCATCCCATAAAATTGCCGCTTGCGATAAACTGTAGGCAATCCATAGGTCTGAATCTGACGCAGGGTTTGAATCTAAAATCCCCCCTACGCGGTTTTTATCTAGTCCCCATTTCCATGCTGGTAAACGCGTACTTAAATCGCCCTCTGATAAATGCTCTTGGGTCCAATTTAAAACAGAATCAAAAGCGGCTTTATCGTTGGCAATAAGCGCAAAAAATAGTGCATATGATTGGCCTTCAGAGGTTGTGATACTTTGATCACTGCCCAAGTCAATAACGCGGCCGTCTTGGCTTATAAAATGATTTTTAAACACTTGCCACGACTGCCAAGGTTCGCACTGTTCAACTTGTGCGTTGGCATTGAAAGCAAATAGTGCCATCACAGTAAAAAACATATTAACGAGTGATTTCATTATTCGTCTCCTTCAGCTAAACGCTTGTAAGTTAGTGCTTGTAATAATCGCCATAAGATAAATGAGATCAGCAATAGCGTTAAAATAGACAGTAATGCCAAAATAAATGGATGATCAGATAAGTGAAACCACACTAATGTATGGACTGGGATATGGCCTACAAAGTATTGCTCATCTACTTGGATGGTTTTAATACCCTGTGAGTTGATAATGGCTGCACTACCTTTTATTTGGGCTAATTTTTCTGAGTTCATTAGAACATCGTCAAGTATAGTGAATGCATTTTGCGTAGTAGCACTAAAAGAGACGATAGAGCGATCAGAGTCAAACGGTGATTGAAACCCTGTTATAACAGCCATATCGCCACTACTTTTAATACTAACCTCTACTTTATCGGTCGTTTGTTCGTCGTATGCACCATTATAAATTGCCTGTTTAATTGCACGCTGATTATTGTTCAGTAAAACATTTGTTTGTGCATCTTCATCTAAGTCATTAGCAATACTGTTAGGTTTAGCAATAACGAGTATGTCTTTATCATCTAAATCAGCGTCCTCATTTAAATGAGCAACACTCATTCTGTGGGTTGGGTAACCGGTGATCGCGCCAAAGTGGCCCGTTAAATTAAATAAAACGGTTAAAGCATTAGGTGTTGGGTTTTCATCAATAAGCACAAGTGTTTGTTGTAAATCAGCATATTTGGTAAAAGGAAAGCCACTATTAGCAAATACGTTCAGATCTGGTAATGCGATATAGTGATCAAATTCACTTACGTCAATGCTTGAATCGCCATCAATAACACCAAACTCACCGCCAGGAGGTGCAACAGCACATTCGCCTTTTTTGAGTACACCAAACCTAAAGTCAAAGTTAAGCTCATTTCTGTTAGCTAAATTAATGCCATTTACAGAAAAGCCTTCTGTGCTTTGTGTGGTGTCGGTATTGGCAACTAGTGGCAACAACGCTTGCGTTGTTTGTAATAGATCGTTGTTTTTATCGAGTAAAAAGCCACTTATAAACTCTTGGTTTATTAGCATATTTAAACGAGAGTCGATGGCTTCTGATTCTGGCGTGCTACGGTACTGAAGAGTAATAGGTATTCCTCTTTCACGCCACGTGAATAGATCAGGTGCAAAGCGAATGTTTAGTTTTACTGGACCATTATTAAGGCCTTGCGCCTGTAGTTGCGTAGGGTAGTCAATAAGCTCGTCAAAATGCACTGGACGATCGCTTCTAAGCCAGCGTGGTGCATCATACGCTTTTCGAAGTGGCAACTGATTTATGGCTTCAATACTTGCGCTTCTTCCAGTCATTACTTTGTGGCCAAACGCAAGGCCAGTCACCGCTGTTTTTAAATCAGCTTCATCACGGCCCAGTATGAGTAACATTTTATAGTAACGATTAAATGGGTTTGAAATAATTTCAATCGTTGGTTTTTCAACATCTGGGTAATCTTTCAAAAAATCAGGTTTTGAATCATTAGTAATAAAAACCACACTGTGTTGATCAGGCGATTTATTTAACGTTACGGGAAAATTAAATCCACGCCAATCAGCTTGGGCTCCAAACCAACTCGATAGCGTTGCTGCTGCCTCAATAGCTTGGGTATTGGGTGTTTTAGCAAATACAAATGGAAGGTTAAGCTTGTTGTAATCCTTTTCATCAAAAAACGGCTCTGGGAGGTATTCTAAACGGCTATCGATAGCGAGTTGCTTTTGATCGAGCGTTATGTTGCTTGATTTATTTATTTCTGTCCAAATGGTGCGGCTGAAATAATCTTGACATCTAAGGTCGTAATAACCAACCAATTCAAAGCGGACTTGGTTGTAATCTTGAATGTATTTAGCGTTAAGATCTAGGCTATGCTGCACTGTGTTCTTTACAATACTAAGTTGTTCGTTAATAGGTAAAACAGTGACTAAATTATCATTAAAGTATACTTTTAAGTGCGAAACATTCGCGATTAATGAAGGCGAGTTAGTATACGAAAAGTTAAGCTTTAAATTGGTGCTCAATTTATCTATTCGGTTTGTAAAGTCAACGCGGGAGTTATTATTTACCCCGTTGAGCCTAAAACCTGTAAAGCCTAACGCTTCAAACTCTAAGCGTAAACTCGACACCTGAGCGCTCTCAGGGTATCCATTAATGAACATTGATTTATTTTGTAATGGCTCAATTGCATGCGCAAAGTAAGCGCAACAAATAAGCGACAATGTTAGGGATATATTAAGCAACTTTTTAATCATAATTATTATGCACTATTGGTCTTTTTGGAGTAAATGAGTTTACGTATACAACTAAATTAGTCATAAACTGAATGATAGGTTGAAGCACTCTTGGTGCGTGGAAGAGCAAGTTACTAAACCCTCTGAGGCTTGTTTTTTGCACTTCTTTAAAACTGTAAGATGGGCGGTCATGTCTAAAGTTATTTTGCCAGTCAAGCCACGCATCAGCTCGTGAAAATGTACATTGTATAAACGCGCGCTGTTTTTCAAGAGATAAATCTTTAATGGTTAAGCCAATTTGATTACCCCGAGTATTACAAACATGGGTAGTAAACGAAAATTGCTTATTACCGCGGCTCATTAATAATTCTATTTTATCGTTTACACGACAAGCATGTGCATGGTCGGTTTCTATTCCTACGCCGTTATCGGAGTAATCTGTAATTTTTACTTTTAATGTGTGGCCATTTGCTAAACGAACTCCCGCTGGGAAGTTTGCTTTAATGCGGTGTGAATGCCTCACTTGGCGTGCTTCTGCTGCCACGGCAACCGCAGCACCCAAAATGATAATATTATAAAGCGCCCACCCCATACTAATCAGCAGTACACCAACTTGCGTAGGGTCGCCAAAAAACAGGCGCAAAATACCAACTAACATACCGACTAAATTAATAGCGAGTAAAACCAAATATGGCTTAGAAATACCCCAGTCATAATGCTCTTTATCGTTTAATCCACCTTTTTCGGTAACGTTAAATTTACCTTTGTTTGGATTAAACAAAGCAACTGTTGTTGGCTTTAATATGTACCAAGCAAGCACAGATTCGTAAACTTCGCCCCAGAACGAATAGCGATACTTACCTTGTATTCGTGAGTTAGTTGCTTTTATTTGAATAAGTGTAGGTACAACGTAGATAAAAATAGCTAAAAATGGCGCGTAAATAATGTATGCATTAAAGTATATGAGTGCCAGTGGCGCGGTTAAAAATACAATGCGCGGAATACCTGATAGAAAATGCAGCATAGCGTTTAAGTAGCAAAGTCGCTGAGGGATGTTCAAGCCTTTGCCTAACAGCGGGTTATCGAGCCTAAATATTTGCGCCATGCCCCGTGCCCAACGAATTCGCTGGCCAATATGAGCCGATAAACTATCAGTGGCAAGGCCAGCAGCTTGAGGAATATTTATATAGGCAGTTTTATAACCTGCGCGTTGCATTCGTAGTGCAGTATGGGCATCTTCGGTGACGGTTTCAAAAGCAAAGCCACCTATTTCATCAAGCGCTTCTCTTTTGAGTACCGCACACGAACCACAAAAAAACGTAGCATCCCACATATCGTTCCCGTCTTGAATAAGCCCGTAAAACAACATGTTTTCATTTGGAATTTGACTGTGGTTATTTAAGTTTCTCTCAAATGGGTCTGCTGAGAAAAAATGATGTGGTGTTTGTACTAAACACACTTTACTGTCTTTTAAAAACTGTCCCATGGTCATTTGCAAAAACGAACGAGCAGGTACGTGGTCGCAATCAAAAATGGCAATATAGTCACCATCTGTGTAGCGCATAGCACTATTCATATTTCCGGCTTTTGCATGGTTATTATCTGGTCTTGTTAAATAACCCGCACCCACTTGTTTAGCAAATTCACCAAACTCAGGACGTTTACCATCATCTAAAATATAGACTTTCAGCTTATCTGCTGGCCAATCTATGCTTAATGCGGCAAGGGTAGTCGGCCTTACAACACTTAAAGGTTCATTGTAAGTAGGAATGTAAATATCTACCGTTGGCCATAAGTCAGTATTTTTTGGCAACATGACCGGTTTTCTTTCAAGTGGGTTAATAGTTTGAAAAAAACCTAAAATAAGTACCATCCATGCGTATGTTTCTGCTAGTAACAAGCCAGCACCTAATGTAAGTGCTAAAGGGTCATCCCAATTAAGTGTTTCAGTGTATCGCCACCACAAGTATCGAGAAGATGTAGTGACAGATAAGGTGATCATTACAATCGTGGCCATATGGCCTTTTACGCGTTTGAGCGCGTAAGCAACCAGTAAAATAAAGCTAATAAACACTGCTTGCGCTTCAAGGCTAAAGGGAATGGTAACAAATATGGCAAGCAAGAATAACATCAGTGCAACAACGATGTATTTAATAAGTTTGTTCTGCCAAATACGAGCGTCTGCCATTGTTTTAAAAGCACTTTTTTTAGGCTTGTTGTTTTTGGAAAAAAGGCGCCTTATTAATCGGCCTAATTTAAGGTCGTACCAACGAAGTTGCCTTAGGCTGTAACTGACTCCATCATAAAAATAATTTACAGCATGCTTTTTTATGGACACTGATTTTTTTCTGGGTTTATGAACAGCAAAAAGCAAAAATATGCTCTGAATAACAAAGCGTATAATATTGGAATAGATATAAGTTCTGTATGGTAACCTTAAATGTGGATAATAGTTATATAACGCTAACTCAAAGTTTTCTTTGTTCTTTTTTATATTTACAAATAATGAACCGAACAAAGTTATAAAGGGCATTAAAAATGCTTCAATTACATTAACCTTGTGCTGGTTAAAGTAACTATGAAATTTAAATAAAATGTAACGCACAAGCTTATCAGTGAATAATATACTCAATAGAATATACAATGTGCTGTGTATGGGCCTTTTGTAAAAAAGAGTAAAGCTCATCGTCAGTTAGCCGCCTTACTTACAAGCCAACCAGCCAGTGTTTCAAAGTCATCGTTCGCTACACTGTATGGTGCGCAATTAAGGGCTACATTACGATTAGCTGTGGCCTCTTTAATAACTTCATCACTGTTAATAAAAAACGGCGCCATAAATGGCAATGTAGATTGCCAAAGAGAAAATAGATCAAATTCTAACACTGAGGCTGCGTTGTAACGATTAACAACAAAAAAGTGTTTCCAAGTTGACTCTACTGACTTAAGAGTTTGAAGGCGCTTGTATATGAGGCTATGACAAATTGCATCGCAAGTGACTAGCTCAATAACAATATCGTTTTCTTCTAACGGGTAGTGAGAAATATTAATGTGTGAAGGGCAGTCGAATATTATCCAAGCAGATTCTTTATAGTCCAGTTTTTTGCAATTGTTAATTGTGGTTATAATTTCATCTAACGTTGATTCATTATCGCCATGGGGTAAAAAAAGAACGCCATCGCTGTCTTTACGAAAATGTAATAATGCATCGTCAAAAGTACTCTCGTTGCTCCAACCTTTTGTGGCTGTCCATTTAAGTCCAAAGTGCAAACCAAGGTCACTTTTAACATCTAGGTCTATGGCAACCACATCAACATCAGATTTTTTCAAAACGCACGCTAAGTTTGCAACAACTGATGTGCTACCTATGCCGCCTTTGATACCTTTAATAAAAATCCTTTGCAATGGAGTTTACCTTTTTTATTTTTTTTCTCTAGATGTTTTTAATGCGTCATCAATTTCTTTCAATAGCGCATACTTGTTAATTGTTTTTTGATTTTTTTGTGTATTCATAATCTGTCTCTTATACACATCTCCGAGCCCACGAGACGCTACGCTATCTC
>OJEF01000559.1_pt1 | contig 12276 bp, 6 predicted proteins | sample 1593041 | NCBI WGS metagenome assembly OJEF01 (sample SAMN05416790, study PRJEB24817) | seawater metagenome | isolation source: Sea water | place: Canada:Atlantic | collected 2013-11
CAAGAGTGGTTTTTAATACTATTGATAATTCTTCTGGTAAGCCAGGACCCTATAGTGATTATACAGATATTAGTACAGGTGTAAAAGCAGATGAAATTCATGATTTAACAGTTCAAGTTAATACTGATGGAGACTATACAGTTCATACTTTGGTCTGGATAGATTGGAATCAAGATTGTGATTTTGATGATGCCAATGAAGAATATGATTTGGGAACTGCTAACAATCAAGTTAATGGAGTAACTACATTAAGTCCATTGTCTATCACAATACCATCAGATGCTCTGTTAGGTTCTACAACCATGAGAGTTTCTACAAGGTACAGTTCAGACCCAACTTCTTGTATGACTGATCAAGATGCTGAGGTTGAAGATTATACTGTAGAGGTTTTAGATGCAACAGCTTCTATTAAAGACGTTTCTTTTGAAGGTTTTAATTTATACCCAAACCCGTCTAATGGAAATTTCAACTTACAATTTGAAACAGCATCAACAGCAACGGTAAAACTTCAATTATTTGATCTTACTGGTAGATTGGTAAGAGAGATGCAGTTTTATAATGTTGCAGCAAGATTTTCTGAAAGTATTTCATTTAAAAATACTGCCAAAGGATTGTATCTATTAAAAATTAAAAACGGAAGCAAACAAACCACAAGAAAATTAGTGATAGAATAAGATTTCAGAATTCTGTATGCTTATAAAAATAAAAGAAGCTGTCTGAAAAGACAGCTTTTTTATTGAACTAACATTAAATAGACGATGTTATAACATTAAATAAATTACTTTTGTTATATGTCTATAGAAGTACAAGCTGTTTCAAAATCTTACGGAACTCAATTAGCGTTAAAAGAAATAAGTTTCTCTGCTAAAAAAGGAGAAATTATTGGGTTTTTAGGGCCAAATGGTGCTGGAAAATCTACCATGATGAAGATTTTAACAGGCTATATTTCACCAAGTAAAGGAACTGTTTTTGTGTCTGGAATTAATGTGTTAACAAACCCAATAGAGGCAAAGGCTACCATAGGATATCTTCCAGAACAAAACCCCTTGTACCAAGAGATGTACGTAAAGGAATATTTACAGTTTCAAGCAGCTATTTTTAAGGTTTCAAAAGAAACGATTGCTACAGTTATTAAAACCGTGGGGCTTACGCCAGAAGTTCATAAGAAAATAGGCCAGCTTTCAAAAGGATACCAACAACGGGTTGGTATTGCAGCAGCTATTTTACACAATCCAGATGTGTTAGTCTTAGATGAACCAACCACAGGATTAGATCCAAACCAACTCCAAGAAATAAGAACTTTAATTAAAGACTTAGGAAAAGAGAAAACAATTTTATTTTCTACTCATATTATGCAAGAAGTAGAGGCTGTTTGCGATAGAGTCATTATTATTAAAAAAGGAGAATTGCTTCTAGATGCATCTATGAAAGATCTCAAACAAAGCAATGAACAAATTATAGAAGTTACGTTTGATTATAAGCTCGAAGAGCAGTTTATTCAAAAGCTTCCAAATTTAAAAACCTATAAAAATAACTTTGATAATACCTGGTATCTAAGTTTTCAATCTTCAGAAGACATGAGGCCTGTTATTTTTGATTTTGCACAAGAAAATGGTTTAAAAATCTTAGAATTAAGTTCAAAAAACCAACGTTTAGAAACTCTTTTTACCGAGCTAACAGCTTAATTTAATTTAAAATTAACATGTTGGTCTTCAAGTATTTTTAAGAGCTCACCACTAATTTTTATTTTGGTATTTCTGCTAGGAACATCTAATTCTATTTCTTCTGCCACATCATAGATCACAAACCGTAATGATTGCTTTCCTTCATGTGCTTTAAATAAGGTATCAAAATTTTGTATAGATTTTTCATGCACCTCTTCAATAGGTATTTTTATGGTTACTTTTTTGCATAAATCATCCATGACATCATGTAGCAATTTAAACTCTGTAAATTTTAATCTTGCATCACCTTCTACACCCTCTTTATTTACCCATCCTTTTTGAATGGTAGTTCTTACAAATAAGAAAGAATTAGGAACAAAAAAGTGCTTAAACTTTAAGTAATCTTCTCCAAAAATCCGAAACTCAAAACTGTCTAAGTAATCTTCAATAAAGAAAGATGCCCATCCTTTTCCGGCTTTTGATACTCGGTGCTGAACTTCTGTAATAATCCCTGCAAAAACTAAATTAGCGCCCACATATTTTTGTAAATCTCCTTTAAAGTGAGCAACACTTGCATTGCAAAACTTTAGTTCATTTTTAAAATCATCTAGAGGGTGAGCAGAAATATAAATACCTACCACTTCTTTTTCTTTGGCAAGCTCTTCCATATTTCCCCAAACGTCACATTCAGGAATTTCTGGCTCTGGAAATTGAACATCAGAAGCTTCACCAAATAACGATACCTGAGCTGAGTTTAAATTTTCTTGGTATTTATTTCCATATCGAATAGCTTTCTCTATAAAAGTTTGTCCTTTTTCATCTTCAGCAAAATATTGAGCTCTGTGTGTACTAGAAAAAGAATCAAAACCACCAGCTAAAATTAAACCATCAAAGGCTTTTTTATTGGCAGCACGTAAATCTACTCTTTTGGTTACATCAAAAATTGATGTAAAATGTCCGTTTTCTTTTCGCTCTTTAATAATTGCTTTTACAGCAGAACTACCCACACCTTTAATAGCTCCCATTCCAAAACGAACAGCTCCTTGATTATTTACAGAAAATTTTAGATAAGATTCGTTTACATCTGGTCCTAAAACTTCTAAGCCCATAGATTTACATTCTTCCATAAAAAATGAAACAGACTTAATATCATTCATGTTATTAGACAATACAGAAGCCATATATTCTGCAGGGTAGTGAGCTTTTAAATAGGCTGTTTGGTAGGCAATCCACGCATAACAGGTAGAGTGAGATTTATTAAAAGCATACGATGCAAAAGCTTCCCAATCTTTCCATATTTTTTCTAGTTTCTCTGCCTCATGACCTTTTTCTCCTGCTTGTTCTATAAACTTAGGCTTCATTTTAGCTAAGACTGCTGCCTGTTTTTTCCCCATTGCTTTTCTAAGAACATCAGCTTCACCTTTGGTGAAATTAGCAAGTTTTTGAGAGAGCAACATTACCTGTTCTTGGTATACTGTAATACCATAGGTTTCAGCTAAATATTCTTCCATAGCTGGTAAGTCATACTCAATATCTTCCTTTCCGTGCTTTCTATTAATAAAGGAAGGAATATATTCCATAGGACCCGGTCTATACAAGGCATTCATGGCAATTAAATCTCCAAAAACAGTTGGTTTTAAAGAGCGCATGTGTTTTTGCATTCCTGGCGATTCGTATTGAAAAATTCCAATGGTTTCTCCACGTTGAAATAATTCGTATGTTTTTACATCATCTAACGGAAACGTTTCAGGATCTAATAGAACTCCATGGCGCGCTTTTACAATTTTTACAGTATCTTTTATTAAGGTTAGGGTCTTTAATCCTAAGAAATCCATTTTTAATAACCCTGCACTTTCCACTACAGAATTGTCAAACTGAGTTACATACATATCAGAGTCCTTTGCTAAAGCAACAGGTACAAAGTTGGTAATATCTGAGGGTGTAATAATTACCCCACATGCATGAGTTCCTGTGTTTCTAACAGAACCTTCTAGAATAGTTGCTTTGTTAATGGTTTCTGATTCTATCCCATTTCCTTCAGACATGACTCTTAACTCATTAACCATGTCTTTTTCTTCAGAACGTAATGCAGCAATTTTCCCTTTGCTTTTATCGTCTGTTCCAAAAATATCTTTTAGTTTAATATTTGGTATTAATTTGGCAATTCTATCTGCCTCAAATAAAGGTAAATCTAGTACTCTAGCGGTATCTCTAATAGACGATTTAGCGGCCATTGTTCCGTAGGTAATAATTTGAGCAACCTGATTGGCACCATATTTATTAATTACATAATCTATCACTCTACCTCTTCCTTCATCATCAAAATCTATATCAATATCTGGCATAGATACACGCTCTGGATTTAGAAAACGCTCAAAAAGTAAATCGTATTTAATCGGGTCAATATTGGTAATCCAAAGGCAATAAGCCACTACAGAACCAGCTGCAGAACCACGCCCAGGACCAACAGAAACATCCATTTTTCTGGCCTCTCTTATAAAATCCTCTACAATCAAGAAATACCCTGGATATCCTGTATTTTCAATAACTCCTAATTCAAAATCTAAACGTTCTTTAATAGCTTCTGTAATCTCTCCATAGCGTTTTTTCGCTCCAATAAAAGTAAGATGCTTTAGGTAATCATTTTCACCTCTTTTTCCACCATCATCTTCATCTTCTTTGGCTTGAAATTCATTAGGAATATCAAAAGCAGGCAATAATACATCACGAGCCAATGAAAATACCTCTATTTTATCTACAATTTCCTGAATATTACTAATGGCTTTAGGAATATCTGCAAACAATAATTTCATTTCTTCCGTAGATTTGAAATAGTATTCATCATTAGGTAAGCCATATCTGTAGCCTCTTCCTTTTCCTTTAGGAGTTGCCTGTTTTTCACCTTCTTTTACACAGAGTAAAATATCATGGGCATTGGCATCTTCTTTGTTGAGGTAAAATATGTTATTGGTTGCAACAACTTTAACAGCGTGTTTTTCGGCAAACTTTAAGAGCGTTTCATTTACAATGCGCTCATCTTCTTGGTTATGTCGCATTAGTTCAATGTAGAAATCATCGGCAAACTGTTCTTTCCACCAAATTAGGGCATCTTCTGCCTGTTTTTCTCCAACATTTAATATTTTACTAGGTACTTCACCGTAGGTGTTTCCTGTTAATACAATGATGTCTTCTTTGTATTGCTCAATAACTTTACGGTCTATTCTTGGCACATAATAGAATCCATTAATAAAAGCAATGGAAGACATTTTTGCAAGGTTGTGATACCCTTTTTTGGTTTTAGCCAGCAAAACAATTTGATAGCCATTGTCTTTTCTTTTCTTATCTAAGTGGTCTTCACAAACATTAAACTCACATCCTAAAATAGGTTTTAGAATGGTTTCTTCTGCAGCTTCGCCATTTTCTTCTGAGATCTCATTTTTGGCAAATGCTTGTTTGTTATGTTTTAAAATAGCGCTCACAAAATGAAAAGAAGCCATCATGTTTCCTGTATCTGTTAAAGCAATAGCAGACATATTGTCTTTGGCTGCTGCTTTTACAATATTTCCAATTTGAATGGTAGATTGTAATACAGAAAATTGTGTATGATTATGTAAATGAGCAAACTTAACGTTTTCTAATTCAGACAATCCGGCTGAGGTAGTAGTGGTTGTTTTGGTTTCTTTTAGAGACGCAAGGCGCTTTCTAATTTTTTCACTTTCTTTTTTAAGATTGATGTGTTTTAAACCAATAACCTGAATAGGTTTGGGATTGGCTTCCGAAAAATTCTGAAAATATGATTCATCAACATCTAATTTCTCTTTAGAGAATTCTCGCAAACGAATTAATTCTAAGAAACATCTTGTGGTTGCTTCAACATCTGCAGTAGCATTGTGAGCATCTCCAAAACCTACCCCAAATAAATGCTTGTGTAATTCTGTTAAGGTGGGTAGTTTAAATTTTCCGCCACGACCTCCAGGTATTTGACACAATTGTGCCGTATGTTCTGTACAGGTGTCTAAAATAGGAAGCGATGTTAGGTTACTTGCAACCCCCAATCTATGAAATTCACAGCCCATAATATTAAGGTCGAAGTTTAAATTCTGACCTACAATAAAAGTTGTTTTTTGTAAAACTTCATTAAATAGTTGTAGTCCTTCTTGCAATGAAATTCCTTGTTCTTGAGCTAATTCTGTAGAAATTCCGTGAATACGTTCTGCATCATACGGAATATTAAAACCGTCTGGTTGAAGAAGAAAATCATGGTGTTCTATGATGTTTCCCATATTGTCATGCAACTGCCATGCAATTTGAACGCATCTTGGCCAGTTGTTTGTATCGGTCATAGGAGCGTTCCAACTCTTTGGCAACCCAGTGGTTTCCGTATCAAAAATTAAGTACATAGTTGCGGATTTCTTGTATAGAAATTAGTAGTATAAAAGTACTAAAAAGAGCCGGGAAAATACGCGAAGAGTTATTCGGTTTTATTAACAATTAAGACTTGTTAATAAAGTCAATAGTTTTCTTTAAAACAATGCTAAAATCTTCAGGTAATTTATCTTCAAGCCAGGGTTGTGAGGCTCCAAAAACATGATTGGCTTTTGGGAGTAACATTAATTCACTAGCCGAATTCCATTGATGTAAATTTTTTGCATGTATTACTGGAACTGCAAGATCTCCCTCTCCATGAAATATTAGCTGCGGAATACTTAGTTGTTTTACTGCTTTCTTAACATCTAAACGTTCTTTGTTTTTACTATAATTATGGTAAAATTGTATATAATGAGGCATTTTTTGTTTGGTTCTCCCATTAACAATATAACAGACGCCGTCTTTTTTCCATTGTTCTAATTCAGCTCCTTGTTCAAACATAGATCTATTAAGATCGCAGACAGCAGCCCAGGTAATGAGTTTTTTAATTCTTGCATCTTCCGAAGCTTTTAAGATAGCAATAGCACCACCTCTAGAGTGCCCAATTAAGATGATATTATTAATATCTATCTCATCTTTAAATTCTTCAGCAGTACTAACCCAGTTAATGACGCTTTCTAAGTCATCTAACTCTATCATATAATTATTGTTTCCAAAGGCTTCTAAGTCTGGAAAATCTATAGGTTGTTCTGGCGTGCCCCCATTATGAGAAAAGTTAAATTTTAAGAGAGCAATACCTGCTTCTAAAAAGCTAGAAGACATAAGATCAAAAGCACCCCAATCTTTGTATCCTTTATATCCATGACAAAAAATAACAAGCGGTTTTCTTGTGTTTGTTTTATGATAATACAAATCAGAAACTATGGGTTTACCATGCGTTCCTTTAATAAGACTGTTTTTTATACACTTCATAATGAAAGACTAAAATTAATGAAAGTTTCCTATTTTAATATAATTCATGTAACAAATATGTATTTTAGTTGTCTAATTAATTACTAAACTTATAAAAATATAAAGATGAAAAAAATTCTATTATTTGTTGTTGCCATTGCTACTAGTATTTCTGTAAATGCTCAAACTGCCGACGAAATCATAGCAAATTATTTTGAGAACATTGGTGGCTTAGAAAAATTAAAGAAAGTTAAAGGTGTTAAAATGACTGCTAAAATAAATCAACAAGGGATGGAAATTCCACTAGAGATCATTCAAATGAGTGACGGAAAGCAAATGACAGTTATTAATTTTCAAGGAAAAGAGATGAAGCAAGGAGTTTTTGATGGAGAAACTTTGTGGGGTCACAATTTTATGACAATGAAAGCCGAAAAGAGTGATGAAGAAACCACGGAAAACATGAAGCTAGATATGAATGATTTTCCAGATTCTTTTATAGACTATAAAGAAAAAGGATATGCAATAGAACTTTTAGGAAAAGAAACTATTGATGGTGCAGAAACGTTTAAAATAAAATTAACAAAAGAGCCTATTACTATTGATGGTATAAAAGAAGAAAATATTACTTTTTACTTTTTTGATACTGAAAATTTTGTTCCTATTGCAGTACAAAGTGAAATTAAATCAGGACCTGCAAAAGGGATGATGTCTGAAGCTACTATGAGTGATTACGATGAAGTTGATGGACTATACTTTCCTTTTTCAATGACACAGGGTGTAAAAGGACAGCCTGGTGCTCCAATTTCAATTAGTAAGATTGAGTTAAACCCAACAGTAGATGAGAAAGAGTTTGCTTTTCCTGAAGAAATTGTTGAAAAAGAGTAACTCAATTCATTAATTAAAAAATTTTGTTATCATGAAAAAACTTATATCAATAGCTTTTCTATTGGCGCTATTTTCTTCCATAAATATAGAAGCGCAAAAAAAAGCACCTATCAAAGCAAAACAATTATTTGGTGATATTTCTGCACGGCAAATTGGACCTGCCTTAATGAGTGGTAGAATTAACGACTTAGAGAATCACCCAACAAATAATAGAATTATTTACGCAGGTACTGCTGGAGGTGGTGTTTGGAAATCAAATGATGGAGGGACAACATTTAATCCAATTTTTGATGAGTATTGTCAATCCATTGGAGCTGTTGCTTTAGATCCTAATGATCCAGACAATACCATTTATGTTGGAACTGGTGAAACTTGGACACGAAATAGCATTTCTGTTGGTGATGGTATGTATAAATCTGTTGATGGTGGTTCTAACTGGACTAAGCTAGGTTTTGATTCATCTGAACATATTTCAAATATTATTGTGAATCCAACTAATTCTAAAGAGATTTATGTAGGAGTTTTGGGAGCTTTGTGGGGTGATAGTGAAGAAAGAGGTGTTTTTAAAACATTAGATGGAGGTATAACATGGGATAAAATACTTTACACCGATCAAACAACAGGTTGTGCAGATTTGACAATGGATCCTAATGATTCTAACATATTATATGCGTCTATGTGGGAATTTAGACGAACAGGTTGGTCTTTTCAATCAGGAGGTAAAAATAGTGCATTACACAAATCTATAGATGGAGGTAAAACTTGGAATAAAATCCATACAGGTTTTCCAGAAGGTGATTTGGGAAGGCTTGCAGTTGCTGTAGCTCCATCAGATTCTAACATCTTGTATACTGTTATAGAAGCAGAAAAAGCAGAAAGAAAAGGATTGTATAGAAGTGATGATGCAGGAGCTAATTGGAAACAATTAAACAATGACTTTGGAATTACGGTTCGTCCGTTTTATTTTTCAAGAATAGTTGTAGATCCTAAAAACCCTGATGTTGTAGTTAAAGGTGGTTTAAGTGGTTCAATATCTAGAGATGGAGGAAAAACATTTAAAGATCTTGGCAATATGCATAGTGATATTCATGATATTACTTTTGATATTCACAATTCTGATAGAATGTTCGCAGGAACAGACGGTGGAGTCTACCGTTCTTGGAATGGAGGAACAACAATGGAAATTGTAGAAAACTTACCAATATCTCAGTTTTATCACATTAGTGTAGATAATGAGGAGCCCTATAATATATATGGAGGTTTACAAGACAATGGTTCTTGGTATGGTCCGTCTAGTTCTCCAGGAGGAATTAATGCTAGAGATTGGAATTCTGTTGGAGCAGGAGACGGTTTTAGAGTGTTAAAGCATCCAACAAAGAATATTATTTATTCAGAAATGCAAGGAGCAGAAAATGTTTGGAGGTCTGATGTAGCTAATAAAAGAGTAAAAACTATTCAGCCTTTGCCTCAAAAGGGATTTCCTAAATTAAGATTTAACTGGAATGCTCCAATGGCCGTTAGTACTCATCAGCCAGATCGTTTTTATATGGGAAGTCAGTTTGTTCATAAGTCTGAAGATATGGGAGATACATGGAAAATTATTTCACCAGATTTAACCACAAATGACCCAACGAAGCAACAACAAGAAAATTCTGGAGGATTGTCTATGGATAATTCTGGAGCAGAAAATCATACTACAATATTTACCATAGCAGAATCTACCTTAGATGAAAATGTTATTTGGGTTGGTACAGATGATGGAAATGTTCAGGTAACACAAGATGGAGGTAAAACATGGACCAATACATCTGGTAATATTATTGGTTTGCCAAAAAATACTTGGACTTATCATATAGAAGCAAGTGTTTTTGAAAAAGGAACAGCATATGCAGTTTTTGACGGTCATACAATGAATGACATGAAACCATATGCCTATAAAACTACAGACTTTGGAACAACCTGGAAGAATATAATTTCTGATGATGTTGTTGGGTTTGTAAGAAATATTCAAGAAGATTACAAGAACCCAAATTTATTATTTTTAGGAACAGAATTTGGATTGTATATAACTATAGATGGAGGTAGTACATGGCAAAAGTTTACCAACAACATGCCTTCTGTTGCTGTTCATTTTATTGATTTACAGAAAAAAACAAATGATTTAGTAATGGGTACACATGGAAGAGGTATTATCATTATTGATGATATTTCTCCCTTACGAGAATTAACTGATGAAGTACTAGAAAAAAAATTACATTTCTTTGAAAATAAGCCAACTGTTATTTATGAAGAAGGTAGTTTTGCAGGTAGTTTTGGAGCCGAAACACAGTTTGTTGGAGCCAATCCTAGCAGATCAGTTCAACTTAAATATTTTTTAAAAAAACGTCACACATTTGGGAAAATGACAATGGAAGTTCAAGATATGAACGGTAGCGTAATTTCTAGTTTAGGTCCTGGAAAATCTAAAGGAATTAATATTGTTAATTGGAATTATAGAATAAAACAACCCAAAGTAGCCAAAGGAAAGACGTTTAGTTTCGGAGGTTTTACTTCACCTTTGGTAGAGGCTGGTAAATACAAAGCAGTTCTTAAAAAAGGAAAAGATACTTATGAGCACAACTTTGAAGTAATATATGATCCAAAATCAACACTAAGTTCAGAAGATAGATCTTTTAAACATTCAACTACCATGAAAATGTATGATATGATGCAAGAATTAGCATACATGGTTTATGAGCTAGATGCAGTCTTAGTGAAGGCATCAGAGTTGAAGAAAAAGAAAATAGTGGCTTCTTTAAATACATTAAAAGAAACACTAGTTGTAACTACAGGTGATAATTATGTAGGCTCTTCAGAACCACAATTACGAGAAAAAATGTCTGAATTATATAGTAAAATTGCCAGTACTTACGATAAGCCATCCAATTCTGAATTAGAATATCTGAGTATTATTGAAGATCGTTTTAATAATTCAAAAAAATTGTATGCTAAGATTTTGAAAAAAGCAAAATTTAAAAAGGATATAAAATTTAAAACTTTTGAAGAATTTGTAAAGTAGTATTTAAAGCCCCACTAGGGGCTTTTTTAGTTCTAAATGTTACTTTTTAGGATATTGTATTTTTAGTTCCTAAATATTAAAAAACTTCGTACATTTGCGCCCACTTATCACGAGATGATAAGATTATTAATAATCAAGGTCGAGAACCTTTAAAAATTAAATGAATGTCAGTAAAAATTAGATTACAAAGACACGGTAAAAAAGGAAAGCCATTTTATTGGATCGTTGCAGCAGATGCAAGAGCTAAAAGAGATGGTCGTTACTTAGAAAAATTAGGAACTTATAATCCTAACACCAACCCAGCTACTGTTAATTTAGATATTGATGGTGCTGTAAAATGGTTGCAAGATGGAGCGCAACCAACAGATACTGCAAAAACAATTTTATCTTACAAAGGAGCCATGCTAAAAAATCATTTAGTTGGTGGTGTAAGAAAAGGTGCTTTAACTGAAGAGCAGGCTGAAGAGAAATTTCAAGCTTGGATAGATTTAAAAGCAGGAAAAGTTGCTTCTAAAGAAGAAACCGTAGCAAAAGCTAAATTAGATGTAAAAGCAAAAGCATTAGAAGCAGAAAAAGCTGTTAATGAAGCTAGAGTTGCTGCAGCTATTGAAGAAGCTGTAGAAGAGGTTGCAGAAGCGGCTCCAGAAGCAGAAGTTGCTGAAGAGGTTGTTGCAGAAGTAGCTCCAGAAGCAGAAGTTGCTGAAGAGGTTGTTGCAGAAGTAGCTCCAGAAGCAGAAGTTGCTGAAGAGGTTGTTGCAGAAGCGGCTCCTGAGGCTACAGAAGAGAAAAAAGAAGACTCTGCTGAATAAGCAAAACTTTCAACGAGATGCGTAAAGAAGATTGTTTTTATTTAGGCAAAATCGTTAAAAAACACAGTTTTAAAGGTGAGGTTGTTATCAAATTAGATACAGACGAACCAGCACTGTATAGAGATATGGAATCAGTATTTGTCGACTTAGGAGGCAATCTGGTTCCATTTTTCATTAAAAAAAGTTCTTTGAGTAGAAGCACCATGTTGCGTGTTCATTTTGATGGGGTAAATACCGAGGAAGAGGCAGATTTTATTATGAAAGCCGGAATTTATCTTCCATTAGATTTATTACCCAAGTTACAAGGTGATCAATTCTATTTTCATGAAATTATTGGTTTTACTATAATTGATGCAGTTCACGGAGACGTTGGTGTGTTGGTATATATTAATGACAAAGCTGCACAACCTATGTTTGAGATAGAGAAGGGTGATGTAGAGATTTTTATACCAATGATAGATGATTTTATTAAAAAGATAGACAGAAAAAACAAACAAGTACATGTAGAGACCCCTGAAGGGTTAATTGATTTGTATTTGAA
>OJEF01000565.1_pt1 | contig 12229 bp, 10 predicted proteins | sample 1593041 | NCBI WGS metagenome assembly OJEF01 (sample SAMN05416790, study PRJEB24817) | seawater metagenome | isolation source: Sea water | place: Canada:Atlantic | collected 2013-11
TGGTTTCATTATAGATCACACAGAAAATATCCCTGAGAAAGGGGAGGTCTTAGAGATCTTAGGCTATGAAATTACAATACTTGGAGTAAGTTCCTCTAAAATTGAAGAAATTCGTCTGAAAATTTTAGATAGAGAACAAAATTAACCCCCTTTTTTCTTTTATAATTTCATTAAATACTAAGGCTTCTGGTTGCTTATTTACTTCGCAAATTGTATATTCGCCCATTCAAATTAAATTATTAATTTTATGGCAATTTTATCTAAAATAAGAGATCGTTCTATCGCATTAATAGCCGTTATAGGCCTTGCTTTATTTGCATTTGTGTTAGATCCATCAACATTAACAGATTTCTTTGACTCTTCTAAAATAAATGAAGTAGGTGAAGTAGATGGAGAAACAATCTCTAGACAAGAATATGCAGAAGCATTAGACACCTATAAAACAAGAAATAATAGTAGTATTTCTAATATGCAAGCTGCTAAAACTGTTTGGGAAAATATTTTAAAAGATAAGATATATACCAAGCAATTAGAGGAGGCTGGAGTTACTGTTGGAGAGACAGATGTTTTAAACACTATTATAAATTCTCCATCTGTACAAAGAAATCCGCAGTTTTTAAACGAAGCAGGTTTGTTTGATAGAGACAGTTTTATGCAGTTTTTAAAAGACACTAAAGAGAGTGATGATCAAAATCTTTGGAGCGCTTGGAGCAACTATATTAATGAAGTTGGATCAAATTTAAAAATAGATACCTATAATAATTTAATTAAAGCAGGTCTTGGTGCCTCTCTTAAAGAAGGAGAGTATTCATATCTAGAAGATAATGATTTGCTAAGTGCAGATGTTGTTTACATACCTTATTCTTCTGTCGCAGATAGCTTAGTTTCTATAACTAATAGCGAAGTAGAAACTTATATTAAAAATAATCCTTCTGATTACGAAGTGGAAGCATCAAGAGATATTTCTTATGTGAAGTTTGATATTTCACCTACAGATCAAGATAAAGAAGATATTAAAAACAATGTTGCTAGTTTCTTAGAGGATAGAAACGACATCAACAAAGCAACAGCTCAGGAGATTATTATTCAAGGATTAAAAAATGCAACAGATTATTCTATCTTTTTTGAAGAAAATAGTTCAGACATTCCAATGCAAGAATCTTATTATATGAAAGACGAATTGCCTAAAACAATTTCTGAGGCAGTTTTGGAAGGGGAAGTAAACGATACATTTGGTCCTTATGAAGACAAAAATTATTTCAAGATATCTAAAATTACTGAAGTTTTCTCAAGACCAGATTCTGTAAAAGCTAGTAGTATTTTTATTCCTTATTTAGGTTCGCAAGGTGCTACAGCAGCTACTACAAAAACTGAAGAGCAAGCGAAAGCTTCTATTGACAGTATTTACAAACTAGTAAGAAGAAGCAAAAAGAGATTTACTCAAATTGCAAGTGAAATTAATACAGATGCGAGTAAAGACAATGGGGGAGATATTGGATGGAACACACACAGTAATTCATACAATTCTTCAAGATTTGATCTTGATTTAGCAGCTTTTATGTTTGAAAATAACACAGGGAAGGTTGGTGTCGTAAAGTCTAAATATGGATACCATGTTATGAGAATAGACGAACAAAGAAACAACCAAAAAGGAGTTAAGATGATTACTTTTGGTAGAGAAATTATAGCCTCTCAAGAAACAGAAAACAACGCATTTCAAAATGCAGAAAAATTTGCTTTAGAAATTTCATCTAATGGAAAAAACTTTTACGATGTAGTGAAAGATAATTCATATCAGTCTAAGCCTGCTATTGGTTTAAGAATTATGGATGAAAGAGTTCCTGGCCTTTTAGAAACACAAAGACAAATAGTAACATGGGCTTTTGGTAGTGATAATAAAGTTGGAGCTATCCAAAGGTTTGATATAGATAAAGGATATGTAGTAGCCATGCTAACAAACAAAACTAAAAAAGGCCTGGTAAGTGCTTCAAAAGCAATCAACAGACTTAGACCAACGTTGTTGAATGATAAAAAAGCAGTAATTATTCAAGCCAATATGGTAGGAGCATCTCTAAATGACATAGCAACGGCTAATGGTGTATCCATCATTAAAATTGATAATACTTCTTTAAAATCACCTTCTATTACTGGTGTAGGTTCAGAGCCTAAAGTAATTGGAGCAATGTACTATGCTAAAGAAAATCAACTCTATACCAAAGTAGTTGGAGCTAAAGGTGTTTTTGCATTTGTAGTATCTAAAAAAGAGAAAGCAGCTACCTTGCCAAATTATGAGTCTTACAGACAGCGTTTATCTCAAGATAGAAAAAACAAAATAGCAAACACATTTAATGCCTTAAAGAAAACATCTGATGTACAAGACAACAGAGCTGGTTTTCATGGCGTTCAATAATAATAGTATATATTTCTTATAACTAAAAAAGCCGCTACATTGTAGCGGCTTTTTTAGTTATAAGAAAGAAATTTACCCATTCATAGAAATTAAGAACTCTTCATTATTTTTAGAGAACTTAACTTTTTCATTGATAAATTCCATTGCTTCTATAGGATTCATGTCTGCTAAGTATTTTCTCAATACCCACAAACGTTGAACATTTTTAGAATCTAATAAAAGATCATCTCTACGAGTACTAGACTTTATAAGATCAATTGCAGGATAGATTCTTCTGTTAGAAATATTTCTATCTAATTGTAATTCCATATTACCAGTTCCTTTAAACTCTTCAAAAATAACTTCATCCATTTTAGAACCAGTTTCTGTTAGAGCTGTTGCAATAATTGTTAAAGAACCGCCATTTTCTATATTTCTAGCAGCACCAAAGAAACGTTTTGGTTTGTGTAATGCATTGGCATCTATACCACCAGATAATATTTTACCAGAAGCCGGGGCAACGGTATTATAAGCTCTAGCTAAACGAGTTATAGAATCTAATAGAATTACAACATCATGTCCACACTCTACCAAGCGCTTTGCTTTTTCTAAAACAATATTTGCTACTTTAACATGCTTATCTGCAGGTTCATCAAAAGTAGAAGCAACCACTTCTCCACGCACACTTCGTTGCATGTCTGTAACTTCTTCAGGACGTTCATCTATTAATAAGACTATTTGATATACTTCTGGATGGTTTGCTGCAATAGCATTGGCTACATCCTTTAAAAGCATTGTTTTACCTGTTTTTGGCTGTGCTACAATCATACCACGTTGGCCTTTTCCTATAGGAGAGAACAAATCAATAATTCTGGTAGATAATGAGCTTCCTTTTTCTGCTAGGTTAAATTTTTCTTCAGGAAATAATGGGGTTAAATGTTCAAACGAAACACGGTCTCTAACAATGTTTGGGTTTAAACCATTAATTTTAGAGACTCTAATTAAAGGAAAGTATTTCTCACCTTCTTTTGGTGGTCTTACATTACCTCTTACAGTATCTCCTGTTTTTAATCCAAATAATTTTATTTGAGATTGAGAAACATAAATATCATCTGGAGATGATAAATAATTATAATCTGAAGAGCGTAAAAAACCATAGCCATCTGGCATCATTTCTAAAACTCCTTCACTTTCTATAATTCCATCAAACTCAAAGTCTGGATCTTTGTATTTATTCCCAGTATTTGTGTTTCGTTGGTTTTGATTCTTAGGGTTTCTATTATTATTATTATTATTATTATTATTATTGTGGGGAGTCTTTGGTTTGTTTGGTGCTGGTTTAGGCTTGTTTTGAGCAGGCTTTTCAACAGTTGTAGGATTTTTACTTATATCTTTGTCATCACCTGTCTTATTCTCCAAAGCAGTGTTTGTAGATTTTTTTGGTGCATGAATGGGTTTTTTATTTTGTTGAACCGGAGTTATCTCTGTAGTTGTTTTCTCTACAATAACTTTTTCTTCTGTTACAATAGCAGAAGGTTCAACAGTTTTTTTAGCAAGGTCTTCTTCTTTGACGAGCTGTTTAACGACCCTTTTTCTTTTAGGCTTTTCAATCCTGGCTCTGGGCTTTTCACTTTTAATTTTTTCTTCTTCTTTTGAAGGGCTTGCTGCTTGTATGTCTAAAATTTGATATACAAGGTCTAGTTTGTTTAATTGACTAGTTTTAGTTAAGCCAATAGATTTAGCAATTTGCTGTAGATCAGCAAGAGTTTTTGCTTTTAGTTCAGAAATTTCGAACATGAATGTTTAGTTAAATTAAGATTCTTAAGTAGTGTAAGAATTTGTTAAGTTTTTTTTGATTTTTATAAGTCTTGTATAAAGTACTATACAATCTGTATTTGTGTGGTTGTATTATGGCAAATATATACAATTATTTTATATGTTTATGTTTCTTTATAAAAAATAAAATGATAATTTTGCTAAACGTTTATATAAAATGATACAAAGAATACAGTCAATTTATCTTTTGTTAGTAGTTCTCCTATCAACAGGAGTGCCATTTTTTTTTAAATTATGGGAAGTAGCAGACAAAGAGGTATATGCTTTAGATTTGCTTTCTGATCAGTCATTTTTCGCAAAATTAGTGCCTGTTTTTTTTATTATTTCTGCACTAATTGCTTTTATTGCAATTTTTAAATTTAATAAAAGACAGTTACAATTTGTGCTTGGGCGTATTATAATTTTGATCAATCTCTTTTTACTAGGAATATTGATTTATTTGTCTCTAAACATATCTGGAGAAGTTTCTTCTGAGAAAGGTATTGGGATGTTCATACCCTCTGTCGTTATTTTATTTGCTGTTATGGCAAATAAAGCGATTAAGAAGGATGAGAATCTCGTAAAATCTGTAGACAGATTACGATAGACCTACTATTTTAGTATATTTAGTGCGATAAACCAGAGCTTTTGCTCTGGTTTTTTTTTCACATAGTATTTATACAAGAAAATCTTCATTAAAAACTTTATATTTGACTCCCCATTTATGGGGAGAAAAAAATTTCACTAAAAGCGGGTATTGTATGATCTCGTAAACTCAACTAAGTTTGTAGTGTAATTATGAAAGAAAAAATACAAGTACATATAGCAGATGATCACAAAATACTTATAGAAGGTATAATTGCTGTCATCAATACAGAGAGCGATATTGAAATAGAAGGATATTCTTTAACGGGTAAAGAAGTTATTGATTGGGCAGAAGATCACTATGCAGATATTTTAATATTAGATATTAATATGCCAGAATATGATGGTATTGAAGTCTTAAAGTTCTTTAAAATTAAAAAAATAAATCTAAAAGTAATTATTTTGTCTAGTTATGACGATGTAAAACTAGTGCAAGAAATGATTAACCTTGGAGCAAGTGGTTTTCTTTCTAAAGATAGTGCTGGCCAGCATATAGTAGAAGCAATTAGAACTGTTCATGCAGGTGAACAATACTTTAGTGATACTATAAAAAACAACCTACTCAAATTATTCACAGGAAAAAACGTAAAATTAGGACAAAGGCCACAAAGTACCATAGTCAACAGTTTAACAGATAGAGAAACTGAAGTACTAAAATTAATATCTCAAGAATATAGTTCACCAGAAATTGCACAAATATTAAACATAAGCCAAAGTACTGTAGATACCTACAGGAAAAGTTTATTAAAGAAAACAAATGTAAAAAATGCAGTAGGCCTAGCAATGTATGCAGTAAAAAATAAAATTATATAATTATTGAATTTACTGTAATTTGATCTCCCCCAAACAAATTATAGCTAATAAATTTCCCCAACCTTCATTATATACTTTGTATTATGTTGCTAAGGTTTTGCGTTTTAAGTAAGCTAAGGCCAAGTCAGAACCATGTGATGTCCAAAATTAATAACAAATTAATAACAAATTAATAACAAGTTAAATATAAGTAGCATTAAATCAAATTAAACTAACATAATAACCCCTTTTTATTTAAAATTAATTATCATGAAAAATTTATCCCTATCAATTTTTGCATTAATTACTACCCTAGTATTTTCTTCATGTTCACAAGAAGAAACCACCTTTTTAGAAGAACCAACTTCAGAATTATTTGGAAAAGTTATCTTAAGTAGAGATGCTTCAGGTTCTTATACAATGGATCTGGAAACCAGCAATGATGTTGCTTCAACTATTTCTAGTAATGAGAAATCTAATTCCTTAGATATAGATCTTTACAGCGCATCAGGAATAAAACAACAAACTACTTCAGAAGAAATGTCTACTGGTTTAGAAGATCGTTTCTCTATAAATTTAAACAATACCATTGCCAACCACACTTCTAGACTTACCATTTTTGACAAAGACATTAAGTTTCTGAAAAATGATGATGAAGATGATCACCTAAATTCTTATAGTGTATCAGACAACGGAGACAATACTTATGATGTAAACTTTACGGTAGATGCTTCTATAGAGGTAGATTTTACACAAGATGAAGAAACGGGAGAATATTTGATACATCTAGAGCCAGGTTCTGGAACACAAACGGAGTATGCTGTTACTTTTAATAGAGAAGAAGGAGAAAATTTACAAATACTTTTTAGAAACTATTACCCATCAGAAGATGGGAGGTCTACTACTAGTTCTAGAGATAAGCCAAGGGTTATATTTGATTAAACATCAACAATCAAAGTAATAGATTTAAATGTATGTTAAATCAGTTTTTAAATTTTTTATGTTATTAAAAATAAAATATGAAATTATTTTTTCTTCTTAATATATATGCTCTTTTAATACTAAACTTATTTTCACACAAAAATATTATTACTAAAGAAAGAGAAAAAGAAGCTTCCATAAGGAATGCTTCTTTTTTATCTATTCAAGAAAAAAAAGATTCAATTCTTCGGGTTCAGTATATTAAAGCCCTAACACTATTTGAAAACAAAAAATATGAAGAAGGCTTAAGACTGGCTTTAGCTTTACATCAGAAAAGTAAAAAAAATAAAGATGTAAAAATTCATTACCAAATCACCAATTTAATTGCAGAGATATACAGAAAAAACAGAGAACACAAAAAAGCTATTATATATTATAAAATCTCTCTTAAACAGCTTTCATTAAATCTCAAAGATAATAGAGACCTAACCTATAATAATCAGAAAGACCTTGCTAAAAAATATCGAAGAATAGGAACTGAATATGCATTATTAAAAATAAACGATAGTGCCATTTTTTATTATAATAAATTGTCTGAATTAAATTCTTTGGATGATGAAGTTCTAGTATTGCAAGCATCTTCATTTTCTAATTTAGCTGGCATTTATCAAAAGGATACCACAATTTTAAATCATTATGAAAAAGCCATTGATTATGCAGAAAGAGCTATTACCACTCACAAAAAAAGGAATAATAGATTAAGCCAAGCTTCTGCTATTAATAACCTTGCTAATGTATATTTACTGCAAGGTGATTTTGAGAAATCTAAAAAAAAATATTTTGAAGGGATAAAGCTCATTAAAAGGGATACGAGTTCATTGTCCATTTCGATTAAAGCAGACTTATATTATAATTTGGCCTGGGCCATGCGCAATTTAAAAGAGTATGAAGCCTATGATTATCAAGAGATTTCTTATAATATGGAAAATGATTTACGAGATGATGAAATGACCCAAAATATAAAACGTATTACTGGTGAGTATAATGTAGATGTGGTGCGTAAAGCAGGAGAGTTTGAAAAGCAAAAAGCTCAAAACCTCACCTGGATTATTGGTATTAGTAGTTTTTCTATTATATTGTTGTTGGCTTTTTTATTAAACCAGTACAAACTTCGGCAAAAAACCCTAAGCTTGCAGTTATCTAAGCAAGAACTGTTGCAACAGCAAAAGCTAGAAAAAATACGTACAGAGTCTCAAATTAGAATTTTAAACGCTACGCTAGATGGTAAAGAAACAGAGCGTAAACAAATTGCAGAAACTTTGCATGATAGCGTGAGTGCTTTGCTATCTTCTGCAAATTTACACCTACAGGCCTGTAAAAAAATATTTAAAGGCCCTATACCGGTAGAGGTAGATAAGTCTCAAGACATTATTCATGAAGCTTCACAAAAAATTAGAGATCTATCTCATACTTTAGTGTCTTCTATTTTACTGAAGTTTGGCTTGGCCTATGCCATTAAAGACATGGCAGAAAAATACTCCAATTCTCAGTTAGAGATTTTGTATGAAACACAAAATATTCAGCGTTATGACCAAGATTTTGAAATTAAATTACACAATATTATTCAAGAGCTTATTAATAATACTTTAAAACACAGTGAAGCAACAACTGCTAGCATTCTTTTGGTAGAAAACGATGAAAAACTATTACTTAGCATTAAAGACAACGGGAAAGGATTTGATAAATTACAAGTACCAAAAAAAGATGGTTTGGGAATTAATCAAATAGATGCTAGAATTCATATGATGAAAGGTAAGTTTGATATAAAATCTGAAAATAATAAGGGAACGCTTGTTACAATTGAACTTCCTGTTTTTAAGAAAGAACTCGCTAAGTTTTTGTAGCCAATTCTATAATTTCTAAATTTTTTATTTCGCCTTTGTCTAGTTCAAAACGAAGCATGGTACGGATAGTATGGAATCCGTATTTTCCAGCAGCACCAGGGTTTAGGTGTAAAAGATTAAGCTTTTTATCATACTGAACTTTTAAAATATGAGAATGACCACTAATAAAAATAGTAGGTTTTATTTTTTTAAGTTCTTCCCGTACTCTTATATGGTACTTATTTGGGTAGCCACCAATATGAGTCATCCAAACGCTTACCTCTTCAACTCTAAACTTATTATCTAAAGGAAATTGAGCGCGTGCATCATTTCCGTCTATATTACCATACACTGCTCGTAATGGCTTTAATTTGTTTATGGTATCTGTAACTTCTAAATTTCCAATATCACCAGCATGCCAAACTTCATCGGCCTGTTTTACAAACTTTAAAATTTGAGCATCAATAAAGCTATGGGTGTCTGAGAGTAGTAAGATTTTCTTCACCAAACGAAAGTACAAATAACAAAATAAATTTCGTAATTTTATAGCTCTTATAACACCATATTTTTTTGAGATATTTCATAGAGTTGTCATACAAAGGAACAAACTATCATGGCTGGCAAATTCAACCAGATGCAAGTTCTGTACAAGAAGAAATCACCAAGGCCCTAGCTACAATTCTTCAAGAAAAAATACTGCTTGTTGGTGCGGGAAGAACAGATGCTGGTGTGCATGCAAGTCAAATGTTTGCCCATGTAGATACTGTTAAAAAGCTAACCGATGATTACGTTCACAAGTTAAATGCAATCTTACCAAATGACATTGTTATAAAGTCAATTAAAGAAGTTTCTGATGAAACACACGCTCGTTTCGATGCAGTTAGTAGAACTTATGAGTACAGGATTCTACTAGGCAGAGATCCTTTTTTACTAGAGACTACTTGGCAATTACACCAAAAAAATCTTCAGATAGAGAAAATGAATGAAGCTGCTAATCTATTATTTAAATATGAAGATTTTGAAAGTTTTTCAAAAGTAAAAACCGATGTAAATACCTTTAATTGTACTATAATGAAAGCTGTTTGGACACTAGAAGACAAGCATTTAATTTTTCATATTAAAGCCAATAGGTTTCTTAGAAATATGGTGCGAGCTATTGTAGGAACTTTGATAGAGGTTGGTTTAGGAAAAAAAACAGTAGAAGATTTTAGAAAAATTATTGAAAGTAAAAAGAGAAGTGAAGCAGGGTTGTCTGTTCCAGCCAAAGGCTTATTTTTAACAGAAGTTTGTTATTAGCATGTAAAAGGCATTAGAATTTTAGATAAAAAAATAGTAAAATAAATAATTCATAAGTAGAGATATAGATGTCGGAAAAAATATCAGGAAAAGCATTTGATATAAAAATATTTTTAAGATTAATGAGTTATGCTAAAAGGTATAAACTCAGGTTTTTTATTGCGGCTATTTCTACCATTACCCTAGCTTTTGTATCTGCAGTAAATCCATACATAGTGGGAGAAACTGTGAATGATTTTGTGAATAATCAAGATGTTGAAAAATTAATCTACTACATACAAATCTTATTAACGATTGTTTTTGCTGAAGTAATTTTACAATTTATGTTTATTTACTATGCCAATTGGGTAGGACAACATATTATTAGAGACATAAGAGCCAAGGTTTTTAGAAATATACAGCGTTTTAAAATGTCTTATTTTGATACCACTTCCGTTGGAAGACTGGTTACAAGAGTGGTTTCAGATATAGAAACCATTGCTAATTTCTTTACCCAAGGTGTCTTTATGATAGTCAGCGATATTTTAAAAATGCTGGTTGTTATTGTAGTGATGTTTGCGATGAACTGGCGTTTAGCATTGGTTGCTTTGTCTGTATTACCAATTTTGGTATACGCTACTAAAGTTTTTCAGGTAGCTATTAAGGCTACATTTCAAGACGTTAGAAATGAGATTGCCAACCTAAATGGCTTTGTGCAAGAAAGAGTTACAGGAATGAAAATTCTTCAATTATTCACCAGAGAAAACATAGAATATCAGAATTTTAAAGAAATAAACAACAAGCATAAAAAAGCACATGTAAAGACAGTTTGGTATTATTCTATCTTTTTTCCAATAGCAGAAATTGTTTCATCTATAGCCATTGGTTTAATTGTTTGGTATGGCGGACATCAAATACTAGATGGGTTTACAACTTTAGGGGGAGTTATTGCATTTATAAAAATGTCGCAAATGTTATTTAGACCTTTACGCCAAATTGCAGATAAGTTTAATCAGTTGCAAATGGGCATAGTCTCTGGAGAACGTGTTTTTAAGGTGATAGATACTGAAAGTTTTATTAAGAAAGAAGGAAGTATAGATGCTTCTACTATACAAGGAGATTTAGACTTTAAACAAGTAAGATTTAGTTATATAAGAGGGGAAGAAGTTTTAAAAGGAATTTCTTTACAGGTTAAAAAAGGACAAACAGTAGCTATTGTTGGTGCCACAGGAGCTGGGAAATCTACCATTATAAATTTAATTAATCGTTTTTATGAATTAGATAGCGGTGTAATTTCTGTAGATGCTATTCCTGTAGAAGATTATGAATTGTCTTCTCTTAGAAATCAAATAGCCATCGTTTTACAAGACGTATTTTTATTTTCAGACTCTATTTTTAACAATATTACCCTAAAGAATCCTCAGATAAGTTTAGAAGAAGTAAAGGAGGCTTCAAAAAAGATAGGAATTCATAATTTTATTATGACACTTCCTGGTGGATACCATTATAATGTTAAAGAAAGAGGAGTAATGCTTTCATCTGGTCAAAGACAATTAATCGCTTTTTTGAGAGCCTATGTAAGTAGCCCTAGAATACTAATCTTAGATGAAGCTACTTCTTCTGTAGATTCTCATGCAGAACAAATGATTCAGTTTGCAACAGACACTATAACCAAAGGAAGAACTTCTATTGTAATTGCTCATAGACTAGCAACTATAAAAAAAGCTGATAAAATTATTGTAATGGATAAAGGAGTTATTGTAGAAGAAGGAACTCACAAAGAACTAATCAAGAAAAAAGATGGGTACTATAAAAACCTATATGACAAGCAATTTAGCTTAGAACTTGCTTCTTAACTATAGAATCGCATTACTGAATATCCTGCCTTAACTTATCTAATAGTTCATTATAATCAGCATATAACTCAAAACTTCCATCCTTAATATAAGAAATTTCTCCTGTTTCTTCAGATACTAAAAGACAAACAGCATCTGTTTTTTCTGAAATACCAAAGGCAGCTTTGTGTCTTAGTCCAAAACGAGAAGGAATATTAATACTGTCTGAAACTGGCAACACAACTCTAGTTGCTACCACAAAATTATCTCTAATAATGGTAGCACCATCATGTAATGGACTATTTTTATAAAAGATACTTTCTAATAAAACTTGGTTCATTTCTGCGTTCATAGCATCACCAGTACTTATTAAAAAATCTAAACTGTTGGTTCGTTCTAGAACGATAAGAGCCCCAGTATTGGTTTTAGACATTTTTTTACAGGCATTCAATAAGGTATCTACATTTGTTTCTAGTGCAATTTCAGATTTTAGAAACTTAAGCTGTTTAAAAAAATTTTTTCTAGAGGCAACATTGGTAGTTCCTATCATTAATAGAAATTTTCTAATTTCTTGTTGAAAAACAATAATTAATGCAATAACACCACCACTTAAAAGATAGCCTAAAATATTGCTTAACATTTCCATTTTTAAGATCTGAGTAATTTTCCATATT
>OJEF01000567.1_pt1 | contig 12211 bp, 14 predicted proteins | sample 1593041 | NCBI WGS metagenome assembly OJEF01 (sample SAMN05416790, study PRJEB24817) | seawater metagenome | isolation source: Sea water | place: Canada:Atlantic | collected 2013-11
TTAAGCTAACCCACGAAAAGCGGAGGCTAACACCGTGTGGGAGTCATTATGTCTATATTCTATGCAGAGTCAGGTGCAACAATTGAGAAAATTTGCCTTATTCCTATTTTTTGTTTTATTTAGTGCATCGAGTTATTCAAGCTCTTGTTATGTATCTAAGGATGATTTAAAAAAGTGGAGTTATAAATATCAGAACTTAATTAACATTACTGTTGATGAATATGGCTCTGATTTTTTTGTTACGGTTAGTTTTCCACCTAAAGTTGATGGCAAAAAATTTCATGGTGCGTTGCTGTTAAAAGGGAATAATTGGGACAAACCTGAACTATTAATTCCTTTAGCAACTACTAGAGAAAATGATAAAGTTTTTATTTCATACTCTATTAGCTCTGCTTTAATTGCCGATAGCTACGTTACTGGATCATATGGAGCAGAATGCGGAATTGAGGTCATTTACCCAATAGAATATAACAAGAAAATAAACTAGGACACGTAACAGTTGGCTACGTTTCGCTTCGCTACACAATTTTAGCCAACCATTACTTAGCCTGTTATTTGGGCGTTAGGTGCTTGATTGTGAATTTTAGATTCTTACTACTAATAATACTCTCTTGGCCAGCAGCTTCAGATGAGTTAGAGCTAGTATTTCGAGAATCCCATTTTCTGGGACAATATCGTCATGAGATTTATATAAATACTGGACAATATATATACATTGATGACCATTACAAACTTGATAACGATAGTAAATGGGTGCCCAAGACTCCTACTCTAAAGACAAAAACTTTAAATATAGATGAACAAGCAGACCTAATTACCCAGCTAATTGAATTGGGTGTTAACGACTGGAGATCGGAATACCCTGAAAACGACATTGCTTTAATTTGCGACGGACTATCATTCACTTTCTATATTAAGTCGGACAAACTTAATGTGTATTCGTCTGGGGGGTGTCGCTTCCCACTAAATTACGAAAAAGTCAGGCAAACATTGGAAGATTTGTGAACACACCTAACAAAACAATAAAGCTCACTCACTTCGTTCGCTGGGACGCATACATGCGGGGCGGCTTCGCCATTATGCCCCACACGTCTGCGCCCCTTATTTAAAAGTTAGGTGCCAATGAAGTCTGAGCCACTGTTTAACATAAAAGAATTTTTTCATCTTGCATTTTTGCTCATCGCATTTGTGTTGATGCTATTCATTTTCGATTTTTCCAGTGATACTCAAAGGGCCCAATCATTACTTATTGCTGGATTTATTGGAGCCATATATTACTCTCAAACTAACCAACTAAACATGCAATACTGGTCTTTTGGCGACGAGAAAAAAGAAACTAATTATGAAATAGTTGGCCCATTCGGGATGGTTTTTTTTGTTTGCTGGTTAGCGATAATCGACTATAAAACTCCAGAAGTAGTGTCCAAATACACTGGCTTCATTATTTTAATAACAATTCTGAATGCAATGGCTGTGAACGGAGAGCTCACAAAAAGGGCAGAAACGCGCTTTGTATCTGATGAGAAGCTAATGGCATTCAAAGTAGCAGTTTGGGTTCTTTTCGGCCTGCTTTATATGGCTGCAACACGCTATTTCTTTACACAAGGTACATGGGCTTGGGATATACCCAGTGTTCTCAATCTATTCGAGTTAGCTTTTGGATTGCATTGATGGCACCTAACAAAAATATTAAGTCACTCACTTCGTTCGTTGGGACGCATACACGTGGGCTGCTTCGCATTAAAGCCCACATGTCCGCGCCCCTTATTTAAAAGTTAGGTTCCACGGGTATTTATGAGTATTGATTTTTCGATTTACACCATCAATGAGCTTCATGAGGCATGGGCATCAATTGATGATGAAGCATATCCAGATAGAGCAATAGAGTTGTATCAACGCCTAAAATCAGCTGGACAGCCACTTTATGATGATAAGGAAGGCGAGTTAGGAGTCCTTGGGAGTATTTTTCAAATTTTTAGTGGCGTTTCGTCGGGAGTTGCTAGTTTTGGTTCAGATATAGAATTGGAGAATACTCTGTGTCGCATGAAAGAAGAGCGAGTAAAGAAGTTAATTGAATTTAGAGGTTTAAGTGAAACCTAACAATCCATTCAACCGGACACATACTCGCTGGCTGGAGTCACTTCGTTCCCAGTTTAGCCAGCAAGTCTGTGACGTTTAATAGGGGCGTTAGCTTTCAAATGAACATCGTCGAAATTAATGCAATGATATTAGCCTTAGAATGTGGGGCTTTAAAAATAAATAACGTCACAGAGTGGGCGGATTCATTGATCTTAAAAGCCGATGAACCCGATATCCGATTATTTAATGTATCGGTTTCAAAAAATACTAATGATGCCGTGTTAGCGCTCCAAGAATTTGGATTATCAACTGACTCGAAATTAGTCGCAAAAAAGGCATTTTCGATTTTCGTAAAAGCATTAGAAAACAACACTACTACCTTCGAGAAAGTATCACAGAAAATTTATGAGATGGCTTTTGAACCAAACATCTTCATACCAGATGAACAAGCCGAAAATCAGATGATGAGCTTTTGGGACTCGCTAGATGTTGCCAATGATGGTATTTACGGAAATCCTGTAGAAATAAAAATGGAGATGTTGGCTTTTTTGAAGCAGTATGAAAGCTAACAACACGCCCTGAGGTGGACGACTAGTAAAATTTAGCTATTAATTGCAAATTTTAAAAGTGGTGAGCCTCTGCGTTTCAATGCTGCTAAATACGTCGATTCATCGTAGGGTGTATTCGTTTTCCAACACCTAAATACAATCCTTATCCATTTAAATGCCAGTGATCTAATAATGCTGTTATGCGGCTTACCCTTGGCTTTTTGTTGCTCATAATACGCTTTAGCCCAAAATGAATAACGAATAGAAAAGCCTGCCCATTCTACAAATGTTTGCCTTAAAAAAGTGGGGCAACTATAACGCCAATGCGTCCACATTTTTTGACCACTGCGCTCAATAACAGGCGCTATACCAGCGTACTTTTGAAGTTCTGCAGCATCATTGTAACGCGCACGATTACTCCCAAAAGCAACAAGTAAACGTGGGGCGAGTTGTGGACCTGCGCCGGGTAAGCTATCAAATATCTTTTTATCCTGCTGGGCTTTATAAGCCGATTTTATTGCTTTATCGAGCTTTTCAATGCCCTTTAATAACACTTTAAATTGCGTGATAAGCACTTCAACGAGCATTTGATTAGGTACAATTACTCCTTCGTCCAGAGTTAATGGCATCGCATTTTTAATACTGTCTAGTCGTGCATTATTAACCGTGCAATAGTGTGAATTATGACTCTCAAAAAAGTCGAGTAAGGTCTGTTTTCTTGCTTTTTTAACCGCAGTGAGTGATGGCCATTTCTGAATGAAGTCGCAGAATATATACGTGTCCTTTTCTTTAAACCATTCAAGTGCCTGCGGGTAATAATTCTTTAATGTCGCCGTTATTTTATTGGATAAATCGACACTGTCTTGCACTAAACTTCGGCGATATTCAACAAGCTGAGACAGCGTTCGCATAGCTGCTGACTCGGGCTCAATGACAGAGAGCTTATCCATGTGTAACTTAAGAATTTCAACTTGCAGAAAGGCATCTGATGGGTCATCTTTTGCGCCACTGGGCGTAAAAGCCTGGCGATATTTAGCAACAGCACAAGGATTAACGGTGAATAAAGTAAGGTGGTCGTATTTAGCTAATGCATAAATAAGCGGGCCTTTTTTAAGTTCGCAAACAATCGCTATTTTCTGGTCTGGATAACGCTGTTTAATATCCATAGCCCATTCATGCAACGCTTCAGGTCTGTGTTTAACAACGGTGTAATGATATTTATTAGTGCTTGTTGGATGCTCACAAATATCATGTTTTTTATCGGCCCAATCAATGCCAATGAGTGCAGCAAAATTATCAACGTTATATGCTTTCATTTTATAGCGCCTACGGTTAAAGTTAAGGACGGAATGTGCTTAAATCTCGTTTCTCGCAGGTCTTATAGATAGTCTTGGTCGGCAATCCCTGAGTATGCGTTTTGAAATCGAGGTGCTCTGTTGGCTCGAACGTCTTGTTAAAAACATTGGATGTTCGTCATTCAATATTCGTAACCAACAGAAGCATATTCCACTTAATATAATAGTCAGTTACTTTTAAATTAAGTGGCTTGGTCGAACTATAAGTCACTGAAGAAAGACTCGTCACGGCTTGAGCGAGTTCCTTCGTCACATAAGTTTAGCAAGCCTAGACCGCTTCTTGATGAAGCGTTATATTTCAAACGAATTGGAGCATTAAATGAATTCAGAAGTTAAAATCGATATCTTATTTGCTGGGCTATTATTGATTCCAGTATTGATCCTTGCAATTCCTTATATTAAAAATAAGCTAGTGATCCTTTCTCGCGGTAAAGCTTTTTCAATTATCTCATTACCAATATCAGCATATTTAATTTATGACATATCAATTGAAAGCAATGTTTTCGGCTTAGTCGGTTTGTGTGTAGCGTATATCGCTTTCTTTTCTACTTATGCCGCTTCAATATCACTATTGGCTGTTTCAACCAAAAAAGAAGACTTGGCGCAATAAAAATATAACAATGCACTCAAAAGGGTAATTACTCCTCACCCGTTTTAGTAGACACCTCCTCATTACTTTGAGGAGGCTAAAATGCCCAGATATACCCAATCTAGGAAGACATCGTTTTACCCCGTTAACTTCAAAATTAAAGCATTCGAACTAAGCTTACGAGACGATGTCATGTCAAAAGACGCTGCCGAGGCGCTAGATATTCATACGTTAATGCTTAGTCGTTGGCGCTTCGCTTATTCGACCTACACAACCTAATAACAATTACTATTTTTCAAACCTGGGGACTTTTCGCTTATCGGCTTTGCTCATGGTAAGTTCTGCTACTTCTTCTTGCTTTAACTTGTCGGGTTTGTCCTCTAATGACTGCTGACTGGCATTTTCATAAGAAAGCTCGGTAAGCAGCGCAAAGTGGTCTGAGCCATATTTAGCTAAGCGCTCAATACGCTTAACCTTAAAACCCTGGCTATGAAATAGGTGGTCGAGCGGCCAGCGCATAAAAAAGTAACCCGCGTGGAATGTATTATAAAAGCCGCGACCTTTACGGGGATCTAAAAAGCCACTTATTTGCATAAATAAACGCGTACTGCGCGACCATGCTACATCGTTTAAATCACCCGCTACGATTGTTGGACGAGTTGGGTTTTTAACTGCTTTGGCAACCATTATTAGTTCTGAGTCGCGTGGGCGCGATGAATCTTCTTCAGTTGGGCTTGGTGGTGCTGGGTGAATAAAGTGCCCTTGCATTTCAAGGCCTTCGTCGTTTTCAAATAAAATATGAATTGAAGGAATATCATCTTCAATGAGCTCACATATTTGCGCATCGAGTAATTTAAATTTGCTGTATAAGTGCATGCCATAGCGATTGTCTTTAGGGCATTCGATATAATGAGGGTAGTTTTTTTTAAGCACAGATAGCTTTTCTTCCCACCAGCTATCGCTTTCAAGTGTAATAAGTAAGTCAGGTTTATGCTGATTCACCAACGCTATTAGTTGCTCACTATTGTGGTTTGACATAAGCACATTAGCCGACATAATTCTTATACTGTGCTCGCTGTTTTTGCTCGCGCTTTGTACTTCTTTTTTTGCAAGCCAAGTATAAGGAAAGATCCACTTACCTTGTAAAACCATAATAATTACAGATGCGAGCGTAATATAAATATAGTGCGTATCACTATTTAGCCATAACAAAAATAGTGAACTAGCAAATATAAAACCAGCAATATATAACACTTGCAAACGAACAAAATCGCAACTTCTAACCAAGTAATGCTGGCTGTATGACATGGGTAGTAAAGTTACCAGTAAAAAAAAGCCAGTAGTTACAGCCAACAATGTAAGCATTACTTAAATCCCTTTAAATTAATTTAGCGACTCAAAATTGATAAGATTTCTCGTGTATCGTGTACTAAGTGGATAATTTTACGGTCGATTTCGATACTTACAGTACCATTATTTCTAGAACGTTCAACAACCCTACCACGTTTGTATATATCAACTTCTAAAATATCACCAGTATGGTAACGCTTATTTTTACCTGGCGGAGTCCACCCTGCACGAAGTAGCTGCTTTTTCTCTTTTTTAGAAAGAGAGTTGTGATCATGATGCTTGTGCTTTTTATGGCCAACCTTTTTACCTTGGTGCTGGCCATGATTGTCTTTGTTTGGGTTAGCTTGTGCCCCAACAGATGACAGCGCAAGTGTGATGAGTGTGATATAAATAGCTGCTTTCATAAGTATCTCCAGTGCTAAAAGTCATCTAAGACTACCAAGCTAGGATGAACATCAAATGAAATAGCGCTTAAATTTACGGTATTAACGGTGTTTGTACTGAGTTTTACAATGACTGCGCATAATAGCGGGATCGCGTAACTTTAAGTGCTTAGTTTTACGCCCTGCGTGGCGCTTACGCCACACTTTAAAGCTCCCTTTAGAGATGTGCTCTCGCATAAAAACGACGAGCTGAGGGTATTTTAATCCGTATAGTTGTTCAATGGCTTCGAATGGCGTTCTATCTTCCCACGCCATTTCAATAATGCGTGATTGCTGCTCTGCGTTAAACATGGTGTGTTCCAAAAATTAATCTTATACGCGACTTAAAAGCGCGTAGATCATCAATTTCATCACTCACTTTAAAATTAAAAAATAGCTTATATACTTAAAAGAAAATGGATTTGATAGTCATGCGTTTTATTTTATTAATCTTAGCTTTAATGGCGCCATCGTTAGCAGTTGCCGAGTCAAGTAAAACATTACGCTGCGTTACAACTCACTACCCGCCTTATACTATTTTTGATGAGCAAAAAAACATTTTTACCGGTTCAGACATTGAACTGATAAATTACTTAAATCAAAGCTTAGGCTTAAACATTAAAGTAATACACTTACCTTGGGCACGCGTAAAAAAAGAAATGACCCTTAACTATTACGACTGTTATTTCTCTTTAGCAACAAATACCCTACGTAAAAAGCATTTAGAGTTTACTCAGCACCCTACACATGTCACCAAATTTGGATTATTTGCTTTAGATAAAAGTACCCTAAATAACAAAGACTTTTCTAGCACTAGAATAGCTATGCTCCGAGGCGTTGCCTTACCTAATGAAATAGCTGATAAATACAAAATATTGCCTAAAAATATAATGCATGCACTTTCAACGTCAGATTCTTTCAAGTTATTAGAAAAAAAGCGTGTTGATTTTATAATCACTAATTATCAAGCTGGGCTTTGGTTTGCAAAAAACAGTGTCGGCATTCACGCTCGTCAGTTCCATGAATCCAGCTTACCTGTTTATATTGCATTTAAGCCGGGTGTAGTCGATATAAATTTAATTGATAAGCAAATAAAGCAATATTACGAACAATAATTTACGGTTATACATGCACTTTAACGCAACAAGTTTAAAAGCCTATAAAAACCACATATCATTTAACCAAGCTATTTCCCCAAACGTTTTAGGTATGTATGAAATATTATTGTTTGCCGCTCATTTTGCCGTTTAGCCAAGCTGTTGTTGCTGATCAGAAAAGTACAGACTCAATTGAAGTTATTACCACCACAGCATCGAGGGTCGAAGCGCTTTCTACACCCCTTCCATTGTCTATTTCTACCCTAACCGAGGCGCAACTTAAGAGCATTGCACCCACTCACATTGAAGAAGCCCTGCAACGCGTTGCTGGTGCTAATGTACAGCGCGGCAATGGCCAAGAATATTTACCTGCGCTTCGCTCGCCAGTTTTGTCTGGGGCTGGCGCATGTGGTGGTGTGCTAACTTTAGAAGATGGAATAGCGCTTCGCGCTGCGGGTTTTTGTAATATTAACGAGCTATTTGAATCGCATAGTGAGATGGCCCAACGCATTGAGGTGTTAAAAGGGCCGGGCTCTGCTTTATACGGCTCAAATGCTGTGCATGGTGTTATTAATGTAATAACACCCGACACAACTCAAGGCGGCGGTTTATTGGGCGTAGATTATGGCTCATATGGCTATGCACGCGTTAAATTACGTGCAGGGCAAGACTATGGGAACAGCGGAATTGGCATAAACGCCAGTATTACTGACGATACAGGGTACCGTGATGATGAAAGTGTTAAACAACAAAAAGTAAATATACGCCATCGTCTAGAGCGCGATAATCTATTGCTCACATCAGGTATAACTTATACACATTTAGATCAGCAAACAGCTGGTTTTATTACTGGGTTTGAAAGCTATAAAAATAAAGATATAGCACAGCAAAACTTCGATCCTGATGCATTTAGAAAGGCAACATCTTTGCGAGCGTGGAGCAATGCAACATGGCAATTAGCCAATAACGATTTACTTTCTACCACTGTGTATATGCGCGATCAAAGTATGGACTTTTTTAAGCACTTTTTACCAGGTACACCCCTTGAAAAAAACAGTCAAACAGGTATTGGTGTTCAATCGCTTTATAAGCACAGTATAAATAACAATGTAACTCTGAACTTAGGCTTAGATGGCGAGTACACCCAAGCCGACTTTTTACAAAGTCAAAACGAGGCAACGCAAGGTTCGGCATTTTTAGTGGCTACCGTGCCACAAGGTAAACATTACGATTACAACGTCAATGCCACACTTTATGCACCATTTGCATCCGTGAATTGGCAATTAAATAAATGGCTATTAACAGCCGGGGTTCGTTACGAGCACATGCAGTACGACTACACAAATAATATGCTTGCGGGCAGAACAAAAGAAGATGGTAGCGAGTGCGGGTTTGGTGGGTGCCGATACAGTCGTCCTGCTAGCACTAAAAATAGCTTTAGTAATGCCTCACCTAAACTTGGAATAAGTTACCAATACAACAGTAATAACACGTTTTACGCTAACTTTTCTCGCGGTTACCGAGCGCCACAAGCTGCTGAGTTATATCAATTACAACGCGAGCAAACCACCGCTAACTTAAACCCAGAAATAGCTAACAACGCTGAGTTTGGTATAAAAGGATTATACAGTGCATTTAATTACGGCTTATCTGTATATGCTATGAGTAAACACAATACTATTTACCGTGATAGCGACTTTTTCACTGTAAATGATGGCAGCTCTCGCCATCGAGGTGTGGAACTTGAACTTAATTATCAATTACCCAATAACGTGTCGGTTAACTTTGCAGGTACACATGCTAAACATAGTTACACTAACAACCAAGTTATTAACGGCCTAAACATAAATGGCAACGACATAGATACCGCACCACGCAACATTGCTAATATTGATATTACGTGGCAAGCACGTAACAACACCCAATTTGCACTTCAATGGCATCATGTTGGCCATTACTACACAGACCCTGAGAACTTAAATGAATACGAAGGCCATTCGGTTCTTAGCTTACGCGCCCAGTGGCAAGCAACTAAAAACCTTGAAGTTATGGCTCGTATTATAAATGTGACCAATAAAGCGTATGCAGAGCGAGCTGATTACACTAGTTTTACAGGCGATAGATATTTTCCGGGTAAACCACGCAATGCCATGTTATCGGCATCGTATACTTGGTAAATAAAGCTATTAAAATAAAGCGGCTTATATACGTATAAGTCGCTTTATTTTACTGCAGGAATGAGGTTTAAAGCATTTATAAGACTAATTCTTTGGGGTGCTATCAAATGCATCAACATGATGTAAATCATCAAGCCAAGGCAATGCTGACTTTGTCCAAATTTGTATTGAAGGTTTAAACAAATCGCGCTGATCAATCGAACCTAAACGCAACCCATATATACGATCGATAGGAGACTCATTTGTTGCATAAAGTGACGTACCGCAATTTGCACAAAAACCTTGCGCTCGCTTATTGCCACTTTGCGCTGTTTTTACATACTCTTTCGGTTGTCCTTTTGTAAAATCAACCGAATTAGGATCTGCAATTACAACGGCTCTAAATGGTCCACTCGACATCCGTTGGCAATCACTGCAATGACATACTACTACGTTATTATTTTGTGTGGTGGCCTCATAAGTTATATCGCCACAAAAACAGCTTCCAGTGATTTTCATATAGTAATCCTCTAACATAGGCCTATAGAGCCTTCACACATCTTTACGTACTACGCTTAAAATACATTGAGTTAGCTTATGACTTTTACTAACTCAATTGTTAGCAGCCTACTTTTTACTATCTAAGTAATCTACAGCGAGCAGGCTTAATGCCTTAGTCCCTACTTTAAACGATGATTCGTCAGCATAAAAATAAGGTGAATGATTACTTGGTACCGTTTTTAAATCTTGGCTACTTGGCGTACCACCTAAAAATACAAAGACACTTGGGATTTCTAATGCATAAAACGAAAAGTCTTCTGCACCTGTAATCTTATTCATTTCCACTACGTTATTTTTACCAGCCGCTTTTACGAGGGTTGGCAGCATTTGCGCAGTAAGCTCAGGGTTATTCACCGTTACTGGGTAACCTTCATGAATATGCACATCGGCAGTTGCTCCCGACGACTTAGCAATATGTGTAGCCGTTGTTTTTATTTTTTCAAAAATCTGTGCTCTATTATTCATATCAAAATTGCGAATTGTACCTACCATTTCAACTTTTTCAGGAATTATATTATTACGCACTCCACCTGCTATTTTGCCAAACGACACAATTGCGGGCTCTTTGGTTATATTTACTTGGCGGCTCACAATATGGTTAACGCCCGTTACAATTTGTGCAGCCGCTGCAATAGGGTCAACCCCAGTCCACGGTGCTGAACCATGTGCTTGACGACCATTAACAGTAATTTCAAACCTATCAGAACTGGCCATAGCAGGGCCGCTTCTGTAACCAATTTTGCCGCTGTGTAAGCTCGATGTTATGTGAAGACCAAATGCTACGTCGGGTTTATATTTGGTAAATATCCCCTCTTTGAGCATCAATTCTGCACCGCCTTCCTCGCCAATAGGTGCGCCCTCTTCAGCTGGCTGAAACACAAACATAATATTACCGTGCAGCTCGTTTTTCATATCGGCCAATACTTGTGCTGCGCCCATTAACATGGCTACATGCGTGTCGTGCCCACAAGCATGCATTACCCCCACATCTACACCGCGATAGTTTGTTGTTTTTGTTGATTTAAAGGGAACATTTGTTTTTTCGGTTACAGGAAGTGCATCCATATCAGCGCGTAGCATTACCGTAGGACCAGGCTTTGCGCCTTTTAAAATACCCACAACACCGGTGTAAGCAATATCGGTTTGTACTTGCATACCTAACGACTTTAAGTGTTTAGCCACAATGCCTGCGGTACGTGTTTCGCGATTACCAAGCTCAGGGTTTTGGTGAAAGTCACGTCGCCATTCAATTACCTGCTGCTCTACATTTTTAACGTGTTGATCAAGGTTTGCCTGCGCGTTAAACGTACCAAGTGCAGCAAAACCTAATGCCACTGAAAGTAGTGATTTTTTCATCCTGTTTTCCTTTATTATTTTAATGAAGCCCAACAACCGATTTAGTATTATAAAAAAGTGCTGTTGAGTTATAGCCTACACCACTTTTTAAATGCACTATCCTTAAATCGCACAGACGACATAGATTTACTCTGCGATACTAAAACTTAATTTAATTGGTAAATGCAATTAAAAAAAAACCAATCGCAAATACGATTGGTTTTAAAAATAAAGCTCAAATTGCTTTTGCATTAATTAGCTTGGGCTTTATAAGCGTTTGCATTTTTAATGCTGTTAAAATCATTAAACCGTACATTATGCTGGCGCATTACGTCGAGTATTTTTTTGCTTAACATTTGGCGTAAATAAAATGGCTGATTTGGTACAAAGTGATGGATGGTATGCGTTTTACCAAAATTGAAGCAAAAAAGGTGAAACGGCATAAATAACCGGCTTGTAATTACGTGTGTTTGCTCAAGCATATTATTTACGCCACCGTAATAGTGCATGCTTGATGTGACAAAATTAAGCGAGCTTGAACGCACTATATTAGGCACAATTAACACAATCATCATAAATTCAAACACATTTAAAACCTCTAACGCTAGTGCCGGAGTGCTTGCTTCAATGGGTACAAAAAAGTTAACTGTATGGAATATAATTACACTATACAAAATCTGTCTCTTATACACATCTGACGCTGCCGACGAATAGAGAGG
>OJEF01000574.1_pt1 | contig 12113 bp, 8 predicted proteins | sample 1593041 | NCBI WGS metagenome assembly OJEF01 (sample SAMN05416790, study PRJEB24817) | seawater metagenome | isolation source: Sea water | place: Canada:Atlantic | collected 2013-11
TATAAGAGACAGGGTATAGCTTGAGAGACGTTGAGATAGGTGGTTTTCAAGGTATAAGCCCCAAACAGGCCCAATTCGCTGCATTTGGAGGCTATAAAGGCGTTGGCTGAGGATTAGTGGCAGCTACGTACGATCTTCAACAATCGGCAATGTCTCGTCATCAACGCCTGAGACAGACCTCAATGCTATGCACTTAGAAGCGATTAAGGCGCTGTCTAAGGATTAGTTCTACTCACCACTAATACTTCCTAATTCACTAATGGTCATGTTTTCGCCTCTAAATTCTAGTTTTTTTCAATTTCGACTTTAGTATATGGAGGCTGGTACAACAATTATTAAGAGAGGCGAATAAGCCTCCCCCCGTCCTAATTATAAGGGCCACTTCAATGCGTTTCAGGGGTGGGTATAATATGACCGCCTCCAAAGATAGCAAGGTTTGTCAAGATATTTAGGTTGCTGCGAGCTAATCTAAGCGGCTGGATGTGAGCATGATATTGAGCTGATGCTTGGTTGTAATGGAACAGCTATACCAGTATCAATTTAATACTATCTAATTCTCGCTAATAAGAGTATTTTTGAATGATCAATGTTAAAAATTTTTCTTAGCGAATTAGTATTAATTATAGTAATAAGTTTAAAGCGCAGCTCGAGGTTAGTCCATAAAAATTTATAATAATGAGACTCATGGGAGAACTAGAATTATGAAGAAAATACCCTCAACACGCAGAAAAATGGCCCGGTCTCTCCTTTTTACAAGCATTGCGACCGCCCTATGTACCCCAGCGACCTTACTCGCACAGGACGAAGATCAAGTAGAAGAAATCGTCGTCACCGGCTCCTTCATTAGAAACAGTGACTTCACGGGCGCCAGCCCGGTCGACACCGTGACTCAGGAAACACTACTGCAATACGGTGCAGCCAATATTGGCCAATACATCCGCGATTTAACCTATACGCAAAACGTTGATACGGTAGCCAACGTCTTGGGTGGTGCCGGTGGCGGGCAGGACTCAAACTCAGCGCAGTTCAACCTGCGCGGGCTAGGCACGGCTAGTACACTTACACTTCTCGATGGACGCAGAAACATCAATGCAGGCGCGCTGTCTGCAATTCTTCCCGACATCGCAACCGACCGAATCGAGATCGTACTGGATGGCGGCTCAGCCCTGTACGGGTCCGATGCGGTAGCCGGCGTGGTCAACTTGATCCCCATTAAGGAATTTGATGGCTTACGAGTACGCTCATTCTACAGCCGTGATCAAGGCGGTGACTTCGAAGAGCCTAAGCTAGGCATCATGTGGGGCAAGACCTTCGACAACGGCTTGAACGTAGTAGCCGCTTTAGAGATAGGCAGAAAAACACCCCTGCAACGAGAAGAGCGACCCAAGTATCTGGCGGTAGATAACGCCACTTTCATTGGAGCACCTGGCCACTACAATATCGGTGGCGCCCCCTATTTGGATCCAGACTGTGGAGCCTATGGCAACGAAAGCACCTTCAAGGGCGACAAAGGAAGTTCTCAGAGTGGATACCCAATCTCTGGCGGATTACTGTGCGGGTTCCACTATGCACAGTGGACTGACTACAACCGCGAGGCGAATGACTACATTTTCTATGGAAACGCACAATATGAGGTGTCCGACAAACTGACTCTCGAATTTCAAGTCGCCGACAGCTACCGCGAATCTATCTTTACCACCGAGCCGGTTACCCCGATGTCGACCGCGTGGTATGACGAGATGACTATCCCGGCGAATCACCCTGCTAATCCTACCGGGTCACCAGTCACACCGGGTGTGTACGGCATTGGCACCTACACTATCTGGAACGGTTTCGAGCAGGGCGTAGGCGCCAAGCCTAGTCAGATTGCCGATACCGGCTACTTTCCCGAGCGCTATCAATACACTACTGAGGTGTATAAGTTTGGCGCCATGTTCGATGTGGGCGACACCGGCTGGGTGGGTGAAGCGTGGCTGGGTTACCAAACCTATGAGCAGCGCGTTGACACTTATGACGGTAACGCGATTCGCATGATTGCCGCGCTAAACGGCCAAGGTGGTCCGAATGGCGACGAATACTTCAACCCGTTTGCTTCCCGCGATATTCGTTCTCCAAGCTACGATGCGGACCGCTCCGACGGCTCGTACACCAACAACTCTCAAGAAGTTACAGACTGGCTGTTTGAGAGTGCCGACGCAAACTTGCAGACCGACCGTTTGATAATTTTCGATTCAGTTGTTACTGGCGATCTGTTCGACCTACCAGCAGGTTCAGTTGGCGCCGCGTTCGGTTACGCCATGCGTGACAGAATGGATGCGACCGACACTGGACGATTGAAGAAGCTTGGTATCGACTGGCAGAACTCCTCCGGCAAGACTGCTCCGCTTCTTGTACCAACTAGAGACGTGTCAAAGACTCAGGCTATCTTTGCCGAGTTCGAGATTCCAATATTGGAAAGTTTGAGCATGCAGGTTGCTGCGCGCTATGAAGACTTTACAGACCTAGGCATCGATACTACGACACCGAAAATCGCTCTACGCTGGCAGCCAATAGAATCGTTAGCCGTTCGTGGTTCTTGGGGGGAAAGTTTTCTAGCCCCTAGCGCCACCGATGTTGGCCCTGCAGACCGCACAGGTTGCTTCAACAACAGAACCGGTGTAGATCCAATAACTGGCGGCAGCTTGCTAGGCGTACTGTCTTGTAGCTCTAAGAACCCGAACCTAGTTCCTGAAGAGTCCAATATCTGGAATATTGGTTTCACTTGGGAGGGTATCGAAAATCTGAGCATCAGCTTAGATTATCAGGAGATCGAGTACACGGATCGCATCGTAACGCTTAGTGCGCAGGACATTGCTAACCAACAATTCTATGACGCGCTGTCAGCAACTGGTTTCACCGCAGACAACTACGATGCGACTCCTGGATCAGCGAGTCGGGTAGCAGCGGTAGGATATGTTAACGCTAACCCTACGCTCACTATCTCCCGAGACCCAGCAAGCAATTTGATCACAGAAGTAGTACGAGTGGCGGACAACATCAACACAAACTTGGTTGATGTATTGGACCTGACCGCTTCTTACAACGCCGACTATCGCGACTGGGGTAACTTCAGCGTCGTATTGAACGCAGCCTACTACCTGACCTATGACTATGCTGGCCTGGATGGAAATATAGTCGATGCGCTGGGTCGCAGAAATGCGGATACCGCGTTATCGCCACCATTGCCTGAACTGGTAGCCACATTACGTTTTGGCTGGCTAAAAGGCGATCACGCCGCAAGCTTTTTGACGAAATACACCGATGAATTTACCTTCGACGGTAATTTTTCCTCCGCGTTTACCCCACGCACGGTGATTCCTGAGTCTTATATTGCGAATGCCAGCTACACGTACTTTTTCGATGATCTGTTCAACAGCTCAGGAAACGTGACGGTTGGCGTGAACAATTTATTCGACTGGGAACCACGCCGTCTGCCAGTACAGGGCGGCTTCGAGAGCCGACTGTATGATAACTTCGGCAGAATGTTTTCCATCTCTTTGGATGTGCAACTCTAGCGAATACTTACGCATCGGCCCACGCGCTGATACTAAGTTAACTACCTAACGGTTGGGATAGAAGTCCTATCCCAACCCGTTTTAGTTTTAGAGTTGAAGTGATTTGGATTTTCCCACATCGGGCAATTTGCAAAAAAAACTCAGGATACTCGCGAAGCGCAGCCTAGTTGCAATGCCCTGCCTAGTAATCTATCTTCATTCTGAATGAATCAACTCCCAGATCTAATTGCGATACTTGCCTCCTTCCAGCTAATTTTTATTGGAGCCTTTTTTCTGGTTCACAATCAGGGGGTACTTGCGCGACTAATATCTCTGTATTGCTTCTGCCTTAGTTCCTATACGCTAGCAGGAATCCCCTTCTTCTCGAACAACCTACTCTCATTGTTCATACTTTTTAGGCTCGCAACCCTAGCCCCCTTCATCCTCTGGATCATCGCATTCACGCTTTTTGTCGATAACGGAAAAGTTCACCCGGGCGCATGGCTGGCAATCGTCTTCTTCGAACTTACACGGGGGATCGGAATAGGTATTTTTTACCTGAACCCAGACACTATTAACGACGCGAGTTTTATCGTAGTACAGATAATCCCCCAGCTGATCATGTTTGTGTTTGCAGCACACACTCTATATTTAGCGTACCAGGGATACTCCGTTGATTTGTTAGAACAACGCAGGCGTCTTCGGCTTACCTTCTTACTCATCATGGGAATCTTGTTGGTTGTCATCGTTGGTTCCGACTTCATCAATCTGTTCAGTCGATTCATTCTAGAACCGGACCAAAATCTAATGCCCGATGTGCCAAACTATCTAGTATCACTCTATATATTAGTGGTGACGTTTCTGTTCTGCCAGCGCATATTTCAATTGAGCGAAGAAGCCACCACGCTCATCTCAACCGGAGTTAGCGCTAAGGACAGAACGAGTACAAATGGCAACTCACAGACTAATGTTGATCCGGCTTTACTAGAGAAGATTAAAAAGACGATGGAAGGAGGCAAGCTATACACTCACACCGGTCTTACTATTGCCGACCTAGCGGAGAACTTGTCCATTCAGGAATATAGATTGCGACGAGTAATCAACCAACAGCTGAAGTTTAGAAACTTCAATCAATTCTTGAATAATTATCGCATCGAGGATGCATCTACACGACTGCGTGATACCAATACACCGATATCTACGATAGCTCTGGACGTTGGATATGCCTCATTGTCTGTCTTCAACAAGGCATTCAAGGAACGATATAAAGTGACACCTTCGGAATTTCGCAACAGCGAGCATTCGACTACGTAGGTTTGAACTGCGAACCTATCCTTAGTAGATTATTAATAGCCTAGAACGAAAAAGCCCGAGCAATGCTCGGGCTTTTTGTTTAGATCGTCAAGAGAATTAGGCTACGTGTGCAGCTCTTTCCTCTTCGCTGATTTCCTTGATGCTCAGCTTGATACGGCCTCTAGCGTCTGTATCTAGAACCTTAACTAGAACGTCCTGACCCTCTTCTAGATGCTCGTTTACATTCTCTACACGCTCTTGCGAGATTTGAGAGATGTGAACCAAGCCATCCTTACCTGGCAAGATTGTAACGAACGCGCCGAAGTCGACGATCCTCGCTACCTTACCGTTGTAGATCCTGCCTACTTCAGCTTCTGCTGTAATAGCATTAACCATTTCGAGTGCAGCATCACGTGAGTCTGCGTCTTCGCCATAGATACGAACATTGCCGTCGTCATCAATATCAACAGATGCGCCAGTCTCTTCAGTAATGCCACGGATAACTGCACCGCCCTTACCAATAACGTCACGAATCTTGTCTGTATCGATTTTGATCATTGCCATTGCTGGCGCGTTGTCAGAAACCGTTTCTCTAGCAGTAGAGATCACTTTATTCATCTCGTCTAGGATATGATTTCTAGCCGTATGAGCTTGCTCGAGAGCGATTTCCATGATCTCTTCGGTAATACCCTGGATCTTGATGTCCATCTGCAGAGCAGTGATACCAGCGGCTGTTCCCGCAACTTTGAAGTCCATATCGCCAAGATGATCTTCGTCACCAAGGATATCTGTTAGAACTGCGAAACGCTCGCCTTCCTTGATAAGGCCCATTGCTATACCGGCAACTGGAGCCGAGATAGGAACACCAGCATCCATCATTGCCAAGCTGCTTCCGCAGACACTCGCCATGGAACTTGAACCATTAGATTCGGTAATTTCTGAAACTACCCGAATCGCGTACGGGAATTCTTCTTCTGGAGGCATAACAGCAGCAACACCACGTCTAGCAAGACGGCCGTGGCCAATCTCACGTCGCTTAGGGCCGCTCATGAAACCAGTCTCGCCTACTGAGTAGGGAGGGAAGTTATAGTGCAACATGAATGGATCTTTTCTCGAACCCTGAAGGTCTTCGATAAGCTGCGAATCACGCAGTGCGCCGAGTGTAGTTACAACCAAGGCCTGTGTTTCACCCCGTGTGAACAAAGCAGAACCGTGAGCCTTAGGAAGCACTCCAGTTTCTACTTCGATTGCCCGAACAGTAGTTGTATCTCGACCATCGATACGCGGATTGCCGTCTAATACTCTGTTGCGTACAGTGCTTTTCTCCAGCTTCGCAAAAACATCTTTTACGTCGTCGGAACTAACACCTGACTCTTCGTTAGCTAGTTGCTCAACAGCCTGTGTCTTCAATGCTCCAAGAGCATCCTGCCTAGCCATCTTGTCAGAAACTTGATAAGCCTCAGTAACACCAGCTCCTACTTGAGCTGCAACGGCAGCAGTTAATTCTTCATTAACCGGCTCAGGCTCCCAACCCCATGATGGCTTGCCAATTTCGGCTTTGAGTTCTTTGATAGCACTGACTACAACCTGCATTTCTTGATGCGCGTAAAGAACTCCGCCCAACATTTGATCTTCGCTCAACTGCTTAGCTTCAGATTCGACCATTAGTACCGCTGATTCCGTTCCCGCTACAACCATATCGAGAAGCGATGTTTCCAGCTGTGTATTAGTAGGATTAAGCATATAGCCAGTTTCAGCATCATAACCGACACGGGCTGCACCGATAGGCTCAGCAAAAGGAATGCCTGAAATAGACAAGGCCGCTGATGCTCCTATCAAACCTGCAATATCTGCCTGCTCATCTTTGTCAGCAGAAACTACTGTACAGATTACCTGCACTTCATTCATGAAGCCTTTTGGGAACAAAGGACGTATCGGGCGATCGATAAGACGTGATGTTAGTGTCTCATTCTCAGTTGGTCTGCCTTCGCGCTTGAAGAATCCACCAGGGATTTTTCCTACAGCGTAGGTTTTTTCTTGGTAGTTAACCGTCAACGGGAAAAAAGCTGCACCTGGATTAGCTTTCTTTCTGCCTACTACAGTCGCTAGTACCGTAGTATTTCCAATGCTTACCACAACAGAACCTGTTGCTTGTCTCGCTACTTTACCGGTTTCCAAAGTGACCGTCTGGCCACCGAATTGAAACGTCTTAGTTACTGGGTTAAACATAATATTTTTCCTAATTGTTTAATTAGGCGCAGAGCCAACTCATCAGGCTCTACGCAGATATTTACGATTGGTTGTCATCTAACTAGTTAAAGTAACAGTTATCGACGTAGTCCAAGTCGCTTAATCAAAGTCGCATAACGTTCTAGGCTTTTGCGCTTTAAATAATCAAGCAGTTTTCTGCGGCTATTCACCATACGGATCAACCCACGACGGGAGTGATGATCGTGAATGTGTTCTTTGAAATGCGACTGCAGTTCATTAATGTTTGCTGTCAGCAAAGCCACTTGCACTTCGGGTGAACCTGTATCACCTTCGCTCTGCTCGTAGTCTTTGATGATTGTATCTTTCTGTTCAGCTGATAAAGCCATTTTCTATCTCCTAATATGCAATTAAAAACGTCGCTGAAAATGCGCGACTACAACTTCCGTTTAAACTCAGAATAACCACGCATATTAGTAGTTACCTGATACTTTCCCTGTTGAATTCCGTAGCTTGGCATCGTACACAGTGCTCAGTGCGCGACTATTAACCTTCGCGGAGCGACCTTCCCATCATCATCGATACAGCCAATACCGATAAATTGCTCCTCTTCGTACAATCTTACTAAGCCTTGTTCTGGCAAGTGTCTAACCAAAACGGGCTGACCATTCTTGATAAAGCTAGCCGTAGCGCTTGGTAGTACAACTTCTGGCAAGTCCGCGATGGCCTTGTCCATTGGAATCAGGTGTTCATCGATGACACCCAAGCCACCATTTTCAAATTCTTCTTTTAACTTATCCGCTGTAACGCAGTCTGCCTCTGTGAATGCACCTGCTTGTGTCCGCCTTAAAGCTATGATGTGCGCTCCACATCCCAGGGCCTGACCGAGATCATCGGCGATGGTTCTTATATAGGTACCCTTACTACAGGCGATCTCCAGTTCCAATTCGTCTTTTTCGTACTTCGTAAGCTCAATACTATAAATGACTACCCTGCGAGCTTCTCGATGAATGGATATGCCTTTACGCGCCATCTTATACAGCGGCACTCCGTTTACTTTCAAGGCGGAGTACATAGGCGGCACTTGATCAATCTCGCCCCTAAAAGGTGTTAGAGCCTCTTCAATCTGCAGTTGTGAGATATCAAAATCAGCACAACTTTCAAGTACGTTTCCTTCGCTGTCGCCACTATCGGTTCTAACACCCAGCTTTATAACAGTTCTATATTTCTTGTCCGAATCCAGCAAGAACTGAGATACTTTGGTTGCCTCACCTAAACACAGTGGCAGCACTCCAGTTGCCAATGGGTCTAGGCTACCTGTATGCCCTGCCTTCTGGGCATCAAAAATTCTTTTTACTACCTGCAGAGCTCTGTTTGAACTAATGCCTATGGCTTTGTCTAGTATGACGATGCCATCGATGCTTCTGCCTTTCTTGCGCTTAGCCAATCTGCATCCCCAACAACTCTAATGACAACAAATTCAAGAATGCGAATCTTGATCGGCCGCTAATGCACTATCTATCAAGCTCGAAAGCTGCTGCCCGCGCTCTATACTTCCATCGTAGTAAAAGCGTAGCTTGGGTACCGAACGAGTACTCAGTCGTTTCGATAATAAGGAGCGCAAAAACCCCGCAGCCTTATTCAACGCATCTACATTTTCTTTTATCTCTAGCTTGTCCAGATCACCAGGAGAAGAAAGTGTAGATTTATTTATCTGGGAATCATCAGTCAGGGTATTCAATACCGTCACGAACACCTTGGCATGAGCTAAATCTCTGCTCACCTCTACGCCCGTAACCGAAACCATACCAACTCGAGGATCGTTTACTTCCATCTGGATTAACGATGCAAGTTCTCGCTGAATCTGATCAGCTACCCTTTGCACTCTTGGAGACATATCTGCCACGATTAGTTACCCGCTTGAGAGTCTATTCTCAAAGGCTCCTCGCCACTTCGGTTGTTTCGTAAACTTCAATCTTGTCGCCGATTTTAACGTCAGTGTAGTTACGAACGCCGATGCCGCACTCAATGCCGTTTCGAACTTCGTTGGCATCGTCCTTGAATCGTCTCAGTGATTCGAGCTCGCCTTCATAGATAACCACATCATCACGCAAAACACGTATCGGCTTGCTGCGATAGACAGTACCTTCGATAACCATGCTTCCAGCGATCTGACCAAATTTCGGCGAGTTGAACACATCGCGAACTTCGGCCACACCAACAATCTCTTCGCGAATCTCTGGCGCGAGCATCCCGCTCATGATCGCCTTCGCATCGTCAATCACATCGTATATGACATTGTAATAACGTAGTTGAAGGCCCTCTTTCTCAATAATATCGCGCGACGACTTATCAGCCCGTACATTAAAGCCAATAACCATAGCCTTCGATGTGGCTGCTAAATGCGCGTCGGTCTCAGATATTCCACCCACACCTGAGGCGACAATGTTAACTTCAACCTCTTCGGTATTGAGCTTCTGCAACGAGCCTACGATCGCCTCAAGCGAGCCGCGCACATCGGTCTTGACGATAATATTGAAGACACTTAGGTTTTCTTTACCAATACCCGCGAACATATTCTCAACTAAATTCAACTGCTGCGATGCCTGTAATGAATCTTTGTGGCGCGTGCGTCTGAATTCCGCGATTTCTCGGGCTTTCTTCTCATCTGCTACTACAACAAATTCATCACCCGCTTCTGGCACACCATTGAGACCAAGAATCTCAACTGGAATAGAAGGACCCGCAGTTTTAATAATCTTACCCGACTCGTCAACCAGGGCACGGACACGGCCAAATTCATGACCAGCCAATACAGTATCGCCTGTTTTTAGTGTGCCGTTCTGCACCAGAACTGAGGCGACTGGCCCGCGTCCTTTATCTAATCTAGACTCAATTACTACACCCTGACCAGGAACATCGGTATAGGCCGTTAACTCCAAAAGCTCTGCCTGTAGGCTGATAGCTTCTAGCAGCTGATCGACACCCGCACCGGTAATGGCCGACACTTCTATAAATTGCGTCTCGCCACCCCAATCCTCTGGAATAACTTCCATGGCGGCTAATTCGTTCTTAACGCGATCTACATCGACGCCTTCTTTGTCCATCTTGTTGACAGCTACTACTAACGCCACACCGGAAGCCTTCGCGTGCTGCACAGCCTCTTCGGTTTGTGGCTTAACACCGTCATCACCGGCGACTACTAGGACAACTACGTCCGTTGCTTTCGCTCCACGAGAGCGCATCGCGGTAAATGCCGCGTGGCCCGGGGTATCAAGAAAACTTATCATGCCGTGATCGGTATTCACGTGATAGGCACCAATGTGCTGTGTAATACCACCGGCTTCGTGCGAGGCGACTGTTGATTTACGTATATAGTCGAGCAGAGAAGTCTTGCCGTGATCAACGTGACCCATTACTGTAACTACCGGCGCACGAGTAACTTCTACTTTACCCGCATCCGATGTGATCGATTCTGCCAATTGATCTTCGATCGCATCTTCGGATACAAATTTCGGTGTATGACCTACTTCTTCAATCAATAATGACGCCGTATCTTGATCTATAATCTGGTTGATCGTTGCCATGACACCCATGTTGAATAGAGATCTCACTAGCCCTGCTGTCTTAACCGACATCTGCTGCGCTAGGTCCTGCAAAGTGTTGGTTTCACCAATTTTGATTTCGCGTTTAATAAAATCTTTTGGCTTCTCGAAGGCATGTTGAGTAGCAGATAGACGTGCCTTATTTTTCCTGCCGCCGCCTCTTCGACCACGCCCGCCACCAACGTCATCCACATCGCCACCTTCGAGCACGAAGTCGTCGTTGACATGAATTGGTTTTGCCTGCCGCTTGGCGGCCTTACTCTTATTCTTAAGATGCTGTGATTTTTTGTTATCGGGAGAATCTTCTGAGTCTTTCTTTCCCTGCCCTTTGCGCTTCGCACCCGGCTTGTCGTCTCTAGCTGTGGCAGCTTCCTCGGCAGGCACATCTGGTACTACGGCCTTATCGTTGGCAGGAGCCTCATCACTAGCTTTGTCTGACGTTTCTGTTGTTGCTGCTTCTGCAGACTCCGCACCAGCGGTCTCTGTCGCTTCAACACTAGTATCTACTACTGCGGCTTCTGCACTTTCCGCTGCAGCTACGACTGCTTCATCTTCTAATTCTTCTGGGACATCTTCAGCGACTTCGCTGCGCTTAACATAGGTGCGCTTCTTGCGAACCTCGACGTTAACAGTCTTGCCTCGGCCGTGAGTGGACGCCGCTTTAAGCGTGCCAACTGTCTTCCGCTTGAGTGTAATTTTCTTAGGCGCAGAGACACTGGCCTCAGAGTCTCCGTGGCTACGGCGCAGAAACTGCAATAAAGTGTTTTTGTCGTCGTTCGAAATCGAATCGCCAGCTTTAGTATGCGACAAGCCTGCCTCTTTTATCTGAGACAGCAGCTTATCTACCGAGACTCCGACAACTTCGGCGAGCTCACTTATTTTTGCATCTGCCATTCAATTACTCCTATTCAACAATTTTTCAGAATTGCTGTTACTCAAACCATGGTGCGCGCGCGGTCATAATTAGCTTGCCTGCACGTTCTTCATCCATGCCTTCGATGTCTATCAATTCATCGATAGACTGCTCTGCCAATTCTTCCATATTGAGAATTCCTTTCTTAGCGAGTTCCAATGCCAGCTTTCCATCCATGCCTTCCATATTCAGAAGATCGTCCGCGATATTCGCAGATGATAGATTTTCCTCAGAGGCGATAGCCAAAGTAAGCAATGCATCTTTAGCTCGATTCCTCAATTCATTCGCGATCTCTTCATCGAATCCATCGATCGCCAGTATCTCATCGAGAGGCACGTAAGCAATTTCTTCGAGTGAAGTAAAACCTTCGGCAACGAGAACCTCTGCCGACTCCTCGTCGACGCCGAGCTTCTCAACGAACATGTCGATGAAGCTGCTCGCTTCCTGCTGCTGCTTGTCCGCTGCCTCTTCCTCGCTCATCACGTTGATAGTCCATCCAGTTAACTCACTGGAAACTGTCTCTTATACACATCTGACGCTGCCGACGAATAGAGAGGTGTA
>OJEF01000575.1_pt1 | contig 12098 bp, 10 predicted proteins | sample 1593041 | NCBI WGS metagenome assembly OJEF01 (sample SAMN05416790, study PRJEB24817) | seawater metagenome | isolation source: Sea water | place: Canada:Atlantic | collected 2013-11
AGCAGATGAACCAACCGGAAACTTAGATCCAAAAACCTCTCTAGAGGTTATGGACTTATTAAATAAAATTCACCAAAGTGGAAAAAGTATCTTAATGGCCACCCATGATTATGCCTTAATAGTAAAATTTAAACAAAAAACAATTAAATGTGAAGGTGGAGAATTATTTGAAGTTGTAGCACAAACTATTTCTTAAAAATAAGATTAATTATTTTTTTTGCATTGTTTTTTGAATCAAAACTTTCTAATAATTTTTTACGATCTTCTACAAATGAAACCTCAAAATCTTGTTTGAATAAGTTGGCTGTTTTTGATAAAAATTCGGCCTTTGTATTGGCTTTTTCACAAAGCGTTTCTAAGCCTGTTTCATTAACCATATAGTCATTCGCAATTACAAATTTCCCTTGGCGTAAGGTGTTTAGAAGTTTTAGTTTGATTCCTGTATTTTGAAAGGTAGGAAGTGCATTTATGTGTGCATTTTCAAACAATGTATTTAATTCGTTCTCATCAGTTAAAGAATTAAATGTTATGTTTTCATGTTTTAAAACCTCTGTTATAACTTCTGTATTTTTATAGTTACTAGCAATCACTAATTGATAATCAGTTTCTTTATAAACATCAATTAAAAATAAGGCAGCTTTTACGTTTTCTGATACTAAAAGGTGTCCATGGTATAAAATAAAATTTCCTCTTGGTTGTATGCTTGTATGTTTTTCAGTATCATGAAATGCAGGGATATATACACATTTGTCTCCATATTTATTCTTAAAATATACTTGTTCAGTAGGTGAAATTGAAAAGACACCTTGCATTTTTTTTAAAATTTCCTCATACCTCATTAACTTCTTAGATTCTCTTCTGAAAAAAGTACGTTTAAAAGCATTAGATTCGCTTTTTTCTAAGCCTTTGTAAAAACGATGTTCTATATTATGAGCTCTTAAATAGATGTTTCGATCTTTAAGACTGTCTTTTAGAACAGGTAGAGTTGTGTGTAATCCTTCAAAAAGAATAGGATAACAGTTTTTGTTTAAGTTGGCTATTAATAAATTACTTCCTCTACTTTTAACAATAAAAGGAGTTTTAGAAAAAAAACTTTTTACAAATGAGTTTCTTGGGTAGTAGAAAACTTCTTTGCAATACTTTTTAAGTTCTACTTGTTCTCCTTTGCCATATTCAAATACATGGAGGTAAATTATAACGCCAAGATGATGCAATGCTTTTAACTTATAAAACACATCTATAACTCCTCCATAATTTGTGGGGTAAGGAACATCAAAAGAAATTATGTGAAGTTTATTTGTCAAGTTTAGAGAAAATTGAAATTAGTTTTTCTTTTTCTTTAGACCAATTTAGTTCTTTCTTAGCTGTTTTTAACTCTTTCTCATAACTAATGTTAGTCATATTTATAATTGTCTTGGCAAGTGTTTTAGGGGTTCTTTCGATTAGTATTTCTCCAATGGGGTGTTTTTTAATGAGGCTTCTCATTTCTGGAAGATCAGCAACAATTACAGGAACATTAGCATGTAGATAATCAAATATTTTATTAGGAAGGGCATACCTGTAATTTAACCCTAGGTCTTCTTCTAAACTCATGCCAATTGTTGCATTTGGAGTTAGCTCTTTTAATTCTTCTGGTGTTTTTTTACCAAGAAACTTTACCTTATTATGTAAAGAAAGATTGCTTACTTTTTCTTTTAATTGTTCTAGAATATCACCATCTCCAATCACTATAAATAGATATTCATCTAACAAAGCCATGGTGTCTATCATTAGTTCTATGCCTCTGCCAATATTTACAGACCCTTGGTATAGTATTACTTTTTTTCCTTCGGCATCTATTTCAAAGTTTTTTTGATTTATGTGCTCAATTTTTGGAATATTTCTTATAACTATTGCAGAAATTCCATATAAATTATGGTAGTGATTTTTAATGGAGTCACTTACTGTAATAACATTTTGCAGCTTCGGAATAATTGTTTTTTCTAAAAACAACCAAACTTTTTTTACTTGTTGTTTGTTTACTAATTCTGGAATTTCTGAGAATAATTCATGACTATCAAAAACTAGTTTTTTATTTTGAAGTTTACCTATTATATAATTAGGCAACAGCGTATCTAGATCATTAGAAAATAGCATATCTTTTTTAGTAAATAGAAGAAATAAAAACAATCGCATGTTATATTCAGTATAAAATAAAATCCCTTTATTGAAAAGGAGTCGAAATCTCTTGGTGCGATAGTTTCTTTGAATTGAGAAGCTTTTTTTTAGTTTTCTGCCCACTAACAGCACATCATATCCAGTTTCAGACAAAAGCTCACAAGTTTTGCCTACACGTTGATCTGTGACTAAATCGTTGGTAACGGAAATTATAATTCTTTTCAACTCATTTTATTTAGTGAAGGCAAGATATAAAAAACCTAGGTAGCCTGTTATGACTCATAGTTTTTTTGGTGACAAAAAAATATTGAAGAGGCTTTTGTTATAAAAAATTAATTAAAATATTCTAATAAGTATCTTTTTGTAAAAAAGCTTGAGTTTACTTTTTTTGCTAATTTTGTATATGCATTAAGATTCTCCAAATTATTATCTGTATGAAATTTGTAGACATAATAATATAATAAGGCCATTTTTTCATAAGATTTACTAAAAACCTGAAGTGTAAAGTTCTGTTCAAAAGAAACAGCTTTTGTAAGATTATTTGTTTTAGTATAATAGATCAGTTTCATAAATAAATAATTATTATAATGTTCATATTTGTAAAAGAACTTATAATCTTCTTCTTCTTTTACTTTTTCAATAATCCATTTCATTACTTCAAATTTTCTTGTGATAATACTTGTAAATATAATTTCAAAAAGATATTCAATTTCTAGATATCCTTTCATTTGATATGTCTTATGATAATTAGCTAACTTGTGTATAATATCGTTATCATCAGTCAAAAGATACTGAGCAAAGATTCTACTTTTTAAAATAGGGTGAAAATCTTCTTCTATTTTTAAAGAATAAAACGAATTGTTTAATTTTTTATTAAAATATATATTTAAATTTAAAATACCCTTGCTAAACTCTAAGATATTTTTTCTTGAAGAATTGGCATGTATAATTTCAATTATTTTAGAATAATATGTTTTTAAATTTCCATAATCAACAAAAATTGTAATCACTAAATCTTGAAAATTCTCATTTAAAATAAGTTCATTAAATTCTTTGTTTTTTATGTCTATTAAATGTAGCACATGACCAATAGACATGCCAATAAGTACTGTGTCATCATAATTAAAGTTTTTGGCATTCATTTTATCGATTTCAAAAATGGCGCGTACTAAATTGAAATTTCCAACAAGTAATAGCTCTCTTATTATTTGTATTAGTTTTAAGTTAAAGCTTCTTGTCTGATTGAGTTTGTTTTCAATATATTCTAATAATTTATCATCTTCATTTTTGTGAATAATTTTTGTTATTTCAAATTCTTGCTTCCATTTGTTGCTTAATCTGTAATTAACTATAAAATCTGTATAATTATCAAAACCATTAAATTTAGACACAATATCTAATGTATAATTACTTGCTTTTACATTTTTAACAACTCCAAAAAATCTTCGGATGGTATTGTAGCTTATCTCTAAATCAATTTCATTGGCTATTATTTCGCTTAATCTTTTACTGTCGTTTAAACTTTTTATTTTAAAACCTATTTTTTTTTCTGTAATTTCTTTTAATTTAACTTCCATAGATGTACTAATCTTGTACTAATATACTAAAATCTATGTCATAAATTTGATTATCAGAAATAAAGCTACCTTTTAAACAAATTACAAGGGAATTATTCATTGAAAAAGATTAATTAGTCACAAAAAAGAGTATGATTCGTTTTTCATGCTCTTTTCCTTTTCCTAAATTAACAATATTTGTTTTCACAATAGGCTATTACAAATTATTCTTAATTACAAAATAAATTACATTATTATTTAAAGAAAAACAGATATATTTGAAGCCATCCTAGAATAGATTTATTCATAATAACTAAACCAATAGTTACAATGATATTTCTTATTCTTTCTAGTATTCTTTATGCTTTTAATAATTTATTATGGAAGCGTACTCTCTCAGAATTTAATTTATGGATAGTTATAGGTTCTAGATCTTTCCTCACTAGCGTTACTGGAATTAGTATTATTTTATTATTTTATTTTGATGCAATTCAAACAATTCATAGCGTTACTCTTATAAGTATAATTTGCGCTTCTATTTTAGGTGCACTTGGTTTAATCTGTATGATTTTAGCACTTAAAAAAGGAAGTCTGGCTCAACTGGGTGTATTTAACTTAATCATTGTTTTTTTTATAGCGTCATATCTTTATTTTTTTGAAAACATATTGGTTCAGAATTATACGATTGCTTCTTTATTAATTATAGTTGGTTTTGGTAGCTATATATTTCAAATTCAAAATAATAATAGGTATTCTTTCCGTCAATTAGTTCTATTTATCATGATGTCTTTTTTCTTTGCAGCTTCTAGTTTGCTTCATTGGTATAATTTAAAACAGGCAATACCTGCTATTATTTCTGTAACAATTCAAGAACTAGTTGTCTTTTTATCAGTAGTTGTTTTAGTGTTATCAAAACCCTCTCTTGTGCCTCAAAAGGGATACTTTCATTTCAAAAAAATAGTAATTCCAATAGTATTGATGTCTGTAATAATTTTTGCTGCAGTTTGGACTGGTTTTTTGGGGTTACAGTATACAAACCCCTTAATATCAGCATTAATTAGCTTGGTAACTCCCATACTAACCATTTTATTTGGGGTATTGTTTTACAAAGATAAATGGAGTTATTTTTCTTTACTAGCGCTACTACTCATTATTTCTGGAGTTTATTTAATAAACCTAGAGATTGCATAGAATTATATTTTAGACGTAAGTATTGTTACATAATTTAATAGAAATGGCGAAGTGATTAACGATTAAGATTTCCTTCACTATCTCACTTTTTTTTTGAAAATAACTTGATCGAAAAAAATACAATACTCAAAAAAAGTAACACTCCAATAAACATCATTATTTTTTCTTGAGATAATTTTGATAAAAGCCAAAGGATCACAACAACTGATGCTATTGGTATTATATATCCTCCTGGAACTTTAAAGCCATCAGTTGTGTTTTTTAATTTTGAAGCTTTTAATTTTATGGTGGCAAAAGATATTCCGAGATAAATTAGCAGTGTAGAGGCACTAGAAATAATGGCCAATTCTTTAAAACCTCCAATGATAGAAAAGCAAAAGCCCAAACAAACATATAATAGGATGGCCATATAAGGTGTGGCATATTTTTTATGAACAGTTCCAAGTTTTTTTATGGGGATTACATTGTTTTTAGCAGCTGCAAATACAACTCTAGGCATGCTAAGAATCTTACTGCTAATACTTCCTATCATAGATAGGGCAGCTCCAAATGTTATGATGGTAAAACCAACAGGCCCCAACACAGTATTAGCAACCTGTGCTAAGGGGTTTTTATTGTAATTAGATAGTGTATCACCCAACACACCTTGTGAAATAAGTTGAATTAAAATATAAATAATTAGTATGGCAATAATACTTAAAGCAATGGCTTTTGGGATTGTTTTTTTAGGGTTTTTAACTTCACCACTTAAAGACAATCCTTTTTCTGCTCCCACAAAAGCAAAGAATAAAATTAAAGACATTTCACCAATTTGAGCACTACTTGGTGTGCTTTCCCAGTAAAGATTAGAAATACTAACCTCTGTGTATCCAAAAATAATAATTAGAAGTAGGGGAGCTAATTTTAGAACAGTAATAATTTTCACAAATCCTACACCTTTTTTTAGACCAATAATGTTGATGTATCCAAAACCAAAAAAGAGTAGAATAAAAAAAAGCGACTGTGCCCAAAAATCTTTAAAAACAGGTAAAAAGGTGCTTAAAATATCTACAATGGCATTTGCTACTGCAGCATCTCCTGTAAAGGAAGCCATTACAATAAGTATTGCAGTAAGAAATCCTGGATAGTTGCCAAAAGAAGATTCTATATAATTGTAACTTCCTCCAGTTCCAGTATAAAAACTCCCTAATTCTGCAAAACACCCCATAACTAGTACCATTACAAAACCACAAAACAAGTAGGCAATAATACTAGCTGCACCAAGACTAGCAGCAATAATAGCAGGTAAGACAAAGATTCCTCCTCCTATAATAATATTTACAATGTTAGCGCTTAGCCCTAAAACTCCTACTTCTCTTTTTAATTTCATACCTAAAGTTGTTTTTTGAGAGATGTTTAAATAGAATGATTTTACAAAGTACACTTTTAAAACTAATACTCAAACTATAATTATTTTAGACATTAGCTTATTCATATAAGAAAAAACAGTTTTGAGATGCAATAATTTTAAGGTTTAAGTCTTAAAAAAAAGAAACCGCTTCATAGATAGTAGTAGCATTTCTAAAAAGTAAAAAATGCTATAAAAAAAAGTAGTAAAAAGTATTAATATCGGTAAAAAGTAAAGGAATAAAATAAATACCCACAATTCTTATTAATAGTGAAATTTCAACCTGCCATAAATAGGTGTCTCATATCTAAAAGTATATTTAAAATTATCGGTTTTATAAAAAAAATCTCAAAAAAAGAGACTGCTTTAAAGTTATTAGGGAAAGTTATCTACTATAGAAAGCTAAAAAAGTTTATTTTTAACTTTCAATTAATGAATTTAATATGAATTTATCTTTCAAAAATTTTTTTATCCGTATTATTGGGTATTTACCTTACATAATTTTTTTTTATGTTATTTACACCATAGAAATTTTTAGAGAGTTGCTATTGTATAATGGGTTGCTTCAGTTGGTGTTGTTTTTAATTGTTGCTTGCATTCCTGCATATCTAACAAAAAGAATGTCTTATGTAGACATTGCCTGGCCTTGGGGCTTGGTTCTTATAGGCGCCTTAGTCTTATTACTGGGAGATGGTTACAAGCCAAGAATTTTTCTCATTTCAGGGATGTATTTATTTTCGGGTTTACGAATGGGAATTGGTGCTCTTATTTTGTTTAAAAAAGGGCATTTAGATTCAGAGCTTTCTAGGTATACTTACCAGCGTAGGCGATGGGAAAAAGCTGGGTATAAAAATCTAGATATCTCTCTGCAATATGAAATTATGATTCAATGCTTTGCCAACATTACTTTTTTGGCTTTACCGGCAATTTTAATGGCTCAAAATACAGCAACTAGTATATCAGTTATAGAAATAATTGGGGCATCACTTTGGGCTATTTGGTTTGTTTTGGAGCATGTATCTGATATGCAAAAACAACAATTCTTAAAAAAATCATTTTTAGAAAAGAAAAAGAAACAAGTGTGCAATGCAGGTTTCTGGAAGTATAGCCGCCATCCTAATTATTTTGCAGAATGGATGGTTTGGAACTCCATGATCTTATCAGCATTTTTCTCTTACACCACCTTTTATTCTCAAGATAAACTCTTTGTATGGGGAGCTGTTTTTATTGCATTACTGTATGTATCTTATATTATGTACACAACATTAGTTTACTATACAGGGGCTGTTCCGTCTGAGTATTATACCTTACAAAAAAGACCCAATTATAAGGAGTATCAAGAACAAACCAATCAATTTTTCCCAGGACCACAAAAGTTAATCAATAAAAAAACTCATTAAGGATCATTTATGAAAAATTTAAAAAATATTTTTTACCTAGCCCTCTTTGGAATCTTTTTTTTAAGCTGTTCAACAGATGATGCTGAAGTTACACCCGAGTTAGTACCTGAAGTAATTGAAGCTTATGAGGCATTAAATGTTTCCTATGGTTTAGATAATAATCAGGTTTTTGATATTTACCTTCCAGAGAACAGAACAGAAGATACTAAGATTTTATTTTTGATTCATGGAGGTAGCTGGGTAGGTGGTGATAAAGAAGAAATGAATGGTGTTAAAGATTATATTTTAGAGAATCATCCGTCTATTGGGGTTGTAAATATGAATTATACTTTGGCAGGAGCAAACTCACCACCAGTTCCAATGCAAACAGATGATATATCTGAGGTAGTAAATTATATTACTACGAACAAGTCATCACTTATTATAAGTGATGATATTGGTTTTATTGGTGTAAGTGCTGGCGCTCATTTATCTTTATTATGGAGTTATGCCAATGACACCAATAACCAAGTAGCTATGGTATGTAGTATTGTTGGTCCAGTAAATTTTACAGATCCGGCGTATTATAATAGCACCAATCCTGTTTATCAGTCTATATATCTATTATTTGGAAACCCTTCTATAGCGTTTTTAGAATCAGCAAGTCCTTACCACAGAGCAACAGTAACTTCGCCTCCAACATTATTGTTTTATGGTGGTCAAGATCCTTTAGTGCCAAGCTCGCAAGGAATAGATATGGATTCTAAACTTTCCAGTCTTGGAGTTCCTCACGAATTTACTTTTTACCAAGATGAAGGCCATGGTTGGTATGGCCAAAATCTAGAAGATACTTTTACAAAAATATCTAATTATATAAATCAGTATTTATAAAAAAAACCATTTCTGTCTTAAATTTCATTAAAAAGACATTATTTTTAACTCAATAACCTTATGAAAAAACTTGTACTTGTTCTCTTTATTTTAAGCATTAGTTCTAAAAGTTACTCTCAGATAAACCCAAACAATATTGAGATTATAAGAGATAACTATGGAGTGCCTCATATTTATGCTGCCACAGATGCAGAAGTTGCTTATGGTTTTGCTTGGGCGCAAGCAGAAGACCATTTTAAACTTATTCAAGAAGGCTATTTGGCTGGAAACGGTTTGCTGGGAAAACTCATTGGTTTAAAAGGAGCAGGAGCCGATTTTTTAACCCAATTAATTCAGTCTGAAGAAACGGTTGATAAATACTACAACACTCTTGATAAAAAATTTATAGCCCTAGCAGAGGCCTTTGCAGCTGGTTTAAACGCATATTCTAAAAAACATCCAGAAGAAATTTTAGAGAAAAAGCTTTTTCCTCTTACCGTTAAGAAATTACTTCGCTACACACAATTGCAACTGTTTATTTCTAATGAAGCAGATAAACTAGTTAGTGGCATTGTAAATAATAGTTTGTCTTGGCCTTACAAAATTGAAGAAGATAGTAAAGGATCAAATTTTATTGCCATTAGTAGAAATAGAACTGGTTCAGACGAAACATTCTTGGCCATTAATACACATCAACCATTAGAGGGGCCAACCTCATGGTATGAAGCACATTTGGTAAGTGAAGAAGGTACCAATATCATTGGAGCGGCATTTCCTGGCACACCTTGTATATTAACTGGTGCAAACGAATATTTAGGATGGACTCATACCGTTAATTACCCAGATAAGGCAGATGTATTTGCACTAGAAATGCATCCAAAGAAAAAAGATGTTTATTTGGTTGATGGTAAACCCTATAAATTAGAAAAATTTAAAGCAAAACTTACTTTAAAATTTCTTGGAATAAATATACCAATTAAGAAAAAGTTCTACAAAAGTATTTATGGTCCAACATTAAAAAATAAAACCGGAGTCTATTCAGTTAGAACTCCAAGCACCACAAATATTACAGCCATAGAGCAGTGGTGGAAAATGAATAAGGCTACTAATTTTTCAGAATTTTATAAAGCTTTAGAAATGAAAGCTTTGCCAGGATATAATATTGGGTATGCAGATAGAAACGACACTATTTTTTATATTTCAAATGGTAAAATTCCTATAAGAGCAAAAGGCTATGACTGGACAGATGTTGTTCCTGGAAATACTAAAGAAACCTTATGGAATAGTTATTATGATATAAAAGATTTACCACAAGTTGTAAAGCCAGCATCTGGTTTTGTGTACAATGCCAATCATAGTCCATTTAAATCATCAAGTGAGGCAGACAATCCAAATGCTGAAAATTTTGCCAAAGAAATAAATTTTGAAACCTATGATAACAATCGTTCTACTAGGTTATTACAGTTGTTAGAAGAACAAGAGCTTATAGATTATAATCGTTTTAAACGCATAAAGTATGATCATCAATTACCAACACCTTTACAATATAACTACATGGATTTAAACCCATTGTTTGACATGAAGGTAGCCGATTATCCGGAAGTAAGCACCTTATTGACAGACATTCAAAAATGGGATAGAATTACCAATCCAACATCTTATGGAGCTGGTGCATACGCTTCTTTGTATTATCAGCTAACTCCTTTTTATTATCAACTTGGAAAAGATCGAGTTTTTACAAAAGAGGCTTTATATGAAGCTTTAAAAATTACAAAAGCGCATTTAAAAACGTATTTTAACGCTGAACGAATTCAACTTGGTGAATTTCAAAAATTAGTAAGAGGAAATAAAGAGCTTCCCATTTTTGGACTTCCAGATGTTGTAACTGCTATGAGAGGGCAACCTTACAAGGATGGAAAAATTAAAATTACTCATGGAGAATCTTATATTGGTTTAGTGAGGTTTACACCCACCAAAACGTATTATGAATCTGTGATTTCTTTTGGAAATAGCCGAAGACCAGAGAGCCCTCATTACACAGATCAGATGGAGTTGTATGCTAATTTTAAGACAAAAACAATGTCATTTGATCGCTCAGATGTTATGAAAACAGCTAAAAGAATTTATGCTCCAAAATAGCTGCTTTCTAGGATAATTTTTTTACCAAAGTAGCATAGCAATTATACGATCAGAGATTCTTGTAAATGATAAAGTAAAATTGTAGAAACAGACAACTATTTAAACAATCTGTAGTCAAACTTATTTTTATGAATATCGTTCATTTTGGTGGTAAGAACTTTTATCAATTTTTGTTTGTAAGGATACTTTTCTTTTAGGCAATCTTTTTGAGCAGCATCAAAAATTTTAATGGAGGCAAAATAGTCTGTTTTAGTTTCAGCACCATCTGTCACTACTGTAAATAAGGTATTATTCTCATCTAGTAGCTTTACCTTTTCCCAAATAAAACTATTGATGTTTTTTTGATGTATTCCCTTAATTTTCTTGTTCCAGTCTCCAAAATTTTGATACATTAATTTCATACCGTCTTTAGCTGATTTAATTTTGTAGAATCTAAGCTCATGTATATATATAGTATCATTTTCAACTAAAATTGGTGTGCTTACAATTTTAAATTGAGTGTAGGCCTCTTTTACAGAAACATCTTTATATGAAGAGCAACTAAAAATAGAAATAATAGAAAGAATAAGAATGTATTTTTTCATGGGAAAATTAGACACAACACTACTAGACAACTTTTTTCTCTATGGCTAAAAAGTGGGTTACTTTATCGGTATACAAAGGAATAATTTTAACCTCACATTTATAAGGAGTCTTATCTTTTTTGTAATTGGTGATAATTTCTGCAAAAGGCTTTAATTCGTCTAGTTTACCTCTAATTCGCTTTTTGGTTTCTGGCAAAGTATTTTGCCCTTGTAAAAAATTAGGTGTTTTATTTAGTGCGTATTTCTTTGTATAGCCTGTCATTTCTGTAAAGCCGTTGTTTACCCAAAGTATTTTTTGATTGATATCTGTAATAATTAAGGCTTCAAAATCTTGATCTTTAAAAATTCCATCAATTTCATTTTTCCAGTGAGCTTTTTGGGCAAATAATTTTATAAAATCAATGTCACTTTCAATTTTTAGGTTCTCTAGTGTTAGATTGTAATCTTGACTAAAGATATCCCAACTTGCCAGTGGCATGATACTTTCTTTAAGCGGAGTAATTTCAGACATTATATTTTCGCACTCAGAATCTGAGATAGAAGAAATAAAAATGTCTAAAGACATCATATTAGAAAGATTGTTTTTCATGTTGTTTCTTTTTCTTTATACTTCTTATAGCAATTGAAGTCTAAGTTAACTGCCTTACAAAAGTACAAAATTTTTCAAAAAAGCATAAAAAAATATTTCATGGTTTTAGTTGTGAAAATTAGTGTACTTAATTTTATAAACAACACATCTTTTCCATTAAAAAAAAACTGTGTATTTCAATTGCAATTCCCATGTTTTTTTGGGAGGAACTCTTTAGCATAAGAATTTTATTTATCTTTAAAAATT
>OJEF01000579.1_pt1 | contig 12031 bp, 16 predicted proteins | sample 1593041 | NCBI WGS metagenome assembly OJEF01 (sample SAMN05416790, study PRJEB24817) | seawater metagenome | isolation source: Sea water | place: Canada:Atlantic | collected 2013-11
TCTCTATTCGTCGGCAGCGTCAGATGTGTATAAGAGACAGGTCTAGCGCTATCTAGCAGAGAACACACCTGCAGGGCTTTCTTATAGCTATGCTAAGAATAGTCGAGCAAGAACTAGCGCAGATACTCTAGGGTAACAGCGCGGACAGAGTGCCTAACACCCCTGGCCATGGCCTTGCTTGAGATTGTGGCCTTCACGATGCCGTCTATGTCGTTGCCAATCTGGAATCGCTGTTCGGCGCGTTTACCAACGAACTGTTCTTCATAGCCATCCCAGGCAAAGAAATCTCCCCAAGTATGGCGCAGGGATTCTTTGTAATAGATGACCTTTAAGCCAACGATGTTGCCCTCAAGATCCATACCGATGAGGCTGTCGATCTGGCTGGTGTAACCGCTAGGCTCGGGATGGGTGTCCGCGGAGACGAAGGCATAGCCGATCAGAGTCTGCTCGCCAGTGTCTGAGTCAGTCTTATAGGCCTTGTAGACGGGAACCTCACCTTCCTTCTCCGAGAAGCTATCCGCGCCCGGCACGACTTCTTTGAGCAGTCTTATGGTGGTGTGATCCTTATTTTTGGCCTGAACGCCGCCATTGAAGATCGCGCCATTGGATAGAATTACGAGCACGAGCAGTCCAGTGCTCAATAGAGTCTTTAGCCAAGAATGAATCGAATGCTGCAGTGGCATAGTGCTTTCATGTTTCCGTAATATTGTCTTCGAGCCGCATTGAAGTTTCGCCGCTTGGCCACCATAGTTTGGATAGCGTAGAGAGACATATTTCAGTACGAGAATGAGTAGTTTGGCAATTTTTTTGGCAGGGGACAAGAGGGCTCTAGCTTCGATGGGCTGAGAAAGCCAAAGTCCGAGTCTCAAATTTGTAATTTATTGAAACACATTGCTAATTCACCCAACTATGTTCTGACAATGGAACAATTCTGCTATCCTAACAATTGGATTCACTAACCGCTGCTGGAATCCAGCAGGACACAACTTAGGAAATACTATGAGCCTGGTAGATTTTTCAAAGATCACAAAATTGATCAGTGACAACAAGCACAGAGCGAAGCATAGGCAGGAACTGTTTAAGGAAGTCATGCTGATGGTGTTAGCACGAGTAACGCGCGCTGACTCTAACGTTGAAACGGTTGAGCTTGAGACAGTTCAGAAAGTTCTCAAAGAAGAGCTTGGGCAAGATATCTCTGTCGCCGAAATACGCACGGCATCTTCCTCAGAGGTTTTCGAGACACAGTCTTTAGAGAGCTATCTCTCCACTGCATCGCGCAAGCTGGATGAACGCGAGCGCATGCTCATCTTGGCCTCCTTGCAGAAAGTGATTCGCAGTGACGAGATTATCCGTAGTTTCGAGCTAGACTTCTTCGATAGGGTAGCGTTAGCACTGCGCGCGACTCCCTCTGAGATTGCAGGCTTGGTTGCAGACTAGCGCCTGAATGAAACCCCGCAGTGATTGCAATTTGATGCAGTGCTGCTTTTGTCTTGATGCTCAGTAGAGGAGCTTGCCTAGACTTCGCGCAAGCTTCCCTAACTGATCAAAAGAACTCTCTATGACAACTGACACAAATCCTCTGTTCAGCAATCTCCGTGTTGTTGAATTAGCATCCATGATTCTTGCGCCATCTGCTGCCGTCATATTGGCAGATTACGGCGCTGAAGTTATTAAGGTTGAACCTCCAAAGACGGGCGACCTCAATCGAAACTGGCATAGGAAGATAAACGGCCTGCCTATTTCTGATATGGCCTATGGTTTTGAGGTGGATAATCGCAACAAGAAGAGCGTGGTGCTAGATCTCAAGTCTCCAGCAGCCTACGCAGCACTCTGCAAGATAGTCAGCGAAGCAGATGTGTTGATAACCAACTACCGATTGAAGGCGCTGGACAAGCTCAAGCTCGACTACGAATCCATTCGCGCTATAAATCCCCGTATTATCTACGCTCTAGCTACTGGCTTCGGAGAAGAAGGCGAGGAGGCACACAAGCCCGGTTACGACACCGTCTCCTACTGGTCGCGATCAGGTATTGAACACCAAATTTTTCCTTATGAGGGTTGGCTTGCGCAATTTCCTTACGGCTCCGGCGATCATCCAAGCGGTATGGCGCTGTTCGGCTCCATAATGACAGGCCTTTATCGGCGCGAGAAAACGGGAGAGGGTTGCAAGGTATCGACATCTCTCTTGGCTAACGGTGCCTGGTCAAATGCGGTCATGCTGCAGGCGCAACTCGCAGGTGCGCAGTTTAGAGAAAAGCGCCCTCGCGAAAATGCTTATAATTTTACCTCTCTGCATTATCCAACTAGCGACGATCGACTGCTTAAAATGAGCATGGTGAATGCCGCGAAAGATTGGCGTCCCTTCTGCAATGCTATCGATAGAAATGATTTGCCCGAGGACACTCGTTTTTGTGACAACGAGGCCCGGATTGCCAACATGCCAACGCTTATTAAAGAAGTTTCCGAGACAATACTTAAGCAGCCGATTGCGCATTGGCTGCTTAAGTTGGAGCAGGCGGATGTGCCCCACACTGTTGTGTCCAACTACGAAGAGGCTGCAAACGATAAGCAAAAAGAGGCGAACGATATTATCGTTCCGCTGGATCATCCCGAGCACGGATTGATGCGGACCGTTAACAGCCCATTTAAAGTAAGTGGCGCTGACAAACTGCCCGCTAAGGCGGCGCCCAAATTAGGCGAGCATACCGAAGAAGTACTCAAACGCTTTGGGTTCAATGACGAAGAGATAGCAGATCTAACAGACGACTCGATATGAGCGAAGCAAGCGATAGGGATCCGGCAGTCGTCAGGCAGAAACTAAACCAAGATACTGCCAAGATAAAATGGGGCGCCTTACACGAGCACCAACTGATCGAGTGTGTGATTGCCGTGTCTGCCGATCTGGATTTGATCGATGTGGCCTACGAATTCACCTTCGATAATCACGATCAGGTGAAGGCGTGGATGGAGCAAGAGCAGATCATGAAGGTGAGTGACGAGCAGGCGCAGCAGTGGAAGACAGAGGACCGTGAGCTATGGGCAGTGGTCGTGGCGCCTTGGGTGTTAGTGCAGGAACAAAAGCCCGGAACGAATTAGCCGACAGCATTAATGGCAACAACGAAAATCAAGTTCGTCAATTCTAGGTGACCTCCCCTGCTGTTCGCGCGATGAGAGAAGACCGAATAGCCAGAATAAAAATGGGAAGGCAACATGGAAACCACAGACAATTGCGCCTGATAAGAGCATCCCAAGGATGCGGGGCCAATCTGTTCGAAGTGTGGCGCCGACTATGCCAAGGCCGAAGCGATCAAGCAGCACGGCAAGGCAGACAGTGAGACAATTTCCGCTACCGGCCCAAACGTGCTCGATAACGGTTTTACGGTGGAGGCCGTCGACAGCGCCACGGCAATCGAAGATCCCGCCCTAGAGAAAATAATCTGCTTAGCCGCATTGCCTGCCATGCTGGCCTTCGCCTTCGGGGTTCAGCTGAGTGGTTTCGGCACCAGTATCCAAAGAATCACCTTTACGATGCCGGCGCATGCACAATGGTTGGGTGGCAATAGCGGCGTTCCTGCTTTTGATGCAGGGCATCGGCACTCTACTGATTTCAGAGAGCGATTCCGAGCAGTACATCCTATTCGGCTGTGACGGGGGCGGCATGGTGTTAGCGACGCTATTGATGCTCTCGTTCTACCTCGGCAAAGAGACTCAACTCTACAAGGGGGGCTCAGGTGGGGGTTCCTCGGTATTGGCGCCGCAGGCTTCGCGGATATGTTCATGACTTGGTGGCGATCAGTTAGCGATCGCTTACAAGTGCCTTATGGCCTCACCGGTGGCGAACCCACAGATGCGCTCAAGCTCATCAACGACCATGCATGGAGTTGGGAGCAGCTGATTTCCAGACATGTGACGGTTGGAGTGATCTGCCTCTTGGTGCTGCTGGGGTTCTATCTATGGGCATCAAGCAGGCTAATAAGATGATAGCTACGAAAATCAGAGAGGACGGCCAGGCGCATCTGGTAGGCGCAGAAACCCAAATCCAGCAGTGACGCTGCACCTATAGGGTTGCTAAAACAGTGATAGTCAAAGCAAAGTCACTCAAGCAATTGACCTGTTTTATTAGGTACTTTCTAGGTAGACTGTTCCGCGACTATTGAACTAAAAGGTAGTAGAGAATGGCTTTACCAGTACCCCTGAAAAAAGATAGACACGCCAAGCTAAAAATAACCGAATCCGGCGACTACACGCGTTTCAAAGATCTGCACCTGATTCCTATAATCTCGCAGGACTTCTTCACTCTGTGTTCAGAATTTTCGTTAGTATTCGTCAAAGATAGCAGCGGAGAAAAATTCGTTCCTGTCGCGATCATGGGCCTAAGAGAGGGTCACAACCTCTATTGCCAAACAGAGGAATGGCAGGCACGAGTCATTCCGGTTAGGTTCAGTAATGCGCCTTTCTCCATGGTTCGAGTGGACGCCACAGGCGATCAACTCGCCGTATTGGTCGATGAAGAAAGTTCTATGTTGAGCGAAACAGAGGGCGAACCGTTGTTTAAAGAAGACGGCGAGCAGACTGCCTACTTAGCGCAGCGCATAGAATCCATGATGAAGGCCGCAGAGCAAACTGTGCAGACCGAAAACATCTGTAAAATAATTAAAGAGAAGGATCTGTTAACGACGCAACAGCTGCAACTTCAACATCATCAAGATTCGCCACGCTATAATATCGATGGCGTTTATACCATTGATGAGAAGAAGCTCAATGCATTGTCTGATGAAGATTTCTTAGATTTGCGTAAGCAGGGATTGATTCCCTTAATCTATGCGCACCTGAGCTCTCTGCAGCAGCTTAGAAGAATTTCTGAGATGCAGTACAACGCGGATAAGGCAGCCCTAGCGACCTCTTAGATTTTTAGATAGTAAATCAGATATTAAAAAGCCCAATCACGCTTTAGTGGTTAGGCTTTTTTTATGATTTAGAAAATGACTGTGCGGTTCGAAATTTGACCCGCCCGCAGGTGATAATTTAAAAGTCGATATTCGTTCCTATGTAGAAGAACGTAGATTGCTCATCAATAAGGTTTTTCGAGTCAAGAAGGATCAAGCCACTGTCCAGACGCACATTACCAGGTACGACACTCCATCTAACTCTCAGCTCTAGATGCTGACCCATATAGTCGCCGCTTTTACCGGTCACATCGCGCTGGCCCGTTCTTCCCCAACTGTCCTTATCTTCGGCAAGCCAAAAATGCCGATAGTCCGCCATCAAGGCTACGTTCGTCCAAGGTGTCGCAGTTAGTCGAATTCCTGGCGTAATGATGTTGCTGCGACTGATCGGCGCGTAAAGAGAAACCGGGCCAAACTCGAAGGCAGACACGCCGAGGATTGTATCGAATCGGCCACTGTCGTTATCGAGAGGGCTTTCGTCACCGCTGGCATAGTTAAATTCGAATATCGCTCGTAGCCTTGATGGCGTATCGAAGCTATACGCCAGCTCCACTCGTTGGTAGAAGGCCTGATGGTCGAGATCCACTGAATCAAGCGGGTTGCTAGACGCCCTGCGTTCACCTGTCTGAAAAATCGACTCCCAATTTATGTCCCACTCGTTGACCGATGCGGCAGAGCGGGCGCGAAAGCCAAAAGTATGAAGTTCACGATTGCTAGTTTGTAGTTTCCTAGTGTCTTTTTCTTTCAGCGCGATGTAATAAGTCTCTAGATCTAAATCGATATTTAAAACAGAGGGTAGCAGGTTCGGCAAGCTGGCAAACACGCCATGAATCCGCAGCGCTTCGCTAGACTTGTCACCACGGTGATCATTGTCGAGCAAGCTCAATCGATCTCGAGGAGTTCGTCGTACCGGTTGCGCCGATAAGAATTTAAATTCGTTGCCATTTGCCTGCGTGTGATTGAAGGAGATGCCATCAAATGTATTAATAGTGTTGCGGTAACGGTTTCTAGCAATCAGAGTGCGGCTTCCCCAATCCTGCGTGAAACGACCCGCGCGGATCTCGCTAGAGTTATCACTGCCAAACTTGTAGGCGACATTCGCCTGTAGTAAATCGAGAGTGCTTACTTGTGAGGTGGTAAGCCGCGTGTCTCTATCGGCTTGACCCTGTCGGGCATCCATCATCTCCACCTGAGCGCTAAAGCCATCTTGCTTGTACTGGGCGTCTAGCGTCGTGCGTAGAAAGAAAGCGCCGTCATTGGGGCTAGCGCCGACAAACACATTGCCATCGTAGTGCTCGAACCGAGATTGATGCTCGCCACTTAGCGTGAAGCCGTTATCTAGCCCGAGAGCATCAGATAGGCTCCAGGGTCCATCGGCCGCAATCAAGGAATTACTGATCAGTACGGTAGTGGAAAGAACTAAGAATTTTTTGGTCGAACCAGTAATTTTTGAGAACATAGTAGTGTTGTTGTTAGTTATTAGGGCGCTGCCAATGCTACACCAGTCCTAGGCTGAGTTCACTTCCCAATCTGATGTCAGACAGCATCTAAATCGAGAGGTTGAGCCCAGCACCCTAGCCCATTAAATAGCGTATAGCCGAGCCAATAATGAGAACGGCCATCAAAGCTGGCATGTATCGCGTCATCTTGCCCAACTCCTCATCGGACTTCGGCGTGCTGTATTTCTCAATCAATGGAAGGCCAAAGGCTAGTACCAAAAAGAGTATGGCGAGTATCGATAGTAAGACTGTCATTGAGTGGACCCTACAATGTTGGTATTTGGAGTAGTTTTATTCTAAATGGAAACGGTGGGGTTTGCATTGAGCCTGAGAAGCGGGAAGGGTAATAGGTCCAAAATACTATATATTAACGCTGTCTCCACAGATAAAAACCTATAACAAAGGTGGTCGCCATGATCAGTTCCGCCGATCTATTTACGTTCACGCTCCTAGCCACAGGGGTGCTGTATGCTTGCTTGCTGGCCTATTTTAAAAAATTCACAAGCGCGCATCGCTTGGAGCTCAGAGCCTATCCTCTGGATCATTACACTGCTGCTTACATTCTCAATCGTATTCAAAATCGTTCAGACAGATGTAGGGGAAGGGCTGGGTGCTTGATCGGCACCGGCAATCTGATGGTGATCTACATCTATCTCGTGATAGAACTTTCGCGTCACGATCTACCAAAAAATCGGCTATTGGGGCATAGCGGCATCATCGTCGACTTTGGCATACGTCGTATCGAAGACCATGGCTTTAGGTCCGACCTGCGGGTTGTGAGTGGCAATTCGGATCAGTCCCTCGCGGTGGGAGTAAGTAACGATGCGCGAAGTTGGGAGTTGTGTGAGCCAGAAGATAAGATTCTTACCGACTGGGATGTGCGTTACTTCAATAGCCCTTGGCGGTATATGCGCGTAACTAATAAAAGCGATCAAGATATCTAAATCTCTGAAGTTTACGATTTAGACTAAGGGCCGGCTAGAAAACTCGAGTACGCTAGCCAGCTCCGCTTGAGCTGCCGGAGCGTCGAGATCGCATTCTAGAATGCAGCATCGAGCGTTTATCCGCCAGCCAATTTTCTCGGCCTACAGTTGTATCGAGGCCTCTATTTTTTCGACGATTTTCTTCAGCAACGCGGTAAGTGAAAAACTCTTCATAGGAACTGATTTCGGCGCTTAGTTCTTGAGCTATGATTTCGACATAGATCGTATCATCAAGAAATCCTATCGCAGGCAGGTGATCTGGAATAAGGTCTTCAGGATCACAAAAATAGGCGAGCGTACTAAGAATAATCTTCCGCTCTTTGTCCTTTAATTCCCATTCCGTATCGCCCACCATATTGAAAAGCAATTCGAGTTTGGCGAATCGTTCTTCAATGAACCTGGGCAAGTTCGTGGCAGGAGCCTGCTTGGGCATTTTCATCGTGGCCTATTCGACTTGCTGCGCACCGTGCTCGGTTTCTAACGTTTCCCTGGCTTTCAGAATGACGTCTTCGAAGCGCTTTAGATTTTCATTGTGTAAGGTGAAAGTGATATCGACAGACATGCTGAATCATCCTGATTGAAATAACGAACAACGTAATGAGTGCAAGTAGCATGAAAGTTGACTGCTTGTTCTTGTATAACACGAGGCTTCGTTCACCGGCAGTCTAATAGTAGGGGCAGACCAAGTTTTCCAAACTAGCTTCCGCGAGTCATCGTCCAAGGAGCCTCTGTTCCCATCGCGCTAGCAGTACCGGCAGCACTATCGCCTTCGATGGTGGCTGACATGTTGTAGACCAGCGGCGAACCGTCACGGTCTATGCTAAAAGAGATATCGCTGCCATTGGCCACGCCGTCTTCGATCGGCCAGCTGCGTCCGCCACCCAAATCAAAGAATCCTGTAAGAGCTTCGCCGTCAGAAGCCATAGTGACAGTGGCTGTGACTGCTCCGAATGGGCCGCTCATGGTGAAATCCCAGGTTCCATCGAGCGGAGAAGTGGACGGTCTCGTCGCGCAGGATGACAGCGCTGCGAACAGCGTAAGAATTAGAATGGCTGGATAGGATTTTTTGTTCATGGTGTGTCTCCATGGTGAATTGATGAAATTATTGTTTACTAGATGATAGGCGCAAACAACTAACAACGCCGAGACAGTCGAATTGGATCAACGCAGGTTCTAAGATCGGGAACTTTGCTCTAGGTGGGGAGGAAAGCGAAGTTTCACTTCGCGCCTTCTATTCAATAGCAATCGAGCACGATTCAAGAATCTTTATTAGGTTTCTTTATCCCTAACGTTTTCATTTGATAGGCGAGGGTAGACGGCTTTACCTCCAGCAATACAGCTGCACCACCGCGCCCTGCAACCCTCGGACATCCGATCGATTCTGAGGAGCGTAGTTGGTGGTGGTAAAAGTAGAAACGGGCTCGGTGGCTTGTTGTTCAGGCGTGCACGCCACGCCTAGAGCAATAATAGCTGCGAGAGAAAGCTTGCATGAAACAGAGTGAACCACGAATGCATGCTCGGTTATATCAGAAGCGTTGTTGCTGGTTTTTGAACCAATCATACGAATTTCCCTGAAATCAGTTTTGCAGCTGAGTATCCGGCTAATTCTAGTAAAGGTCTGTTTTGAGCTATTGAGCCAAAGAACTTACAGTCCCCGAAATAAATCCGCCACGCGATCCGACACCTCAGAAGCATCTCTTCGGCGTGCGCCGCGTAGCATATTCGCCATGCCGTAGTTTCCTTCATGGCAGGCATACTCGTACAGCTGAGACTCCACCTTAGTCAGGGGAACTATTGCGCTTAACTTTTCAATGAAGGTAGAGGGATCATCGATAGTGAATTCATAGTTGATGGTTCGCGGCCCGACACGCGTAAAGCGTTCTGTGAGTATTTTGTTTTTAGAAGTGCCGAAGCCATCGAAGCTTTGCGTCAAGCCATTAAAATTTTGCGTTACTACTACCAGTGTATCGCCGTCCCAATGACCACGTGAGTCACCTGACCAGAGTCCTAGGCTCTCATCCAGAGCAGGACTCTTTTTGAGTCTAACAACGCGAGCGTCATGCACCATCTCGGTGAGGATCACTACATGATCTCTGTTCTGTACGATCTGCAAATTGTTGTTATACACGCTGGGTGATAACGGCGGGCCAGCGTTAAAGCCCACGAGGCAGCGCTCCGAAAGACCTCGATCCTCCGGGCCATCTCGGCCAATGCCACCGATTACAAATCTCACCGGACGTTCTCCAACCGCCTCTATTTCTCCGCCGGGTTGATTTTCTATGCCCTGAGCAAGTTCAGGAATACGACCGTTTAGTGGGAAGATGATAAGCGAAGTGCGCACGTTGCCTTCGCCGCGGATTTTCTCCATCCAGATGGTGTCATTGTAAAAAGCTTCAACGCCTGATGCCGACCGTGTCGGTGCATCTGCCGCTCCCAAGCTAAAGCGCTGGCCCTGTGCTGCGCTGATTTCATCATCGGTGAGAAATTGCTGCTCTCCGAATTCCTCAGGGCGTTGCATCGGAACATTGGATGAGAAATTCCAGACCCCCTGTAGATCGGGTAACCCCCACTGCGTGCGCGGAACATCATAGTCTTCAGCAGCAAGCCCCGATTGGGAAGCCTGTAGTGAAAACCACAATAGTAGTAACAGCGAACACCGTCTCTTCATCAGTTGTTCCATGAATTCAATCGAACTGGCGCAATAGATAATGGATCAATCGATAGGGCAGTACAATTCTATTCAAGGCATAAAAGGTAGATGTTTGGGCCAAAAATAAGGCCCCCGGCCTCCTTTGCTCACGCTGGCGTCGAGAAAGGGGTAAAGAGGCTGTGCTAGCTGGTGAATATGCCTGAATACAGCCCATAGGGAATAGCTGTCTTGCAGCCAGTTTGGCAGGGTTGTCTAGGCACTAACTACTACTCCAAATATCCGTGGCACCAACGGAAGCGTTTGATTTCTGCTATAGATAGTCGTAGTCTCAGAAGGATTGTCTGGTCTAGATATTCTAAGATCAAGGCACTCAAAGAACAGAAGCTTTAACTAAAAGCTCGTGTCAGCAATGATGCCGTCGAATCCTGCAGTTTTAGAATTCGGTCAATGTAAGTCTCGAGCACTCATTCTTCTCAGTACTATCAGTCAGGGAGGTCAAAACCGTGAATCCTAAAGTTACCCGTCGACGCTTTATTAAGGGTGTAATTTTCTCCGCCACCGCGGCCACAACCGGTGCCGGTGTTTATATGGCAAATGCCGCCAGCAGCAGATCATCAGGCGCTGTCGAGCGACTCGTTTCACTGTCGGTCAATGGCCGCACTCGCAGAGTCGATGTTCTACCTCAAGAAACCTTGGCGCACACTTTGCGCTACCGCCTCAATTTGACTGGTACCAAGTTGGCCTGCAATCGAGGCGAGTGCGGTGCCTGTACTGTAATGTTGGATGATGTTGCTAACTACTCATGCTCACTATTGACCCACCAGGTAAAAGGCAAAGACATCACTACGGTGGAGGGGCTGCGCTCAGCGGATGGCACATTGCATCCGGTTCAGCAGGCATTCGTTGAAGAGCTCGCGCCACAGTGTGGTTTCTGCACGCCGGGGCAGGTGGTCTCAGCAGCCGCTTTATTAATCGCCAACTCAAACCCCACTAGAGAAGAAGCGAGACAGGGCCTGTCGGGCAACTTGTGTCGTTGTGGAGCCTATGATCATTACCTTAACGGCGTCATGCGCGCAGCGGAGTTAATCTCATGACTTTTATGCATATTGGAAAAGATTTTGTTCCACCCGATGTCGAAGGCAAGGTTACCGGCGACGCAAAATATGCTGAAGACTTTCGTCGAGAAGGCATGGTTTTCGCCAGGCTGCTCACCAGCCCAATGCCAAGCGCTCGCATAGCTAGCATCGATGCATCGGCCGCTCTGAGAATGGATGGCGTAATTGGCATCCTGACTGCAGACGATCTGCCGCCCACCATGCCGCCTGCTAATCCGATATTGGCGAGTGAGTATGTGACTTATGTAGGCCAGCCGATTCTCGCGATCGCTGCTACTTCTGAGCATATTGCCGAAAATGCTCTAGACCAAATCAAGGTTGAATTTGAACGCAGAGACTTCGTGGTAGATCCGCTAGATAGCCTAGTTGAAGGCGGCCCGGATGCCTACCCTGAAGGCAACGCAATGGTGTTAACGGCTCCCGAAGGCGATGAGAACACCGCCTTGGTAGGAGTCATCAAGCCAGTAAAATGGCCCGCAGAGGAAATTGAAAAACTGCGTCGCGGCGAAGAGCCCGATGGCACCTTTACTGCAGGATGGGAATACGGCGATCTAGACGGCGAGTTCGCTAAATGCGCTGTTGTAGTTGAAGAATCGTTTGTTACTGCCGGCACGCCCCATCAATGTATGGAGCCGCGCACCAGTATGGTGTATTGGGAAAACGGTAAGTGCTACTTCCACGCTTCCACGCAAAGTCAAAGTGCTGTGAACAACGGATTGGCGGCGATGCTGGGAATCCTTCCTGATGATCTCGTGATTATCAACGAAAACACTGGTGGTGGTTTCGGATCCAAAGGTACCAGTTCTGTCTCTTATACACATCTCCGAGCCCACGAGAC
>OJEF01000591.1_pt1 | contig 11931 bp, 10 predicted proteins | sample 1593041 | NCBI WGS metagenome assembly OJEF01 (sample SAMN05416790, study PRJEB24817) | seawater metagenome | isolation source: Sea water | place: Canada:Atlantic | collected 2013-11
GATAGCGTAGCGTCTCGTGGGCTCGGAGATGTGTATAAGAGACAGTCATAAATGTGCCCTTTGTAAAAAAGAGGTTTATACGCTATAGAAATAAAAAGACCAACAAAATAAATTTATCTTACTGATGAATCAATTTGATTGATCTTTAATGTCTATTAGTCTCACAATGCACGTCTTGCTGCAATATAATCAAACCAGCATTTAAGCTAGACCAATAATTTAAAAAGTACCTTAACTTATTAAAAGTAAATATGTTTTGGTCAGTTAGATACACTATAGTTTATAGTATTAAAATTACACTATTATGAGACATTATTATGATTAACGGTTTGCTTCACGCCCTAGTGCTTGATGAAAAAGGCGGTGCTCGCGCTATACAAAGCAGCGAAGATCTTCACAACTGGCAACCTGAGCAAGGCAAATTATGGGTCCATATGGATTATAGCCAACCCGATGTTGTGAACTGGCTCAAACACTGTGAGCTTTTAACCGATTATGAGCTAGAGTCATTTACGGCAGATGAAACACGCCCACGTATCACTCAGTCTACAAATGGGCACTTGCTGTTTTTGCGCGGTGTAAACTTAAACCCGGCGCAAAGCCCAGAAGACATGGTGTCGGTACGTTTATTTATTAACGAAAATATAGTCATCACTTCGCGTAAGCGTCGCCTTTTATCTATTGACGATGTACTTTGTTCGTTAAAAGACAATAAAGGCCCGTGTTCTATATCAGAGCTTGTGTGTGCTATTACACAAAAGCTAACTTCACGTATGCAAAGTGTTATTAACTCGTTAGATGAAACACTTGATGGCTTTGAAGAAGAAATAGACGAGCCAAGTAAGCGTTTTGACAACCAAGCGCTATCGCAGTTACGCCGCCAAACTATTGCGCTTAAGCGTTATTTAAAGCCTCAAAAAGAGGCGCTCACTACAATGGTAAACGGTCATTATGAGTGGCTTTTAGATGACGATAAGGCAAAGCTAAACGAAACCACTAACTTACTTATTCGCTACCTTGAAGAGCTAGACAGCTCAATAGAGCGTGCACAAATTATTCAACAAACAGTTACTAACCATGTTTCTGAGCAGCTAAACCAACGTATGTATGTGATGTCGGTAGTAGCTGCCTTGTTTTTACCGCTAGGCTTTTTAACAGGTTTGCTTGGGGTAAACGTTGGGGGAATTCCTGGTACAGACAACCCCTATGCATTTACGCTGTTTATTGTTTTTTTAGTGATACTTACTGGTGGTATTGGTGTGTATTTTAAAAATAAAAAGTGGCTCTAATAGTATTAAATAATCTATCTGGAGGCTGAAAAATAATGTCGATGACAGGGCAAATATTTTGTTATTCTAAATACCTAAGTTTAAACCATTGCCTCCCAGGTTTAGCCCTTCTAGTTTATTAAGTATTGATATGAACCTTATATAGCCATCAATTAAAAACTAAAAAGGCGCGCATTATTAAATGCTCGCCTTTTTTATTTTTCATACTTGAGTCGCTAATTACTCTTGAAAGTAAGTGCCCCAACCGTCGTACTCAACGTCGCATTCGACAGCAAGTGCTGCTAGTTTATCAACGTCTTCCATAATGACGTCTACGTCTAGCTCAGCTTCTACGACTATGTCGAAGCTCCAAATTTTGCTGCCGTCTTCAAGCTCAAGCTCTGCTGGCTCTTCAACATCGTAGCCTAATTTAAAAGCAGCCAATGCGGCTTGCTCTAGTTTAGGGAAGTCTTCACACACAAAGTGGTGCTCTACTTCATAAAGTATTTCAGGATCTGATCCATCTTCAAGTAGTGAACTTACGATGTCTTCACTTATTTCGCGCCAGTTTTCCATTATTTCTCTCTCACTTGAGCATCTAATTCGTTTATTTTAGCAGCCATAACAGTATGTACGTTTTGAGCGTGCTCTCGCGCACTTATACTTTTATCAAGTGATATAGGCGCTAACATTTCGATGTAAATTGTACCATTATCCCAACGATTTAGCTTAATGGTTTTATGCGTTGTATTCATACACACGGGAACCACTGGCACGTCCGCACTCATCGCGGTATGAAAAGCACCTGTTTTAAAAGGTAATAAACCGCGCCCATAGCTTCGTGTACCTTCTGCAAATACCCATATAGATAACCCATTTTTCTTAATTTTTTCAGCTGCTTTTGAAATAGTACCAGCCGCTTTTGAACGATTCGCTCTATCTATTAAAATATTGCCCGACAGCCAATAAAGTTGGCCAAAAAATGGGATCCACTTTAGGCTCTTTTTACCAAGGCTTACACAGTTTTTTGGTACCATTGCTGGTACTGTAAATAAATCATAGCTATTTTGATGATTTGCAACGTACACTGCAGGGCCAATATTCTCAGCATCTTGATGGCGTGTCAGCACTAATTTAACACCGATCATTTTGGCCATAGAACCAAACCAACCTGCAATTATGTGAACATTATTTGGGTGAAAAGGCCTGACTAATGAAAGTAATAAACCAAAAATACAACTCAATAATATAAACATAAACATAATAAAAACACGTATTACAGCTAACAAACTCGTTCTCCAAATCAATTGTGTGCGGTGCGCATGTCATTACGCACTATGACACTATTATAGCGTTATTTTGTGACACAGACGAGACAATAGCGAACAACTGTACGCTGAAATAGAGTCAATGCTAAAATTAATTGCTCAACACATAACAATAAAATGGTAAAAATTGGGCTCTAAAAACAAAAACGGCCTGCAATTGCAGGCCGTAATACGTGAGCTCAGAGCTTATGATTCATCTGCTGTACTTTCAACAGGCTCTTCATCTTGAGGCGTTAGCTCAACAACGGCTTCATCAACACGCTGCAAGCCTCGCGGTAACTTGTTACCTCGACGACCTCGTTCACCATGGTAATGCTCTAAATCTGTTGGTTTAAGGGTTAGCTTGCGTTTACCGGCATGCAATGTAACGCTACTTCCTAGAGGGACAACAGCCAGTACTTTCACAAACTCTTCACGAGCCTGTACCTTTGCAGCAGGGATAGAAATAATTTTATTCCCCTTACCTTTACCTAGTTTAGGTAAATCGCGTAGTGGAAATAAAAGCATGCGTCCTTCATTAGAAATAGCCATACAGTAATCGCTAGCTACATCGCTCACTCTAATTGGTTTGAGTAAAATACCGCCTTTAGGCACACTCACTAACGCTTTACCGTTTTTGTTTTTACTCACAAGATCTTTAAAATCAGTGATAAAACCGTAACCCGCGTCCGATGCCATAAGTAATACTTGGCTATCTTCAGCCATAACAACGTGCTCAAAATTTGCACCTGTTGTTAAGTTAAAACGCCCAGTCATTGGCTCGCCTTGGCTACGTGCCGACGGTAAACTATGTGCATCAGTTGCAAATGCACGCCCTGCTGAATCTAAAAATACGGCGGGCTGATTACTCTTACCGCGAGCTGAAGCTCTGTAGGCATCGCCTGAGCGGTAACTTAAACCTTCTGCATCCAAGTCATGACCTTTACCAACGCGTGCCCACCCTTTGTCAGAAAGAACAACAGTCACTGATTCTGATGGAATTAAATCTTTTTCATTAAGGGCTTTAGCTTCCGAGCGCTCGATAACAGGAGAACGACGATCGTCGCCATACATTTCTGCCGCTTCTTGAATTTCTTTTTTAAGCAACGTTGACATACGGCGGTCTGAACCAAGCGTGAGTTCTAATTTATCACGCTCTTTAGCAAGCTCGTCTTGCTCACCACGAATTTTAAACTCTTCAAGTTTAGCTAAATGGCGAAGTTTTAACTCTAAAATAGCTTCTGCTTGTATATCGGTTAAATCAAAGCGCTGCATTAAAATAGGCTTTGGCTTATCTTCACTACGAATAATTTCAATCACTTCATCAATATTTAAGAATGCTGCTAATAAGCCTTCTAAAATATGTAAGCGTGCGAGTACTTTATCTAAACGATACTGCAAACGACGACGAACAGTTTCGCGCCTAAACATGAGCCATTCACTTAAAATACTACGCAGGTCTTTGACTTGCGGGCGGCCATCTAGCCCGAGCATGTTTAAGTTAACACGGTAGTTTTTCTCTAAATCGGTGGTCGCAAACAGGTGAGCCATTAATGGCTCAGCTTTAATACGATTAGAGCGCGGTATAATCACTATACGTGTTGGATTTTCGTGATCTGACTCGTCACGTAAATCAGCAATCATAGGCAGTTTTTTCGCGTTCATTTGCGCTGCTATTTGCTCAAGTACTTTACCGCCTGAACACTGATGCGGAAGCGCGGTGATCACTATATCGCCTTGCTCTTCGGTATACACCGCACGCATTTTAATTGAGCCTCGACCGGTTTTATATATTTTATGAATGTCGGCTTTTGGGGTAATTATTTCTGCATCGGTTGGGTAGTCAGGTGCGTGTACTAGCTCTAATAATTCATCAAGCTCTGTCTTTGGTTTATCGAGTAATAAACAACATGCACTGGCTACTTCTCTCACGTTATGAGGCGGAATATCAGTTGCCATACCAACAGCAATACCAGTAATGCCATTAAGTAAAATATGCGGTAAGCGTGAGGGCAATACAACCGGTTCGTCTAGTGTACCATCAAAGTTTGGTGTCCAATCTACTGTGCCTTGGCCAAGCTCTTTAAGCAGTACTTCAGAAAACTTAGATAAACGCGCTTCAGTATAACGCATTGCAGCAAATGATTTTGGATCATCAGCAGCACCCCAGTTTCCTTGACCATCGACAAGTGGATAGCGATACGAAAACGGTTGCGCCATAAGTACCATGGCTTCGTAACAAGCACTATCGCCATGAGGGTGATATTTACCGAGTACGTCACCCACGGTACGAGCTGACTTTTTGTATTTAGCTGCGGCCGATAAGCCTAATTCGCTCATCGCGTAAATAATACGACGCTGCACTGGTTTTAAGCCATCACCAACATGTGGCAAAGCACGATCCATGATCACGTACATGGAATAGTTTAAATAGGCGTCTTCAGTAAAGCGCCCCATTGTTTGTTGCTCTATTCCTTGCATTAGCAAGGTATCTGTATCACTCATTAAAGCTTACCTAGTTTTTCTTATAGCTTACGCGGTAGATTACATTGGCGTAATCGTCACTTACTAACAGACTGCCGTCACCTAACTCTGCAAATGCAACTGGGCGTCCAAATGTTGTTTCGTCTTTCATAAAGCCGGTAATAAACGGCGTGTATTTAGTCACACGGCCTTGCTCTATTGTGGCTATAGCTACTTTGTAGCCTGCTTTTTTACTACGATTCCATGAGCCATGTTCAGCAACAAATAACTGCTCTTTGTAGCTTGCTGGGAATTGTTTTGCGTTGTAAAAATGAATACCTAGTGGTGCCACATGGGCAGGCAATGCGAGCGCAGGAGACGTGTAATCAGCAATATTTTTTCCCTTACCAAATTCAGGATCACTAATCGCACCGGCATGAATATAAGGGAACCCAAAGTGCTCCCCTTCTTTACTTACGCGGTTTATTTCATCTGGTGGAATATCATCGCCCATCATGTCGCGGCCATTATCACTAAACCACAAAGCCTGAGTACTTGGATGAAAATCAAAACCAACGGTATTTCGAACGCCCTGCGCTATTGTTTTAATTTGCTTGGTTTCTACGTTTAGTGAAAAAATACGACCAAAGCGCTCGTCTTCGGCGCAAATATTACACGGTACACCGACAGGAATAAGCAATTCGCCTGTGGGTGTGAAACGTAAAAACTTCCAGCCATGGTGACGCTCTGAAGGCAATGCGTTGTAGATCACATCAAACTTTGGATCTTTTAATTGGGTGTCTATCTTTTTAAAGCGAATAATACGATGCACTTCACCTACGTATAAATCACCATCTTTAATAGCCAGCCCTGAGGGCATATTTAAACCCTCTGCAATCACAATTTTTTTATCGGCTACGCCATCGCTATTATGATCGATAAGCGCATACACATTACCTGCTTTGCGCGAGCCTGCGTAAACAATGCCTTTTTTTGATACTGCAATTTGGCGCGCATTTTCAACGTCGTCTGCAAATAAACTAAGTTCAAAACCAGGCTCAACACTAAGCTTGTCTAGTATGTTTTTAGCCATTGCAGGCGCACTTATTAAACTTAGTAACAATACACTTGCTAGTAGTTTATTCATTTCTATCTCCTAGTGGCCAACACGCATCATTATACTTGTGCCTTGTTACCATGATCTTCTAACCATTGGCGCCTGTCTGGCGAACGCTTTTTAGCAAGTAACATATCCATCATTTCCATGGTTTGAACTTCTTCATCAAGTGTTAGCTGAACTAAACGTCTTGTATTTGGATCCATGGTGGTTTCGCGAAGTTGCAGTGGGTTCATTTCACCCAATCCTTTAAAACGCTGTACGTTTACTTTACCGCGTTTTTTTTCTGCTTCAATACGGGCCAAAATACTAGTTTTTTCATCTTCATCTAAGGCGTAATATACCTCTTTACCAATATCTATTCTGAATAGTGGTGGCATTGCTACGTATACATGACCTGTTTTTACTAACTGCGGAAAGTGTCGAACAAACAAAGCACATAACAGTGTGGCAATGTGAAGACCATCAGAGTCAGCATCGGCCAATATACAAATTTTATTGTAGCGAAGCCCGCTCATGTCGGCTGAATCAGGATCGATCCCTAAAGCCACCGAAATATCATGCACCTCTTGCGATGCTAATATTTGCCCTGACTCAACTTCCCACGTATTTAAAATTTTACCACGCAGCGGCATTATTGCTTGAAACTCACGATCTCGCGCTTGCTTAGCCGAGCCACCAGCAGAGTCACCCTCTACTAAAAATAGTTCAGTACGGTCGTTATCTGCTGCGCTACAGTCGGTAAGTTTACCCGGTAATGCAGGTCCCGCTGTAACGCGTTTTCGCACTACTTTTTTAGCGGCTTTTAAACGACTTTGTGCGTTTGATATACACAGCTCAGCTAACAACTCTGCTATATCTGTATGTTCATTTAACCAAAGGCTAAATGCATCTTTTACAACACCCGAAACAAGTGCCGCACACGTGCGTGAAGACAGTTTTTCTTTTGTTTGGCCGGCAAACTGAGGGTCTTGCATTTTAACCGAAAGCACATAACTACAGCGCTCCCATATATCGTCTGGGGTAAGTTTTACACCACGAGGTAATAGGTTTCTAAATTCACAAAACTCGCGCATGGCCTCAAGTAAGCCTTGGCGTAAACCATTAACATGCGTACCGCCTTGCGCAGTGGGGATTAGGTTTACATAGCTTTCAGCGATAGATTCACCACCCTCTGGCAGCCATACCACAGCCCAATCAACACCTTCAATAGCACTTTTAAACTCACCCACAAATGGGTCTTGTGGCAGCGTTTCGAAACCTTTAACCGCTTCAATTAAATAATCTTTTAAGCCGGTTTCGTAAAACCATTCTTGCGTTTCTTTTGTTTGTTTATTAACAAACTTAATACGCAAACCAGGGCAAAGTACCGCTTTGGCTTTTAATAAATGATTAAGCTTAGTAATAGAGTAATTAGCAGAGTCAAAATAGCTGGCATCAGCCCAAAAGCGCACGGTAGTCCCGGTGTTACGTTTACCAACAGTGCCTATAACGTTTAAATCTTCAACTTTATCGCCGTTTTCAAAGGCCATTCTGTATTGCTGTGCATCACGGCGAACCGTTACTTCTACACGTGTAGATAATGCATTTACAACTGAAATACCTACCCCATGTAAACCACCTGAAAACTGATAGTTTTTGTTTGAGAATTTCCCCCCGGCATGCAGCTTAGTAAAAATAAGCTCTATACCTGGAATACCTTCCTCTGGGTGAATATCAATGGGCATACCACGACCATCATCACTGACTTCAAGCGAGTTATCTTCGTGTAGAATTACGTCAATCTTAGTTGCATGGCCCGCCATAGCTTCATCGACACTGTTATCGATTACTTCTTGGCCTAAATGATTTGGGCGCACAGTATCGGTGTACATCCCGGGGCGTCTTTTTACCGGATCTAATCCATTAAGTACTTCAATGGCTTCGGCGTTATAATTTTGATCACTCATAGTTTTTGTCTTTATATCCGCTAAGGCTCTAATACGTTTACTAGTTTTATTGTTATATGCGCTAAAGCGTTAATATAGTAACTAACCTCAGTTCAGGCTAACTAGTTTTACGTGATTTTAAGAAAATCTACAATACTTGCAAAGGTTAGTTCAAAGCCAAGATAGCTATGATCGCCACCAAACTCGATCCTCTGCTTACATTGCGAATAATAGTTTACTGCGTGTTGAAAATTTAACACTTCATCGCCTGTTTGCTGTAATAAATACAGTAATTCAGGGTGCTTTAGGTCATCAACAGCCAACGCTTTTAAAGCCGCTATGTGGCTGCTATTCAATTCATAATGATAATCTTGATACGGATTATAATTTAAACCAAGCAACGGCTTTAATAAAGTGTATGGCGCAACCGCGGGATTTATAACCACAGCAGGAATTTGATAACGCTGCGATAAATACGTGGCAAAAAATCCGCCTAATGAGCTTCCTAATAAAACAGTATTAGGTGTAAGTAATTGCTCAAGCGCTATGATGGCTTGTATGGGCTCATGGTTTAGGCACGGTACACAATAGTCAACGTCATAGTGTGCCATAAGCTCGCCAAAGCGCACAGCTTTATATGATTTATCTGAGCTATTAAAACCATGAATATAGATTACCCGTTTAGCCATACTACTTCCATATCTGTGCTTATATTCTCTTTTTTCGTGCTGATACATATCAGCCTGTATGCTGGCCCATGGTCTTGCTGTATCCATTCGGGGCTGTGTTTTTTAAACTGCACTGAACTGGCTGGGGTCGCGTAAATGGGAAGCGCTCTAAACGTTTGAATGTATTCGTTATGAACATGACCATGAAACAAGCCTAAAACGTTTTCGCTATTAACTAAAATATTAAGTAATTGCGGCCCGTTTTCGAGCATGTGTTTGTCTAGGTAGCCATCAATAGGGAGTGGGTTATGGTGACAAAACATAATTTTGGAACTCGCCGAAGCAAACAGCTGTTCGGTAATTTCATTCAAATGCGTGCCTGTTACCCACCCTGCAGGCGTTGGCCCTTTAGAATTAATAAGAAGTAACTCAACGCCATTTGCCACTATATGTTTAGCGCAATTTATTTGCCCACCACTCATTCGGTTAAGCTGAGCGATGTCATCATGGTTACCTGGAACCCAAAAAACAGGGCATGTTAAATCACTTTGGTTAATCAGCTCACTAAATAAAAAATAGGACTCTGGGCTATGATCTTGCGTAAGGTCGCCGCCAAATATTACAAAATCAAGGGATTGCTTAGCCATATGAGCCAGCGCCTGTTCAAAGTAATTCGCCGTATTTACGCCAAAGTACTCACCTGCTTTATTTGAGAATAAATGACAATCGGTAATATGTGCTATGCGTAACGACGACTTATCAACGAGGTAAGGTTCATCAAACCAAGCCATTATTTACATCCCAATTCAGCGTTGCTTGTCCGTGTTCTACACAGGCTACAAGCCAGTCGTATAAAAATGCATTAAGTTGATATTTTTCATCTTTTTGATGCATTTTTGGATTAGGGTAACCATAAGAAGGCTTAATACGCTGATGATAATCGTGATGGATAATTTCAGCCACTTTAGCATCGTGATACAACCTCACAGTTAAATAAAGCGGTGCAATCCCCTTTACCATGCCGCTTAGCTGCTTAATAGAAATATCCATAGTGTATTTTGCACTGCCATCAACCTTAGTCGCAAACTCACTGTTCCCCAACTTCACTTCTCGGCTGCAGCCAATCGCTCGTTCAGCCGGTAACAATTTTAAAAGTCGTAAGTAGTTGTGCTCACAAAGCGTTAAATACTTTGGGAGGCTTTGGATATATCTATTTGTTGCTAATTGTACTGTCAAAATACCACCATTATACTGTGAGCCAATTTGTGGCTATGAAGAAGAGTCTGTCCACTTGTGTTTCATTTTTTCATGGTTAAGTGCAAGCCACTGCATGCAAATAACGGTTGCAGCATTATCCATTTCACCATTGTTGAGGCGAGTTAGCGCATCATCAACGCTGAGTACGTGAGTTTTTATATCTTCACCTTCGGTTTCAAGGCCATACACACCAGATTCAACGTCACTTAAATCGGCTCGTGCTAGGTATAAATGTAACCGCTCTGTTGTACCACCTGGGCTTGAAAGATACGAAAGCATAAATTCAAGCTCTGTTAAATTAAGCCCAGCTTCTTCATACGCTTCTTTCTTTACGACCGATTCATAATCGTCACTACCGTCAGTCATTCCAGCAATACATTCTAGTAGCCAAGGTGAATGTTTGCTTTTAATAGCCCCTATACGTATTTGTTCTATTAAAAGCACAGTGTCTGATATGGGGTCGTAAGGCAACACAGCAATGGCGTCTCCACGCTCTAAAATCTCGCGACTAATAAGTTCTGATTTACCGCCCGCAAACAAGGCATGTTCAAACTGATACAAATCAACCTGAAAAAAGCCTTTATACAAATTTTTGACCGGCTTTACGCTGACATCTTTATGCGTAAACTGAACAAGTTTTTTATCTGGCACGTAAGCATCCTCTACTTATTAAAAACTTTGAAGTACGTTAATATATTCTGTTACATTTCGACGCACTGTTTTACTCTTTTTATTTTTAGTTATTACGTAAAACAGGTTACCATGGTTTTAGTATAAAAATTGTCTAAGGACCGAACAACACATGAAAAAGAACATTCTTGCGGCGCTAGTTAGTTTATCATGCGCATTAGGCACAACAGCAGCAAACGCTGAAGATTTACTACAAGTTTTTGAAATTGCAACGGCCAACGATCCTACCGTTTTAAAAGCAAAAGCCCAAGCAGATGCACAATCTTACCAAGCAGATACTGCAATGGCTGCATTATTGCCGCAAATTGGTTTAACAATGGGTTACACAAAAAGTGACTCAACCTCTTTTGAAAGTGTGGATGAAAAAGTTGAAAGCGACTCTGATCAATTCACCCGTGGTCTTAGCTTAAGCCAAACCTTATTCGACTTAGGCGCATGGAACTCGTTAGACATTGCAGACAAACAAGCGTTGCAAGCAAATGCTCAATACGACTCGGCTAAACAAAACTTAATTGTTCGTGTTGCTGAAGGCTACTTTAACGTTTTAAGTGCGATTGATAACCTTGAATTTATTAAAACGGAAAAACGCGCCATCGAACGCCAGCTTGAACAAACTAAACAACGTTATGCTGTTGGTTTAACGGCAATTACCGATGTACACGAAGCACAAGCACAGTTCGACAACTCTGTTGCACAAGAAATTATTGCTAATAACTCAGTAGAAACAGCGCGTGAGCAACTACGAGAAATTACGGGTAAATACCACGCTAAGTTAGACTTTTTAAATACAGAGACATTTTCTACAACTAAGCCAGCTCGAGACTCTAGCGACTTTTTAAATATTGCTAAAGATAAAAATATTAGCTTGCAAGTTGCTAAAGTAACCGTAGATATAGCCCAAGATCAAATTAAACTGGCAAGAGCGGGCCACTATCCAAAGCTAACCCTAAGCGCAAGTTATGGCGACTCTTTAACAGACGCAGACAGAAATGGTACAAGCCTAACTAGACAACCTCGTGCAAACTCAACCTCGGTAGGCCTTAACTTTAGCCTGCCTTTATACTCTGGGGGTGCAACAGTAGCAGCTACCGATCAAGCACGTGCATTTTACGTTGCAGCTAGCCAAGATTACGAAGCCAATTACCGCGCAATTACCCGCACGGTTATTACGTCTTACAATCAAGTAGCTGTCTCTTATACACATCTCCGAGCCCACGAGACGCTACGCTATCT
>OJEF01000593.1_pt1 | contig 11914 bp, 7 predicted proteins | sample 1593041 | NCBI WGS metagenome assembly OJEF01 (sample SAMN05416790, study PRJEB24817) | seawater metagenome | isolation source: Sea water | place: Canada:Atlantic | collected 2013-11
GCCATATTGAGTACGCTATCGTTGTCCCAGAAAAATCAGCAGCACTTTGCAGAACGGGTCGATTACTATGGGGCTAAACTGAAGCGGCAGTCTGTGGGAAATCAGAGGCTTTATCTCCTGTGCTATTTGCAGTTCCGCTGGCAGCAGGCGTTGGAACGCATAGCCGATGGTTTTGTTCATCATGTCCGACAGGCCAAGAATAAATCGAAGGCTTATGCGCAGGAAGTAGTTTATCAAGATTGGCAAAAAGCCGCTAAAAATGTCAGCAAGGCTGCGGAAGTTCTACATCTGTTCATTGATGATAGCATCGATCAACAGCAACCGTTTGGGGCGGTAAGACAGAAAGCGCTGAAGCTGCTTGCGGAGAAAGATCTGAAGTCTGTCTACCTGTTCCTGAATGAACAAAAGCGTTCCGTTGAGGAAGCTATGTGGCAATACTATGACCAGAGAGATAGCTTAAGGGAAGGGTTGCTTCGGCAGCTGTTTCTTTGCCTACGCTATGAAGCCAGCGCAGGCGCCCAACGCCTGGCAGCAGCACTGAATCACGCTCGGCTTGATCTTGCAGCACAAGGGGTCATCTCAAATGCAACGATAGACGCCCGGTTGCCCTCCAAGAAACAATTACCGTTCTTGCAGGACGAGGGTGGGACGTTTAACCCAGATCGCTACGAATGGTACCTGTATCTACAGATCCCCGATCGGTTGAATGGCCAGCTGACCTTGCCTGATGTCATTAAATACCGGGCCTTGGATGCAGATCTGGTGAGTCGAGAACGCTGGCGAAGAGAAAAGCACAATTTGCTGGAGCAAACTCAGCTACCAAAGTTGACCGCTGAACCGAGTAAGCTGATCGAGCGAACAGCCAATGATCTGGAGATCCGTTTGTATGAGGTCAGTGACTACCTGGAACAGGATGACAACCGGAACATTATCCTACGTAATCCGAAGGGTAAGCGCCTATGGCGGTTGCCGACGGGGAGTAAAAAGTACTTGGTCAACAACCCCTTCTTCCAGCAGATACCGACGACGGGCGTTGCCGATGTGCTGCGCATGGTGGACCGTGATACCGGCTTCATTGAGTGCTTTGAACATGTGCTGGGCGCTCAGTCCAAGAACCGAGCCCACGAATATGACCTTCTGGCGATTCTGGTGGGGAATGCAACGAACCAAGGCATCTACGGCATGGCTCAAATCTCCGATCGCACTTATGATCAGCTCAGTACCATCCAAGCGAATTACCTGCGACTGGAAACCCTGAATGCTGCCAACGACAACATCAACAATGCGACGGCCATGCTTCCAATCTTCAAGCATTACAATATCCAAGAGGATATTATCCACGCCAGTGCCGATGGTCAAAAGTTTGAGGCCCGGCGAGAGACCTTCAAAACCCGCTATTCATCGAAGTACTTTGGAACTCAGAAAGGCGTCTCGGCCATGAGCTTAATCGCTAACCATGCCGCTATTAACGCCAGGGTGATCGGAGCGAATGAACACGAATCCCATTACATCTTTGACTTGCTGATGAATAACAGCTCGGAAATCATTCCGGACGTGCTCTCTACGGATACCCACGGAGTTAATCACGTCAACTTCGCTCTGCTAGACTTGTTTGGATACAGCTTTGCACCGCGTTACGCGCAGGTTAGTCGCGTCATCAACGAGATGTTTGATGTAAAAGAAGACAAAGATCAGAGAATTCAGCTACGCCTGAAAAAAGCCATCAATACCAAACGTATCATGCAGCACTGGGACACCATCCAACGGATCGCAGTGTCACTCAAGGAGCGAAAAACGACACAGGCCACGCTGGTTCGTAAACTCTCCGGGTACAAGAAAAACCATCCCTTGCTGGAGGCCCTAACGGAGTACAACCGCTTGGTAAAAGCGAATTACTTGTTGAACTACATCGATGATGCCAGCCTGCGTAACTACGTTCAGCGAGCCCTTAATCGGGGGGAAGCTTACCACCAGCTGCGTCGAGCAATCAGCAACGTCAATGGGGATCAGTTCCGGGGCAGCTCTGATGAAGAAATCCAACTATGGAACGAATGTGCGCGCCTGGTCACCAACGCCATTATTTACTTCAACTCCAGCATACTCAGCCAACTGCTGACGAGCTTCGAACATCAGAACGACGACAAACGAATACAGATCGTCAAACAGGCTTCCCCGGTGGCTTGGTATAACATCAACCTTAAGGGTACCTATAACTTCGAATTGAGTGAAAAGTTACCGGATCTTGAGGAGCTGATGCTCTCAATTGATGGATATAGGCCAGTTCAGGGAAAGTAATACCCTCCGAGAGGCCAGAAATGACGCTGGATCCAGAGGTTTTTGTCCGTTTACGAGGGAAAATCCCTAGTACCCCTCATAGGAACGATCAGAGATATGCGCCATGCGGTAAAGGCCGTAGTTTGTGCCGTTGGCAATGATGGCAGCAATCAGGTTGTTGGCGTTCACCGCCTGCCTGGCTTGCACTTGCCTGACGTGATCGAAGGTATCCAGAAACCCGGTTTCCTGGTCGACAAATCGCATGAGATCGGCAATATTGACCTGATTCAGCTGTTCGAAGAACGGATTGTTGAGCAGGCTCTTAGCGCCCGATGACGGAAGTCGCCACTGGGTTTTCCCGGAGCGGGAGCGCAGTATGACGTTTCGGTTATCGCCTTTCTGGATGCGGTCCCCCACCTGATCCAGTGTCGTGGCCAACTCCTTCTGCATCGAACGCATCAGTTGTTTCGGGGCAGTGTTAATCCGGTTCAGCAACGAGCTTTTGATCAGCTTCCGTCTATGCTTCCAGATGTCGTCATCGACCAGATCATCCGCCAAACTGCAGTGTTTAGGCGATTGCGGAATGAACAGGTGCCCGTCGAGCTTGCCTTGAACCAGTAGATAGAGCAGCACTTCAAAGCGAGCAGGATTGATGGCGCTGTCGGTGGCGACAAAGGGCAGGTGCCTCGGTCTGATCAACCGCCGGTCGATTTCCCTGATACTGCCGCAGGAATCAAGGTTGAATTGGCTCCGTTCGATCTGTGCGCCCAGGGCGCGAGTCGTTGTCGACGACTGGAACTTGAGGGCGAGGAATATCGGCCGCAGTGTCTGCTCGATCAGTTCCGTCTGCTGGTCATAGTATTCCCAGATGTAGAACGCCTGCGATTGTTTCTGGTCGGTGAGGTACCGACACAGCGACTCGATCTGTTTCGGGCGCATGACGCCGGCTGCTCGCTGGCGTATCTCGCTAAAGGGCACAGATCCGTCAATGGAATCGTCAATAAACAAACGTAACAGCGTGGCGCCCTTGCCGACATTCGCGACGGCCTCTTTCCACTCCTGATAAGCAGTGTCCTCCGCATACGTTTTGGCCTCCTGCTGCAGCTTGCGGCAGTGGTGGATAAAAGCGTCTGCCAGGTGCTCGGTAACCTGTCGATGTTTGAGGTGAAGATAACAGATCAGGTACAGGGACCGAGTCATTCTGTCGAAACGACGAAGCTTGGTCGGGGTGTAATAGTCGACCATGGAACAAAAGTGTTCCAGATTGCTGAGTGATAGCCCCAATTGCTGAATAACCGCATCGATATCGTCGATCAGCGGCTCTATCTGCTGGTGTATTCTGAGCTCCTTTTCCAGTTCTGATAGGGAGAAGTTCCTGGCCGATTGCCGAACACTGTTCAGTGTCGTTGCTGTATCGTCATCCAGAATTGCATCCACGCTCTCACTCAGTGACGGGCTCATCGAGTGTGACAAGATATCCGCCAGGCGCTGGCGCTCACTGGCAATAGCTCTGCTGACCACCCGCTGTAGCACGGTATATTTTGGGATGGCAATACGGTGCTTGGCCAGAAAGTCGGTAGATTCATCGAAGAGGAATCGCGAATCGATAGAGGCTGCTGCCGCCACTCCAGCGCGCATACTCAAAGCCGCTTCGCTGTCATCATCGAAAGATTGGTAGTCTAATAGCTGAAATATGCGGCGGTAAATTCGCACTTTTTGCATGGGTGACAAGTTCTTGCGCCCGAGTTTCATGTCGGGGAAGAACTCGCCTGCAATGAACAGCAGGTCATCCCGCACATCGCTATAGCGGATGTTCAGGACAACGGGCTTGACCTTGAAGTAGCCCAGCAACAGGATAAAGTAGACCCTGTTGTAGCGGTCACGGATTGAGCGAAGGGCATCGAGTTCGGGATCATTCAGGGAAAAATAGTATCGCTTTTGCTCGAAGGCGAGCTTCGGTGCGCCATATAGATCTTGAATCTCAGAATCCAGGAGGATGGCGCGGCGTTTGCTTTTCAGGCTCATTCGGGAATCCAAAACGCCCGATCTTAGCCTAATCGGCTAAAAATCAGCCAATTCGGGGGGAAGTCAGAAAGTAAGGTACTCCTGAAAGCCTTGCCAGGCCTGGGTTTCAGGGCGAAGTGTTATTTGCGGCGGGGATGTCCCTAGTACCCCCATATAGAGCCGTTTTCCCTGGCCGAGGTTAACCTGATCGCTGAGAAGGTCCGCCCTGACTACCGCAATTACTACCTGGTTAGATTTTACTCAGGGATGCGTACTGGCGAGATCGATGGGTTGAAATGGGAGTATGTTGACTTCAATCGTCGGGTGATCTCCGTCCGTGAAACACTGGTGGCTGGGAAGGCTGAGTATACCAAAACCGATGGGAGCCAACGTGAGATTCCCATGCTTGGCCCGGTCTACAACGCCTTAAAAGACCAGTACCAGGCCACAGGCCATCTGAGCGCCTATGTCTTCTGTAATGCCGAGGGTAATCCGCTAGAGCACAACAACGTCACCAAGCGGGTCTGGTACCCCCTGTTAAGACACCTGGGCTTGAAGAAGCGTCGTCCCTATCAAACCCGGCATACGGCTGCCACGCTGTTGCTGGCGTCCGGAGAGAATCCAGAATGGGTGGCCCGGTTTCTGGGGCATGCCACCACCGAGATGCTGTTCAAGGTCTATTCCCGCTACATCCCCAATCTTACCCGCATGGATGGCTCTGCCTTTGAGCACATGATTGCAGTCACAGAGGATAAGGAGATGGCAGATGCACATTCACTTGGATAAGAAGCAACTGGCAGCAGTCCAAAACTCAGGTACAGAATCTAAGCTGAAATTGGTCAGGCGGTTGGAGGGCAGTGAGTTCCGCGTATTGGGTCGATTCGACCAACTTAGCCCCGTGAGGGTTGGATATAGCCGGTATGAACTTGGGTGTGCAGCAGGAACGGCAACGGCAATGCTGCATCATGACTGTTTTAGTCCGACTCAGCGCGAAGCGCAATTTGGAGAAATCGTGCAGGTCTGGGGTGACCTTTATGAAAATGGTGGAGGGCATCTTATTGCGGTTCAGCGTTTTGCGTGTCTAAGTATGGATGTGCCGGCCTCTGTCGTCGCTTTGCTTCCCAGGGATTGGGTGTTGCCGACCTTTGTTCCACAACTGAAAACCGTGATCTCATCCTGGATATCAGTATCTACACCGGCACTAAAACGATTTTTGTCCGATGCTTTTCGCGATTCAAATATTGCGATGGGCTTTCTGAACGCACCGGCAAGTCAGTGCTACCACCATGCGTATCCTGGTGGGTTGCTAGATCACAGCGCCGATATGCTTGAGCGGTTTGAGAAGGGATCCATCGGTAACTGGAATTTGTCCCAGCGAGACCTTACGGTCTGCCTCATACTGTTACATGACATTGGCAAAACGGTGACGTTGGTGGGAAAAAGCAGGGCTATCCGTGGTGCCTACCAGCCACATGAATTTGCGACATTGGAGCTATTGGCATCCCCGCTAGCAAGATTAGAGGTGAATGCCCCGCAGCTTGCCAATAAGATAAGGGGTTACTTTAAGCCCAAAGGATGGTATCCACGTAACTATGACCCGGTATATAGGGTGGTCTCAGCCATTGATCGGAAAAGTGCTGATTATCCGCAAGATGATTGATGGAAGCCACCTGAAAGGTGTTGGGGTTTGAGGACTTTCCACAGGATTATTTTTTAGTGAATAGGCTGTCAATTACAGGGGTTACAAATAAGGTGTAGCTTTGAGCTAATTCTTTGGTCGTGTCTTGGAAGCTGCGTTGTGACCATGCCGATGGGCTATTGGCTGGTATCTAAGGCTTAATATTTACTCATCGGCATCATGCTGTGAATGACAGACTCTCACCGGTAACGGAGGAAAAAAACATTAATCACTCCCGGAAATGTCCCCAATACGCCTAGGTTTACGATTCATAGGCAAATAGGCTCTGGGCCTCTTTATGAGACCGCTCTATTTGTACTTGGGGCCATAAATATCTCAAGGTTTGGCACGCTTTTAAAAAGTATAATTTAACTTAACTTACTAAATTTCCAAGGGTTTTTTGTTAAAAAACACTTGCAATTCTCCGTTTTTTTTTACTATCTTGACTGTAAGGGTGGTCTGGAGATATGAGTGTGATTAATGATCAATTCGAATTTGGTGAATCCGTAACCATCTGCGATATTTATCCCAAAAATAAAGCGCTTATTGGTGTCGAGAAGGATCGTGTCATTTTTCAAGGTGACAAGCTCGTTTGCCCTTCTGTGATGGCTTTTTCAAAGAGGTTTGTCGGAGCACTGAACTCAGTCCTTGAGTCATATTTCTACGATGAGAAGCTTACAGTACGCATGAATGAGCAACTCTACACTGATAGTAGCCTGGAAGGCCCTGATCACGGCCTGAATATTTTTGTGGCTGGGAGCTCGGTGCCAGAGACGGTAGTTTCAAAAATTTGTCACTGCGCTAGATATTATTGCCAAGAGATCATCTCTCAATCAGAGCTGGGCGGCGCGGAAAAAGTTGATTCTCCAGAGACTTTTTTGGAAATACTGGCCGATGAAATCAAGAAATATAGAACTGACATGGCGGACAAAAACATTAAGGTTCCGTTTTATATAAAATTTGAAGATGGCAGGCGTGACTATGACTATGTCTATCAAGGTAGGTACGATGAAGGGGTAGTGGCTGAACAAAAAACAATGGATTTGTCAGGTTTTTCCCGCCCCATTGGCTTGAATATGGATACTAATGTGGTGGTTTTGCAGCCTGTTGATGAAGATAATATGGCGCTGAACAAACAAATTGAGTTCAAGGTGAAAAGTGGATCCCACATGCGGGAAGTGATTGCTGCCTTATATCATTGTCGGATTCTGGCATTCAGGGGTATCAGAACTACGAGTCGCAGCAAGAGAGAAAATCCCCATGTTCTACAAGATATCAAGATGACTGATAAGTCCAATGATCTTTTTTGATATTAAGGGTGATTCTTTTGAGTGATCGAATACTGGGAGAAGTGAATATCTAGGCCATAGGATAAGAATTCAACGGCAAGTTATAGGCTGTTCAGTACAAACCCTCTTTTGCTACGGTTTATAATGAAGACGCCGTATTCCCTTCGTAGGGCTTCAAACTCTAAAAAAGAGTCAATTTGAATGTTCCCGTCTTGCGTTGATTTTAATTTGAGATCCGATGACTCAAGGACATCAACAATAGTAAAAAAGCCATTTCGAAAAATGACCGTGTTTTGCTCGGACGCCAGCTTAGTGATGCAATCACGGTGTAAATGAGTTTGCAGTGTGGCTCATCGCTCATGTGAACAATCCTGATCGCTGAGTGGGTGATGAGTGACTTGGTTATGGCGATCTGTTGTAGTTGTATCGCTGAAAGTTGATCCATTATTCTGATCTGGGTAATCAATACACGAGAGCGGAATTTCAGAAAATGCTAACTAATTTAGGTATTGAGTGCAGTCTTAGTCGGCGGGGTGATTGTCATGACAACGCAGTGATGGAAAGATTTTATGAAGCGATGAAGACTGAACGATTAAACGGGAAACGTTCAAAACACGCGATCAATAAAGAAAGGCAGTGTTCGAATATATCGAAGGGTTTTACAATCCCCATCGACGGCATTCGACCTTGGGCAACATTAGCCTAGCTGCGTTCGAAACAGGCGCTATATGCTTAACTGGGTGTCCGGTAATCCTGGGGCATGTCACAATTAAGGCAGCAGACAGTATCTAGTATACCTAAGGGGCAATGACGTATTAGGAAATTATAAACGGTTCGTAAAACGGGGTAGAACCAGTAGCGTCAATTTTAACCCTATGTTGTTTGTCCGGTTTTAGTAGAGCACAAAACTGGTAAGCCGGTGAGGCTTGCTCAGAGAGCGTTGAGATCGCATCGGTCATGCCGTGCAGCTTCAGGGACTTCAGCGTGGCGACCATCGCATCAGTGTTTATGGGGTGTTCTCCTCAGCTTGTCATAGCGGGCCGTGTTGGCCAGCGGTTCTGTGACCAGTTTCAAGGCGGGGGGGGTAATGGCTGGGGTCGCTGTGGTTGCCCCACAAGAGTTTGCATCTCGCTCAAATCCGGTAAAGACTAAGCCTTCGGCGCGATTGAGATCACGGTCTTGACCGGCTTAGAGTGCAATGCGTTGGGTTAATTATGGGCAATCCCATGATGTGTGTTTCTCTTGAAGCGCCATTGGGTCACAGCACCTATCATTGAGTGATTTTCAACCGCGATCCCGTTTTTGTCTGTCTAGCCCTGAGGTGTCGTAATGGTGACGGACAAAGGCGGGAACCAGACGCCGCGTGCAATAAATTGAAAATTCCCCTACATCCCCCCGGCGGCTATCGTCGAGGGCTTAGATTGTATGTATGAGTTGGTGTTAGAGGGGGGCGCCTGAAACCCTAAATTCGGCTAGAAGTACCTAGGGGCGTACTGTATCGCTATCCTAGCGCAGCGATATAGCTGAATCACGGGTTGGTGCTGTTGGGCTAACTGAAATGACGAATAGGCTAAGCTAAGTGAGATGATTTTGGAGTAATGTGAAAAATCTAAAATCATAATAGAGTTGTTTGGAAATATGAACATTCGGTTTCTGCCTTTAATGCTTCTTATAGTTTTGTGCTCTGACCATGAATTTGCACTTGCCGAAAACGGAGGTCAAGGGTATCGACTTGAGGAAGTAACTGTTACAGCTCAAAGACGTACGCAAGATGTTAGAGATGTGCCAATCGCTATTACTGTAGTTTCTGGCGATGAAATGAGAGATAAAGCTATATCAGACTTAACAGATATGGCTAGGTTATTGCCAAATGTGTCAATAAATACAGATTACAATGCAATGTATATGAGGGGTATAGGAACGGCTGAATTGAATGTAATTGGTGAGCAAGCGGTTGCCTACATTTTGGATGATGTTTATGTGCCAAGGCTAGATTTCTTAAAGCCTGGGTTTGTGGATCTAGCGAAAATAGAAGTAATGAAAGGGCCGCAAGGAACATTATATGGTAGGAATGCTACCGGTGGGGTTATAAAGATTGATCATGGTATGCCAACGAGGGAATGGGAGGGCTTTGTAAATCTGGCCTCTGGCGATAGAAACTTTAAAAACTATGAAGGTGCGATATCGGGTCCGTTAACGGATAAAATTTCCTTTCGTTTAGCTTTAAGGAGCGCCGGAGAAGATGGTTTTGTAGAAAACCTAGTTACTGGTGGAAAGTCAAGAAATAAAGATATTGAACAAGCAAGAATTTCTATTAGGGCAGATATTAGCGATAACTTTTCAATTGATGCAAGTTACTATCATCTTGATTATTACATTGGCGCATTCGTTGGGGATGAAATTCATAAGTATCCTCCCCAATTAAGAGCTCTTGGTGAGGTGTTGACGCCTGGATTTGAGTCTAATCTTGATAGGAGGAATTCAAATTCTTCTGAAAATGAATCAAGTGGTAGCGGCTATATTGCTCCGATAAAATTTACTTATGACAAGTGGGATCATACGTTCAGCTATGTTTATGGAATGGTTGGTTTGGATGATGCGCTTCGAACAGATCTTGATGGTCAATCAGCAAATGCTGTCAGAATGTTCGTTGATCAAGAGTTTGAGCAAATAAGTCATGAGTTGAGAGTTGTTTCGCCACCTGGGAGATTTCAATACGTAGCTGGGTTGTTCTATTTGGAAACAGACCTTGAGTCAGAGGTCGGTGTCCCAATTTGGGCTGATTTTATAAAGTTTATAAATGTTGGTGGTCTCTCTCCTGATGAGCTTGGTCTCGGTGGGGTGTTAGATCTCGTTACAGGCTTGGTAACAAATGATGATGGTGAGTTGTCGAGGCTGTACGGAAATTTCACTGTCGATGTTGAGTCGTTTGGCGTGTTTTCCCAAGTTGAATGGTCAATCACTGATTATCTAGTTATGACGTTAGGAGCTCGATATTCAGATGATAAGAAACATGGTACTGCTATTCTTACTGATGCGGGCCCGTATCCAATATGGGATGTGCTGATATTGGGAGGGTATACTGCGGACGAAACTCTTATATTTAGGGATTTTTCACCAAAAATATCTTTAAGCTGGGAGCCTCATGAGAATGTAACAATTTATTCAACATTTTCTCAGGGGTATCGAGCTGGTAGTTTTAATATTGCGGCATTTAGTAAAGATGAATATGAATTTGATGCCGAGTCCAGCGATACCCTTGAGGCGGGTGTTAAAACATCACTGCTCGATCAACGTTTAAGGTTGAATTTTGGGGCTTTTTATACTGAATATGATAGATATCAGCTGGGAACATTTACCGGATTAACCTTTACCCAAAGTAATGCAAATGAAGTGCGAACAAATGGCGTTGAATTTGATATGACTTTACTTGCTGCTGAAGGTTTGATCCTTTCAATGAATGTAGGGTACAACGATGCTAAGTTTGTTGATTATAAAGATGCCACATGCCGAACGGAGGCTCCCCTAGAGCCCGGGTATCAAGTTCAGGGGATAGTCGCTCTGCCTCCTAGCCCTGAATGTGATTTGTCTGGAAAAGAGCTACATAGGGCTCCAAGGTTGTCAGGTAGCTTCTCATTTAGTTATGAGTCCCAGATTTTGGATTGGCCCTTAAAGTTTGTGCTCGGTGGGGATGCTAATTTTAAAGGTGGGGAATATATGGACCCGGATTTGGATCCAGATGATTATCAAGAGGAATATTGGATATATAACGGTCGAATTGGGTTGAAAAGTCTTTCGGAAAGTTGGGGGCTAGAAGTTCATGTTAAAAATATTAGTGATGAGCTGGTTAAAACCTTTAGTGGAGATGTCCCGCTTCAGCCTGGAGCTCATTGGGCGCTAACCAACCCGCCTCGAACTGTTAATGCTGCACTCAGACTTAATTTTTAATTACAATAAAAGGAGATTTTATGCCTAGGGAACATCTGATTAATTGAAGAGAACCGACATGACGGCTGCTAAATTCAATAATCAGGCGCTCATTTCTCTCTTTTCTGCGCTATTTAGCGCGCTTTTGAAGAGCCTTTATGCGCCTGGCGCACCTAGCCCCGATTTTCGGGCGGACTACCCCTGTAGCGCGCCTCGTTGTTTCAATAAATGCTCTTTGGCCATGACCAGATTGATTAACGCACAGGTGGCAAACAGGTAATGGGCATTTTTAGCCAACCCCTTGTATCTGACTTTCCTGAAGCCAAACTGGCCCTTCATGACGCCGAAGGCATGTTCCACTCGCGCACGAACTCTGGATTTTCTACGGTTAAAGTCGCGCTCAGCTTCCGTCAATGTTTGGTGGCGGCTACCTTTCTTCTGAGTCAGATCCAGTGCATTGGGAGCCGCTTCGTTGATCGCGTCACCTTTTCCACTGTAAGCCGAATCACCAAAGACCAGCTCTTCCTCGCCATGCAGCAGGTCGCCAATGACGACCGAGTCGTGAACATTGGCGCCCGTGGCCACCACCGAGTGAATCAACTTGGTTTCCGTATCCACGCCAATATGGGCTTTCATTCCGAAGTACCACTGGTTGCCTTTCTTGGTTTGACGCATATCCGGATCGCGCTGCTTCTTCTTGTTCTTGGTCGAACTGGGCGCACTGATGATGCCTGTCTCTTAT
>OJEF01000600.1_pt1 | contig 11855 bp, 10 predicted proteins | sample 1593041 | NCBI WGS metagenome assembly OJEF01 (sample SAMN05416790, study PRJEB24817) | seawater metagenome | isolation source: Sea water | place: Canada:Atlantic | collected 2013-11
AGATGCGATAATAAGGATATCCAAGAAAGTATTCATAAAAAATTTAATACACCAAGAGTCGAAGTTGATGTATTTAAGGCAATAAGGGAATGGAAAGACAATTTTTAATAATAGTAAGCTTAATTTTAATTAGCAGCTGTCAACTCGACCAATCTATTTCTGTTGATGAGCTATCTACTGAGTCAGTAGCAATTTATGCAGATGACGAAAATGTTATAAATGAAATTGAAGTGGATAACTTTGTAGCTTCCAATATATGGGAATACATTATAGAAAAATCTTCTTTAGAAACTAATGAAGAAATAGACAGTCAAACTCTTTTTTATATGAATACCCATTTAAGGGACATTGAGGCATTTAATGAGTATTTAAATAAATCTTACTATTTTATTTATTACGTTGTTCAAGAATTAGAGGCGGCAAATCTTCCTGTTGAATTAGCCTTAGTGCCTTTTATTGAAAGTAATTATGACCCCTTCTCCATATCATCATCTGGCGCTGTAGGTCTTTGGCAGTTTATGCCTAAAACGGGCAGATTATTTAATTTAGATAAATCTTGGTGGACTGAGGACAGACATGACCCATTCAGGTCAACACACGCAGCTATTGGTTACTTTAAATACTTATTGGAGAGATTTGATCAAGACATATATCTTGCTTTAGCTGCATATAATGCAGGGCCAACGTATCTTGACAGGCAAATCAGAAAAAACAAAAGGAGAGGCTTGCAAACTAATTTCTGGTCTCTCAACTTATCCAATCAAACATCTAATTATGTTCCTAAGTATATTGCGATGAAAGAGCTTGTATTTAACTCAGAAAAATATGGAATCATACTACCTGATATTCCAGTTAAACCTGTTGTAAAAAAAATACAGATACCGGGACAAGTAGAAATTATGGTTCTGAGTGAATACCTTGATATCAAACCAGAGCTTGTTTACAAATTAAACGCTGGTTACACAAAGTGGGCGTCTGCTCCAACAGATGAAAGTATTTTTTATATCCCAATTGAAAAAAACTATTTATTAGATAGTGAAGATAATCCCTTTGATAATGAAAGTAATATAAATTGGATATCTCATATCATTGAAAGAGGTGACAGTCTTTGGAAATTGGCAATAAAATATGACACAGAGGTCGGAATTATTAAGCAAATTAACTATATGAATGGTGAGGTGCTCTCTATCGGCAAGACACTTCTCATCCCACTAAGCAAAACTAAAACTAATAATTTTATTCCTTATGAAATGCATATAGTCTCTGAAGGCGATACTCTTTGGGAGATTGGAATAAAATATAATATTGATATAAATGATCTGGCTAAGATGAATTCATTAAATAAGTCTTCATATCTTCAACTCGGACAACAGCTAACCATAGGTAATAAAAATATTTACAGGAATATGGATTCTAAAAAGAGGACAATTCTTTACTCAGTTAAGCAAGGTGACAATCTCTATAAGATATCAGATCTTTTTGATGTCAGTATAAAGAGTATTAAAGATATCAATAATTTTAAAAACTCTGATTTAATGCCAGGTCAGATTATAAAAATTAGTATTAGTGCTTTTTAACTATCGGTTGTCTTAGGATCTAATGCATCCCTCAAGCCATCGCCAAAGAAATTTAAAGCAAACAACGTAATTGTGAATGTAATACCTGGGTATATTAATAACCAGCTAAACTCTTCCATAGACTCAACACCATCCTTAATTAAGGTTCCCCAACTACTCATAGGCGGTTGAATCCCTAAACCAAGAAAACTAAGAAAGCTTTCTAAAAGCATAACCTGCGGTATTGTTAATGTTGCATAAACAGCTATTGGACCAAGAATGTTAGGAAGTAAATGTCTTCTAAACATTGAAAAATTACTAACGCCCATAGCCTTTGCAGCTAGAACAAATTCTTGATTCTTGAGTCCTATAACTTGACCCCTAACAATTCTAGACATTGTTAGCCATTCAACAGCGCCTATAGCACCAAATAGAAGCCATAAATTACTTCCAAATATAACCATTAATAAAATTACAAAAATAATGAATGGGAGTCCGTATAAAATATCAACTATTCGCATCATGACAGAATCTATCTTCCCACCAAAGAATCCAGCAACTATACCCCATGAGACACCAATGACTAATGCAACACCAGTTGCAACAAAACCAACTAGAAGAGAAACCCTTGCTCCATAGAGAATTCTACTAAATAAATCTCTTCCTAGAATATCAGTACCTAAAATATGCTGTGCTGACGGAGGAGCCGCTCCTAGGTCTAAATCTTGATATGCATAAGGGTAAGGAGCGATCCAAGGTGCTGCAATAGCACATAATATCAAAATAACAAGGATAGAGCCCCCTACCATTGCCGCTTTATTTCTTGTAAGTCTGTAAAGCGCATCAGACCAAAGTGAAGCACTATTACTCATGAAACATCTCTAGATCTTGGATTTAACCAGAGAGCGGCTAAGTCAGATAAAAGATTAAAAAATACAATCATTGCTGAGAAAAATATAGTTGTCCCAAGAATCATTGTGTAATCTCTGTTTAGAGCGGCTTCTACATAAAATCTACCTAGACCAGGTATTTGAAATATTGTTTCAACAACGAACGAGCCTGCAAGCAAACCTGCAATAGCAGGACCTAAGAATGATACAACTGGTATTAAACCGCCCTGCATGGCATGTTTAATAACAACCATTGTCTCTGTAAGGCCTTTGGCCCGAGCTGTTCTTATGAAGTCCTGGTTTAAAACTTCCAACATACCGCCTCTGCTTAATCTGGCAATATATGCCGCATAGGCAAAGCCCAATGTTACTGATGGTAATATCTTATCTCCAGCTAATTGACCCCATCCAGCTACTGGAAGCCATTCAAGGTTAATACCAAAAATTAGAACCAAAAGAGGTCCCATTAAAAATGTTGGGACGCATATACCAATCATTGCAATTGCCATAGGTATGAAATCTAAAAGAGTATTTCTTTTTAATGCAGCAAGAACACCAGAAAAAACACCTATTACTAGTGCAATTAGAATGGCGTATATAGCTAGCTCAAAGGTAATAGGAAGGCCAATTCCAATCATCTCTGTTACAGATCTGCCCGGATATTTAAAAGATGGTCCAAAGTCACCTCTTACAATACCTGACATATAGTCTGTATATTGCTCCCATTGAGAAGCATCTAGGTTGTAAACTTCATTAAGATTCTTTAAGACTTGAGGTGAAACAGCTTTTTCAGCATCAAAAGGCCCGCCAGGTGCAAGTTTTATTAAAAAAAAAGTCATAGTTGCTACAGCCAGCAAGACCGGAATAGCCATCAAAACTCTTTTGAGAAATACCTTAAACATCTATATTTTAATCTCTTTCTAAATAGATATATTTAGGGTGATGGTGATCTAGATAGTTAGGGTAGTACCCCTTGACATCAGAAGAAAGCTGATAGGATTTTACATATGTATACAAAGGAATTATTGGCATTTCATCTATCAATATATTTTCAGCTTGTCTCAATAGTTCGTATCTAACATCTTGGTTGTTCTCGGAGTTAGCTTGCTCTATTAGAAGATCATAATCCTGGTTCTCCCATCCTGTCTTATTGTTTCCTCTATTAGGCCTAAGAGTATCTAAGAAGGTATTTGGATCTTCATAGTCCCCTATCCATCCAGCTCTAGAAACCTGAAAGTCTCCTATCATTTCTCTTGCTAAGTAGACCTTCCAGTCTTGATTAACCAATACAATATCAACGCCAAGGTTTTGCTGCCACATTTGCTGAATAGCTAGAGCTAGCTTTCTATGATCTTCATTAGTATTAAATAAAATTTCTAGTTTGGGAAATTCATTTCCAGGACCGTAACCAGCTTCTACTAGAAGCTGTTTAGCAAGTTCTGGATTAAATGGTATGACTGTATCAGGTTCGTAGCCTGCCGAACCAGGAGGAGTGAAAGAATAAGCAGGAATCTGACCACACTTAGTAACTTTTTCTACTAATTTTTTTCTATCTATCGCGAAAGCCAAAGCCTTTCTGACTCTCACATCTGTTAGAACCGGATTTTTGGTATTAAGCCTATAAAAATATGTTCCCATATAAGGATCTACTCTTAAATCTGGATTATTTTCTTCAATATATACAGGGCATTTCTGTGAAGGCAGTGTTGATGTTAAGTGAAGTTGACCGGCTCTAAACATTCTATCCTCAGTCATGACGTTTTGAACTGGGTAGTAATGAATCTCATTTAGCTGAACTACATTTGAATCCCAGTAAAGTGGATTTTTTTCAACAACTATTCTGCTATTGAGCTCCCATGATTTTAAGTTAAAAGGTCCATTGCAAACGAAATTACCTGGACGAGTCCATTGACCGTTTCTATCATCTATAGTCCCATGCTTTAAGACAGTTTCTTTATGAACTGGCCAAGTACTGTAATGACTTAACAACCCTAGGAAGAATGGTGTTGAATTATTCAGATGAACTCTGAATGTATAGTCATCAACTACCTCTACACCAACGTCGTTAAAATTGTCGGTTATGCCATTATGAAAATCAGAAGCACCTTTAACATAATAAAGCATGTCAGGATATTGAGAACCCAAAGATGGAGTTAATAATCTCTGCCAAGACCATGCAAAATCATGAGCTGTTAGCGCCTCACCATTAGACCATTTGCCATTCTTTTGAAGATAAAAAGTATAAACAGTTCCATCCTCACTGATATCCCAAGACTCAGCTGCACCTGGAAGGTTTTGTCCACCATTTGGATTCGAGGAAGTCAGCCCTTCACATAAGGAAATAAGAAGATGATGCTCTGGAACTCCAGTTACTATATGAGGATCGATTCCCTGTGGCTCAGAACCGTTTCCAAAATGAAAAATCTGCTTATCTAGACCGTCATCAACAGGGCTAATGCTTGAAGAGCATGCGGACATAAAAATAACTACTGTAAAGGCTAGGTATAAATTTTTCATGATTAAAATACTAAATTATTTAAGTTTACTCTGGCATTATCAAAAAGATCTTTATTCATAATGACCGACATATTCTGCGATGCCCTCTCCTGAGCCAGACCTTGATATTGCTCTAAAACCTCAGAAATATATTCATCACTTGGCAAGTTTAATTTTAATACGTCAACCAAATACACGTCTCCATTATTTGAATCAACCGATACCTGCTCACCTGCAGAATGTTTGAATATTTCAGAAAGTATTTCAAGAGGTAAAAGAGATGAATTTCTTTTTACGCCAACAAAACTATCTTTAGCTATGAATTCATAACCTGCTATAACAGACTCTAATGTTCCATCTGTCTTAGCTAAGTCAACTTCATTAACAATAAGCGCTTTTTTCTCAACTGCTTTCATGCTCGATAAATAGTCTGAAACCTCGGAACTTACATCTTCAAAGCCCATCAACAAAGATTCTTTTATGTCGCTGATAGAAAGAACTATAAAACTATCTTCAAGCTCAATGGCATATGTAACGCCAGCTTCTGATTCAGAAGAAAAGATATAGTCAGCAATCCTTCTATCATTAATATCAAAATTAAAATTGTTAACAGAAAAGCTTTTACTGGATTGAATTTCTTGTGACAAAACCTCTCCTATAGATTCAATAGGGGAATTTGAAGCAATCATATTATCTAATTCAATAAAGTCATCATTTAATAATGCAAGTGATTCAGAAGTAACTAAGTCAGATAGAATTTTTTTCTCTAAATTACCCAAGGACAAAACTTCTGCTTCATTTATTTCTGTAACTTTTATTACATGAAATGAATCGTCAAGCTCTACAATAGAACTTAAAGCTCCAACCTCAAGATCATTAATAGCTTCACCAAATTCTACAGGGAATATATCTGAAGAAAAATATTCTAAATCTCCACCAGTATCTTTGGAAACAATATCGTCACTATAAGTTGATGCTATCTCAGAAAAATTACCACCCGCGTCTAAACTGGATTTAATATCCTCTATTACCTTATAGGCATCTTCAGATGACTCATGATTACTCTTATTAACCATGATATGAGAAATTCTGGTTTGAGATCTTTCATTTGCTTTAAGTAAATATTCTGCATAAGCATTTTCAACAAAGCCCTCGGGTACTAAGACCTTATCCTTGTAGTCTTCTGCTGTTAAAACAATGTACTTAAAAGACCTTTCCTCATCAGAATAAAACAAGCTCTGGTTATTAATATAGTATTCATTTAGCTCGTCACTATTATTAGATATACTCTTCTTAAGAGAATTAAAATCAATTTTTAAAAAGTTTATATCCAATGATTGCTCAGAGAGCTTAGCGAGCTCTAAGGACTCTTCCTTTGTTACGAAGTTGATAGATGAAAGAGCTGACCTAAAAAGCTCTGCAGCGGTTAGCTCTGTCATTAAATCAATATAGTTGTCTTTAGTTTGTCCGTTAGAATTAACTTGAGCCTCAAAAACCGATTCGTCAAAAACTCCATCAATTTGAAATGCTGGGTTTTTAATAATATTCTTTTTTGCAACTTTTCTTGCGTTGCTATTTACCATCCCAAGATTTCTTGCCTTTGATAGGAGAACCTTTTGAACAGTTAATTCTTGTTTGATTTGATCAATTTGAGTTACCTCATCTAAAAGATCAAAATCAAATTCTTCTCCGTAAACACTTTTAAATTTCTGTATTGTTATATTTGTTGCGATCTGAAAGTCAGTTTCAGTTACGTCTTCGCCATTAATGGTTCCTAAAGAACCTCCAAAGGCAGTAGATAGTGATGATGTTCCTAGAAAAACAAAAGGCAAAGCGCAGCATGCGATTACGATAAATAGTCTAGGACCCGTTAAAAAATTTCTTAATGATTCAAGCATAGTATGTATATTATAGAATAAAAAAAGGGTGCATATGCACCCTTTTAAAGTTTAAAAAAACTTAGCTAGCTTTAACCTTATCTTTAAGGCCTTTACCGGCTTTAAATCCTGGTACTTTAGAAGCAGCAATGTGCATTGAAGCGCCTGTCTGAGGATTTCTCCCCTCTCTAGCAGCTCTATGTCTTACATTGAAAGTTCCAAAGCCAACTAGTGATACTGAATCACCATTACCTAAAGCATTACCGATACCACCTAAAACAGCATCAACAGCTCTGCCTGCTGAAGCCTTAGAAATATCTGCATCACCTGCAACCGCATCAATCAAATCTGATTTATTCATATTAAACACTCCTCTGTGTAAATTTATTTATATAAATGAACTTATATAATGGCTTTTAGTAAAAAAAAGTCAAGTAAATAAAGGGTTTTAGTGAGTTTGTTTATTTCCGGTTTTTGACGGATCACTGGAAGATGACTTGTCTTTATTTGTCTTTGCAATTTTTGATAGCGGCGTCGGCTCTTCAATTAGAGCTGAAGATACAACTTCGTCAATCCATTCAACAGGAATAATATTTAGAGACTCTGTAATCTGCTTCGGCATTTCTACAAGATCAGCCTCGTTATCTTTAGGGATAATAACGTTCTTAATACCGCCTCTTTTAGCTGCTAAAAGCTTTTCTTTCAATCCGCCAATTTTTAATATTTGACCTCTAAGGGTTATCTCTCCAGTCATGGCCGTATCAGCCCTAACGGGTATGCCAGTAAAAATCGATATAAGAGCAATAGCCATTCCACCACCAGCACTAGGACCATCTTTAGGTGTAGCTCCCTCAGGGACATGAATATGAATATCATGCTTCTCATAAAAATTTGATTTTATTCCTAATGAACTGGCTCTGGATCTTACAACTGTAAGAGCAGCTTGAATTGATTCTTGCATAACATCACCTAAGGAACCCGTTTTAATTATTCTGCCTTTACCGTCTACATGTGAAGCTTCAATTGTTAGTAATTCGCCTCCAACTTCGGTCCATGCCAGACCTGTTACTTGTCCAATAGCATTATCTTTTTCTGCAATACCAAATTTATATTTCTTTATACCAGAGAATTTTTCTAAATTCTTATTCGTAATTTTAGTTGGAGCGGAGGTAGTTTTTTTATTTAGCAATCTATCCTTAACAACCTTACGAAGTATTTTTGCTATCTGTCTTTCAAGTCCTCTCACCCCAGCTTCCCTTGTGTAATATCTTATAAGGGAAAGAATTACTTCTTTATCAAAATTAATCTCCGAATCTTTCAAGCCATTTCTTTCTATTTGTTTTGGTAAAAGATACTTATTGGCAATGCTAGATTTTTCGTCTTCTATATAACCAGGTATTCTTATTATCTCCATTCTATCTAATAAAGGAGTAGGTATATTCAAGCTATTAGCAGTACATACAAACATCACCTCCGAAAGATCGTAATCAACCTCTAAATAATGATCACTAAAAGTATTGTTCTGCTCTGGATCTAATACTTCAAGGAGTGCTGAAGCAGGATCTCCTCTGCTATCCATACCCATTTTATCAATCTCGTCTAGTAGAAATAAGGGATTTCTAACACCGACCTTGGATAGTTTTTGAATTATTTTGCCTGGCATAGATCCGATATATGTTCTTCTATGGCCTCTAATTTCAGATTCATCTCTCACGCCACCAAGTGACATTCTTACAAATTTTCTATTTGTTGCTCTAGCTATTGATTCTCCTAAGGATGTTTTGCCAACACCAGGAGGGCCAACTAAACATATAACAGGAGCTTTCATTGATTTAACTCTTTTTTGAACTGCAAGATATTCAATAATTCTTTCTTTTACCTCTTCAAGTCCATGATGATCTTCTTCCAAGATATCAAGTGATGATTGAATATCTGAATTAATCTTAGATTTTTTCTTCCATGGAACTTCTATCATGCAATCAAGATATGATCTAACAACAGATGCCTCTGCTGATGAAGGAGACATATGCTTAAATTTAGATAATTCGCTTTTTGCTTTTTTAAGAGCATCCTTAGGCATTCCTGCAGATTCAATCTTTTCTTCAAGAATATCTAATTCATCTCCCTCGTCACCAATCTCACCTAATTCTTTTTGAGCTGCTTTAATCTGCTCATTTAAGTAATACTCTCTTTGAGATTTTTCCATTTGTTTTTTAACACGCTCTCTTATTTTTTTCTCTACATCAACAACATCAAGCTGTGATTCTATAAAAGTAAGTAATTTCTCAGCTCTTATTTTAAGATCAGCAATTTCTAAAACTTCCTGTTTTTTTGATGCATCAATTGGGAGATGACTTGATATTGAATCTATTAACCTAGAAAGGTCATCAAGAGAATCAACTGTAGAAACTATCTCAGGAGGGATTCTTTTAGTAATACTAATGTAATCTTCGAATTTTGCTTTTATAAACCTTACTAGATTTGAAGCATCAGCTTCCTTTAGGGGAATGTCATCAATAGTCGTAACTCGCGCAACTGAGTAATCATCTTTATCTATAACTTTTTCAATAGAGCATCTTTTATAGCCCTCTACTAGGACTTTCATAGTCCCATCAGGCAGTTTAATCAATTGAAGTAAGTTGCTTATAGAGGCTGCCTTATGCATATCAGCAAATAATGGATCCTCTACAACTGGATCAATCTGACTTACAAGAACAAGTTTCTTGTTAGATGACATTGCTGCATTTAGAGCTTGCACTGATTTGGGTCTTCCAACAAACAATGTCGTTACAATTCCAGGAAAGACGACAACGTCTCTTAGTGGGATTAAGGGCAGATCTGATTTAATTTCTTTCATAACTCCAATATAGGGATTGTTATGAAAATATCAATTGGCAGATGATGATTTTTTAGCAGTTGTTTTAAGAAGCCTTATAGGTTCTGATTTGGATATGACTGTGTTCTCATCAATAATAACTTTTTCCAAGTCACTATTTGGAAGACCAAACATAGTTTCCATCAATAACTCTTCCATGATTGAACGTAAGCCTCTGGCTCCTGTTTTTCTTTTAATAGCTTGTTTGGCAATTTCTACCAAAGCCTCATCTCTAAATGTTAACTCGACATTATCAATCTCAAAAAGATGTTTGTATTGATTGACCAGAGCATTTTTAGGTTCTTTAAGTATTCTAACTAAGGCGTGCTCATCTAGCTCATGCAGACTTGATATGACAGGAAGTCTGCCAACAAATTCTGGAATTAATCCATATTTAACTAAATCATCAGGTTCCAAGTCATCGGTATTAGCAGTAATAGGTTGAACATTTGATTTTGAGCTGACTTCAGCTCCAAAGCCTATTCCCACATTACTATTCCTTAAACTAATAACCTTATCTAAGCCAGAAAATGCTCCACCGCATATAAAAAGAATATTTGAAGTATCAACCTGAACAAACTCTTGCTGAGGATGCTTTCTTCCACCTTGAGGTGGAATAGAAGCTACAGTTCCTTCGATCAGTTTTAATAAGGCTTGTTGAACGCCCTCACCTGAAACATCTCTTGTAATGGATGGGTTGTCTGACTTTCTAGCAATCTTGTCAATCTCATCAATATAGACGATTCCTAGTTGAGCTCTTTCTGGATCGTAGTCAGACTTCTGTAATAACTTTTGAATAATATTTTCAACGTCTTCACCCACATAACCGGCTTCGGTTAGAGTTGTTGCATCTGCTATTGCAAAAGGAACATTTAATATTTTAGCTAAAGTTTGAGCTAGTAATGTTTTACCACTTCCAGTAGGACCTAAAAGCAGTACATTACTTTTTTGAAGCTCCACTGCATCTTTAGAAGTATTTTTTTTCAATCTCTTGTAGTGATTATAAACAGCAACTGACAGAACTTTTTTTGCTTTTTCCTGACCGATTACATACTCATCAAGTTTATTAAATATTTCTAAAGGAGATGGAAGTTCTTCTAGAGGATTTTCATCCTCACCGCTCTTGATCTCCTCTTCAATAATGTCATTACAAAGATCAACACATTCATTGCAAATATAAACACTGGGGCCTGCAATTAATTTCTTAACCTCATCCTGGACCTTTCCACAAAAAGAGCAATTTAATTTATCTGAAGAAGTTTCACTTGCCATTAATTGGGCCTCTTTCATTAAGTATTTTATCAACTATCCCATAAGATTTAGCGGAAGTGGCATCCAGGAAGTTATCTCTATCTGTATCTTTTTCTATTTTCTTGATTGTTTGGCCTGTATGTTTTGCCAGGATTTCATTCACAACTTTTTTCATATGAAGGATTTCTTTTGCATGAATTTCAAAATCAGAAGCCTGGCCCTGAAAACCACCTAGGGGTTGATGTATCATAATTCTAGAATTTGGGAGTGCAAATCGCTTGCCCTTGTCTCCACCAGCTAAAAGAATTGCGCCCATGCTGGCAGCTTGACCAATACATAATGTTGATATGGATGCAGATATAAATTGCATAGTATCGTATATAGCAAGACCGGCTGAAATACTTCCACCAGGTGAATTAATGTAAATTGATATATCTTTTTCTGGATTTTCAGATTCAAGGAATAAAAGTTGGGCAACTACAAGGTTCGACATATAGTCATCAACCTGACCTGTTAGAAATATAACTCTTTCCTTAAGGAGTCTCGAGTAAATATCAAAAGACCTCTCTCCTCTTGGAGTTTGCTCTATTACCATCGGAACTAGTGCTGATTGTATATCGTTCATATCTACCTATTTATTTGAAAGTTCAGAAAATTTAATTACCTTACCTTTAGATTTAAGGGCGTTTTCTAATTTTTCAACTAGTTGTTCTTCTAATACTATCATTTTAAATTGATCTAGTTGCTGAGGTTGATTTTCAACCCACTGTTTGAATTGCTCAGAGTCTTTATATTTAGTTGATTCTCTCTCAATATAAGCATCTACATTTTCTTTAGTTACAGTTATCTCAAAATGCTTAATTAGTTCTGAAAAAAGCAGATCTGTCTCTTATACACATCTGACGCTGCC
>OJEF01000601.1_pt1 | contig 11854 bp, 10 predicted proteins | sample 1593041 | NCBI WGS metagenome assembly OJEF01 (sample SAMN05416790, study PRJEB24817) | seawater metagenome | isolation source: Sea water | place: Canada:Atlantic | collected 2013-11
CAAAATATCCAGACTCATCTTTGGTGCCTAGATTGTCTTCATTTTGTTGGTACATTACACCCAGTTTAAGTGCATCTATTTGATATTGCCCTACAAGGCGAATCAGGTCTTGCTTGTCGATATCTTGATCACCAGAAATAGCCAGATACATCTTATCTTTGGAATAACTAATGGAGTAGGACATGCCATCGTTCAGGCTAGTATCGTTTTGCCCGTCCTGATCCACATCCTCACCCTCTGCTGGAATCATCGCCACAGAGGTTGTAAAACCATTAATGGTAGGAGAGCTGTAGCCGATCACATTTGAAAGACGGTTTTCACCTTCAAAGGTATTTTTCATATCGCCTTCAAGATCATTAAATAAATCAATTTTTTTCTGAGACAATTTTGTTGGAGTATCATGCTTGCCGGCCCACACCATGCCAAAACCACTTTTGATGCCCACGAATGTGTTGCGTTGCTTAAAGGTTTGCCCTTTGCAGTCGCCGCTATCAATACACACCTCATATTCGGCTTGATAAACAATTTCTAGACCCTCAGAAATCTCAGTTTTCCCTTTTATTCCCAGGCGGGAGGCGTTGCTATTTAGCGCCCATTCGTCATAAGACCCAAAATCTTGGTTGACCACTGAAAGATTGGCTTTACCATATACCTTGCCATCAATAGGTCCGCTGGCAAGGCTATAAGGTGTGACCAAGATGGCCAATGTTAATAATAGTTTTCTCATACTTGTATCCTAACTCACTAACGTTTCTTAAGGCTAACGCCTCCCTCAATTGCCATACCACTCGCACGACAATTTAGCGGCAAATATAGGACGAAATTATGACAGAAATATGACATCCAAAAATATTTTTAATACTGAGGTTTGTCATATTTCTGTCATATAAATTGAATATTCTAACGTTCATTGACTACATCTAATTGACCTTTTAAAAATATTAACAGCTTTCCGGGAGTTTCTTGTGAATAAATTGAAAATTGCACTACCGACCATTAGCGTTTTAGCAGGATTACTTATAACAGCCAATGCATTTGCTCGGGATAACATCGAAGTAGTTGGGTCATCGACGGTTTACCCTTTCTCAACAGTGGTTGCTGAGCGTTATGGACGGTCTACAGGTAAAGCGACGCCTAAAATTGAATCTACCGGTTCGGGCGGTGGTATGAAGTTATTTTGTTCAGGAGTGGGAACTAACTATCCTGATATTACTAATTCTTCACGGCGTATTAAGATGTCTGAATTTAAAAAATGTCAGAAAAATGGCGTTAAAGATGTCATTGAGGTTCAAATTGGCTATGACGGTATTGTCATAGCCAACTCTGTTGATGCTAAGTCAATCAACCTAAGTCGAAAAGATATTTTTTTGGCGTTAGCCGCCAAGGTGCCAGGAGATACTGAGGGATCGCTAATTGACAATCCTTACACAAACTGGAAGCAGATCAACCCGTTACTGCCTGATATTGATATTGAAGTCTTAGGTCCTCCTCCAACATCGGGTACTCGCGATGCATTTGTTGAGTTGGGCATGGAGGGTGGTTGTAAGAAAATTGCTTGGATAGCAGCGCTCAAAAAGACTGATAAAAACACCTATAAACAGGTTTGCCATACTGTACGTGAAGATGGTCGCTACATTGAAGCGGGTGAAAATGACAATCTTATTGTTCAAAAGCTTGAGGCTAATCCTGCAGCTCTGGGTATATTTGGGTTTAGCTTCTTAGACCAGAACGCTGACAAAGTTCAGGGGGCCAGTATTGAGTCGGTAGAGCCTACCTTTGAGTCGATTGCCGACAAATCATATCCTATATCTCGACCGCTATTCTTTTATGTGAAGAAAGCTCATGTTGGTGTAGTGCCAGGCATGATGGGTTATCTAAAAGAGTTCACCAGTGAGCGAGCTTGGGGTGTAGAGGGGTATTTAGCCGAGAAAGGAATGATTCCACTGCCCATTAAAGAGCGAAATCTGATGGGTCAAAATACCCGTAATTTAGTGACCATGAGTGGTAACGAAGCACTGAAATAAATTACATGTGTTACCCCAGTAGTGCCTGGCTCGCTGAGCTGGGCTTTTCTATTTCTGAGAGATTGTGTAAACGACATGCAAGCAACTAACATTCTTATTCTACTGATTGGTTTCGGCACGGTTGCGTTCTATTTAGGCCGTGGCCGTTCTTTGGCGATTGCGAGGCCACTTGGTGGTATACGCAAGTTACATTCGCTACCCTCTTATTACGGAATGCACGTTGCACTTTGGTGTGCATTGCCCTCTTTAGCCATACTTGGCCTATGGATTATTTTTGATGGTCCGATCATTAATAGTCTCGTTATTGGTTCGGTTGCGGCCGATATAATACCTATCGATACCGCCAGTTATAATCTCCTATTAAATAAGGTCAGTAATCTGGCTGATGGGATATTACCGCGCACGGGACGGAGTGACTCGCTACTTGACGCAGCTGATCATATGCAATCGCTGCAACTGATATCTCAGTGGGCACTGACAGCCTTATCATTTGTGCTATCTACCATGGGCTTGTTTTGGGGGTGGAGTAAAATCAGCGCCGAGTTTAGAGCGCGCCCTGTGGTTGAAAGAATCATACAGAATTTGTTACTTGCCTCAGCCTGCGTGGCTATTTTTACCACCTTAGGTATTGTTCTCTCAGTACTCTTTGAATCTATTCAGTTCTTTAGGTCTGTGCCCATTTATGATTTTGTTTTTGGCTTGGATTGGAGCCCTCAAACGGCTATCCGTGAAGACCAGGTAGGTTCCTCTGGCAGTTTCGGAGCAGTTCCTTTATTTGTAGGAACTTTGCTAGTATCTGCGGTGGCCATGGTGATTGCCGTTCCCATTGGATTAATGTCAGCGATCTACTTAGCGGAATATGCGAGTAAAAATGTACGTAATTTTGCTAAGCCTGCGCTAGAAGTTCTAGCCGGCATCCCCACCGTAGTGTATGGCTTTTTTGCCGCATTAACCGTCGCCCCATTCTTGCGAGATTTGGGCAATAGCTTTGGGGTCTCTGTTTCATCAGAGAGCGCACTGGCCGCGGGCGGCGTTATGGGCATTATGATCATCCCCTTTATATCCTCATTGGCTGACGATGTTATTACCGCAGTTCCACAATCTATGCGGGATGGTTCATTGGCCATGGGAGCAACGCACTCTGAGACTATTCGTCGAGTAGTTATCCCTGCGGCACTGCCCGGTATTGTGGGCGGCATTATGCTGGCGGTATCACGTGCTATCGGTGAAACCATGATCGTGGTCATGGCCGCTGGTATGGCCGCCAACTTAACGGCCAATCCACTAGACTCGGTGACGACCGTTACGGTACAAATTGTGACACTTCTAACCGGCGACCAAGAATTTGACAGCCCCAAAACACTGGCGGCGTTTGCATTGGGTTTAATGCTTTTTATGGTCACCCTAATGCTAAATATTTTTGCCCTACATATCGTTAAGAAATATCGAGAACAGTATGAGTAAACAGACGGAAAATTTAATCAAAATCCAACATTCCCTGAAGCGGAGGAATCGTTCTGAAGCTCGATTCCGTTGGTATGGTCGATTAGCTGTGTTTATTGGTTTGGCGGCAGTAGCGACACTATTTTTTGATATTATCGGCAAAGGTCATGGTGCTTTTAAGGCCACCTATATCAAATTAGAGGTTCACTATGACCAAGCGCTTATTGATATTGATAACTTAACTGACACTGAACAAATGATTGCGGGCAATTGGCAAGCGTTGCCGAAAGTTGCTTTGCGAGAAAAATTTCCCAATGTGTCGGGAAGAAGCGATAAACGTCGATTAAATAATTTACTCAGTAGTGGTGCTGGATTTGATTTAAAAGATCGTCTTGTGGCTAATCCTCACCTCTTGGGCAGGAAAGAATCTATTTGGATCCTTGCCGATGATGATATAGATACCTATTTTAAGTCTTGGTTGGCAGGTGAAGCCTATGCGGCCAGGCTTTCTAGCAAGCAAGTGCAGTGGATAGAAGGGTTACATCAGCAGGGTTTAATTGAATTACAGTTTAATATTAATCTTTTTACACGCGGTGATTCGCGAGAACCTGAGCAAGCCGGTATACGCGGGGCAGTGATGGGTTCACTACTAACCTTGGTACTCACCCTAATGTTATCGTTTCCCATCGGCGTAGCAGCAGCGATTTATTTGGAAGAGTTCGCACCAAAAAACAAATGGACGGACTTTATTGAGGTCAATATTAATAACTTGGCGGCAGTCCCATCAATTATTTTTGGACTGTTAGGTTTAGCTATTTTCATTAATTTCTTTCATGTACCAAGATCGGTACCTATTGTCGGAGGACTGGTACTGACATTAATGACGTTGCCGACGATTATTATCACCAGCCGCGCGGCGATTAAATCGGTACCACCGTCGATCCGAGAAGCCGCTCTGGGTATGGGTGCATCAAAGGTTCAGATGGTGCTGCATCACGTATTGCCGCTGGCGCTACCGGGCATGCTGACCGGCGCAATTATCGGTATGGCACAAGCCTTAGGCGAAACAGCACCATTATTAATGATTGGTATGGTTGCTTTCATTGTTGATATTCCGGGTAGTTTCACGGACCCCGCAACGGTACTGCCAGTACAAATTTTTCTCTGGGCGGATAGTCCAGAAAGAGCCTTTATTGAGAAGACTTCTGCAGCCATTATGGTATTGCTAACCTTTTTAATAATCATGAATACATCGGCCGTTTGGCTGCGAAAGCGTCTAGAGCGCCGTTGGTAAAAAGGAATAAATATATGAGCTCAGTAGATACGGCAAAGGCACCTAAGGTGGCTAAGAAGGCTTCAAAAAAAAGAAAAGCTGTTGCACCCAAAATGGCATCTAGGCAAAACCTCGATGTAGATGATCATAAGGTAACAGTGGGCCAAAGTTTTAGCGATAGTGCAAAAATGACAATGCGCGATGTAAATGTTTTTTACGGTGATAAGCAGGCGATCTATGACGTTAACATTGATATCGCCAAGAACGAAGTAATGGCGATGATTGGGCCTTCTGGCTGCGGAAAATCAACCTTTTTACGCACGCTGAATCGCATGAATGACACGGTAGAGGGATGCCGAGTTGAAGGCGATATTCTGATGGATGGCGAAAATCTCTATGCGCCAAAGTTAGATGTTGTTGAACTCCGTGCGCGTGTGGGAATGGTTTTTCAAAAGCCTAACCCATTCCCTAAATCAATTTATGATAATGTTGCTTACGGACCAAAAATTCATGGTTTGGCAGATACGCGAGTTGATTTAGATGAAATTGTTGAAAGTAGCCTGCGCAAAGCCAGTTTATGGGAAGAAGTTAAAGAGAGGCTTCACCAGCCTGGAACGGGCCTTTCCGGAGGACAGCAGCAGCGCTTGTGTATAGCGCGCGCAATCGCAGTAAGTCCTGAAATTATTTTAATGGATGAGCCCTGTTCGGCCTTGGACCCCATTGCGACTGCTAAAATTGAGGAGCTAATCGAAGAGCTAAGTCAAAATTTCACTATCGCGATTGTTACTCATAGTATGCAACAGGCGGCACGTGTTTCGCACCGAACCGCCTACTTTCATCTTGGTAAACTCATTGAAGTGAACCCGACAGAACAGGTATTTACAATGCCAGAGCATCCGTTAACGGAGGCTTACATTACAGGTCGATTTGGCTGAGACTTACATAGTGGCCAATCTAAATGGGCTAATAGGAGAATAATATGACAAAAATGTCCTTTGAAAATCACATCATGAAGCAGTTCGATGAAGAGCTGGAAGAAATACGTACTCGGCTTATGGAAATGGGCGGCAAAGTCGAACAGCAGCTACAGAATGCAGTACTTGCAATAGGCCAAGCTGACAGCAAGCTAGCCGAAGAGGTTATTGTTGAGGAGCGGCATGTCGATGCAATGGAGGTAGATATTGATGAAGCCTGTATTTTAATTATTGCTCGGCGTCAGCCCGCCGCTAGTGACCTTCGTCTTGTGATGATGGTAACCAAGGCCGTCAATGATTTAGAACGAATTGGTGATGAGGCAAAAAAAATCGCTAACCATGCCATTCTTTTATCAGAAGGAGGGGGGTCGATAAAAGGCTATCCTGAAATTCGGCACATTGGTACGTCAGTGATTAAAATGCTGGCTAATGCGCTTGATGCCTTTGCGCGATTTGATGCCGAGGCCGCAATAAGAACTATTGAAGAAGATAAACAAATTGATCTGGATTATAAAACCGCTCTGCGAGAAGTCGTGACCTATATGATGGAAGACCCCAGAAGTATTAGCCGGGCGATTAATATTCTGTGGGTGGTCCGATCATTGGAGCGCATTGGCGACCATGCAAAAAATCTTTGTGAGCAAATTGTCTTTGTTGTTAAAGGAAAAGACATTAGACACCAATAATAAGCTACTAACTAGGCAGTAGCGCTGGGTCGTTGGGATACTTGTTGGTACCAGCGGGCTAGGTTTTTATGGTCCTCGGGAATTCTCTTTTTCACCCACTTGGCGAAATCAATAAATACCAAGATGCTAATGTCGGCTACCGAAAAGTAGTCATTGACCATGTATTGGCTAGATTCAAAATGTGCATCTAGATCTGAGAAATAATTATCAATTCGCTGCAAGCCACGTTTAGCTAAAGCCGGAATTTGAGGATAGTTATGAGGCCCAGGCATGGCTCTATTTTTCATTCCTGGCACAGCGTTTCTGAGGGCTTCGGCACCGGCCATAAAACCATTCATCATAGCTTGGTTATTAGCAGATTCGACTAATGCGCGCTCTAGCGGTGTTCTACCATGCAGAGGATTATTTGGATACAGCTCTTCTAAATAGCGGCAGATAGCATTCACTTGACTGATGGTAGTAGCGTCATCTAATTGCAACAGGGGTACTTCCCCTAAAGGGTTGATCGCTTTAAAGGCTTCAGAGAATTGCTCACCTGTGGAAAGATCGACTTGTATAGTCTCAATCTCAATACCTTTTTCCGCCATAAAAACTCTAACGCGACGAGGGCTTGGCGCCGTTGCACAATCATATAGTTTCATCGGTTTGGTCCTATATTGAATACTATTGAGCGACCTTACTAGGCAGCGTAAGTTGCTTTAAACGATTAACAATCGTACTCTGAATACTGGCTGTATCAAGATTAATAGAAACTAGCTGTTCAGCGTGAGTGCCATGATCAATTAGCTTGTCCGGAAGGCCTAACTGTAATACTGGCATAACAATGCCTTCCGCCGCTAAAAATTCAATAACGCCAGAGCCAGCGCCGCCGGCGATGCTGTTTTCTTCAAGCGTAACCAGTAAGTCATGTGTTTCTGCCAGAGAGCGGATCAGTTCTTTATCAATCGGTTTTATAAAGCGCATGTCGGCGACAGTGCTATTGAGTTGGTTCGCAACGGTCACTGCAGAATCAAGCAGAGTCCCAAAGTTAAGAATAGCCGCACCAGAACCTTCCCGGACAACAATGCCCTTGCCAATCGGGACAGCTGACATCTCTTTTTGAATGGTTGCACCAGGGCCAGTGCCGCGCGGGTATCTTACGGCCGCAGGGCCGGAATGCATATACCCGGTGTACAGTAACTGGCGGGTCTCATTTTCGTCCGAGGGTGCCATTAATAGCATGTTTGGAATGCAACGCAGGTAGCTTATGTCATAAGCACCTGCGTGAGTGGCACCATCTTCACCGACTAAGCCAGCACGATCCAAGGCAAACAAGACATCCAAATTTTGGATAGCGACATCATGTATTAGTTGGTCATAGGCGCGCTGTAAAAAAGTAGAGTAAATGGCCACAACAGGTTTTAAGCCTTCACACGCCATGCCTGCTGCCAATGTAACAGCATGTTGTTCCGCTATGGCAACATCTTCATAGCGGTCGGGGAACTGTTCGGCAAATTCATTCATGCCTGAACCATCACACATTGCGGGAGTAATGCCAATAAGTCGCTGATCTTTAGCTGCCATGTCACACAACCAATCGCCAAAGACCTTTTGATATTTAGGTTTAGCCTTTTTTGGTGGTTCATCAGCCGCAACAAGTACTGCTTGCTTGGGCTCAATCTTGTTAAGCGCATGGTAGCCCACTGGATCGTTCTCAGCTGGCGCAAAGCCCTTACCCTTGTGAGTGATTATGTGCAGCATCACCGGCCCTTTAATAGCCTTTAGGTTAGTAAGAGTTTGCACTAAAAGTGGCAGGTCATGGCCATCGATAGGGCCAATATAATAGAACCCCAACTCTTCAAAAATAGTGGCTGGAGAGACCATACTCTTCATGTATTCTTCAGTACGACGTACGAAGTTTTTTGCATGAGGCAGTGAACTTAGTGCTTTTTTGCCACGCTCTCTGAGCTGGTTATAAAAACGACTGGCCCAGAGCTTTGAAAAATACGTTGATAAACCACCTACATTTTTTGAGATCGACATTTGGTTATCATTGAGAATTACCAACAAATCTTTGTCCACATGGGAGGCGTGGTTAATAGCCTCAAATGCCATACCTGCAGTCATCGCCCCATCACCCATGATAGCAACAGTTTTACGCGATTCCTCCAGTTGCGCAGATGCCATGGCCATGCCTAGTGCTGCGCTGATAGAGGTGCTCGAGTGTCCAACACCAAAGGTATCAAATTCACTCTCTGAACGTTTTGGGAATCCAGACAAGCCGTCTTTTTGGCGCATGCTCAACATCTGTTCGCGACGGCCGGTTAAAATCTTATGCGGATAAGTTTGATGACCAACATCCCACACTAGGCGATCATTGGGCGTGTTAAACACATAATGCAGAGCTACAGTCAGCTCGGTCACACCTAAACCCGCTCCAAAGTGACCACCGGTTTTACCAACACAGAACAGCATAAACAGCCGCAATTCATCGGTGAGTTGCACCAACTCATCTGCGTTTAATTTACGCAGATCTGCAGGAGCATTCACCGTATCTAATAAGGGCGTTGCCGGTCGGCTGTGGGGAATGTCGGTATACGTCTTTTGCATCTTTTCGCAGCTTTGCTTAACTATGAATTAATTCCGAATCTTACACCAATTGAACTATTTAATAAGCCCGATTGACAATAAAGCTGGCAATAAAGCGAAGTGGATCAGCTCGCTTACCAAAAATATCGAGGGAGTCAATACTTATATCAAACAGCCGAGCGACTTCTTTGCGCGCCTCATCAAGGCCCATTAAAGACGTGTAGGTCGCTTTGCCATTGGCAACATCAGATCCTTGCTGTTTACCCAACTGATCAGTAGAGCTTTCTACGTCAATAATGTCGTCCTGGATTTGAAAAGCCAAGCCAATTGCTCTGGCAAATTTTGTCAATGCATCAAGCTGCTGAGGGCTGGCTTTTCCCGTAGCAACAGCGCCCATGACAACACTCGCTTCAATCAATGCGCCTGTTTTGTGGGCATGCATTAACTTGAGTTGCTCTAGGGTTAAGGATTGCCCAGTAGCCGCTAAGTCAATCGCTTGGCCTACAGCCATACCCGAGCAGCCGCTATGTGCAGAAAGTAACCGAAGTAGTTCAACAAGGGTATCTGCAGATAAGCCCTCTAGTGTAGATAGAGTTTGAAAGCTCAGAGCCTGCAGAGCATCTCCAGCCAGAATTGCGGTTGCTTCATCAAACTGAATATGACAAGTCGGTGCGCCACGTCTTAAGTTGTCATTGTCCATGGCCGGTAAATCATCATGAATAAGAGAATAAGCATGGATCATCTCAACGGACGCAGCCACAGTTGCAGTAGCCTCAGTGGCTGCGCCTATGGCATCTGCTGCGGCAAAGCAGAGTAGAGGGCGCACGCGCTTACCGCCGTTAAAGACCGAGTAACGCATTGCTGAAAACAATCTTTCAGCAGGGCCTTCGGCGGCAGGAAGAATGAGCTGTAACTGGTGATTAACACGGTCACCGTAACTTTTAATTATTGAATCCATTAGCTCGAACTCTTTTTTACTAGTCTTCAGGACTATAGTGATCGCTAACTAACTCATTGCCCTGACGCGTTAGTATTTCTACTTTTTGTTCGGCCTCTTTGAGCGCTTTTTGGCACTCACGGGCAACTTTAATACCCTGCTCAAAAGACTTCATAGAGTCTTCTAAGCTCAGGTCACCAGTCTCTAAAGAGGCAACCAATGCTTCGAGGCTTTCAAGCTGCTGTTCAAAATCAATTGCTTTTGTTGTTTTAGTCACCAATTTCCGCCTGTCTTGTTGAATTCAAACTGTGATCATAGAGTACAACACTAACCAACCTGTGGAGGAGGGTCAATACTGTTTATGGTCATCGAGATGCCTTACTTTTCACCAAACGATTCTGCAGTCTTAAAACCCCTGAGCAAAGGTCAGTAAGATAAGTGCTGGGCAGAAAAACTTGACATAGACCGGCCAGATTTTCCAAAATATGCCGTGCTCAACATTGGGGTTGCCACTCTTGAGTTCTTGAAGAATTGTATTGCGATAAAAAACCCAGCCGGCAAAAATACACACCATCATACTCAACAGTGGCTGTGCACGCTCAGTGGTCATAGTAATCACAAAGCCAAACAGAGTGTCGAAGTTCAGGCAGATCGCAGAGCTAATAGCAAAAACAATGAGTCCAATTAACCATGTCGCTTTATTACGATTGACCTTATGAGCTTCCACGGCATAAGAAACAGGCACCTCAAGCATTGAAATAGAGGAGGTAACTGCCGCAATTGACATCAAGATAAAAAAAGCAAAGCCCACAAACAGGCCTGCTACACCCATGCCTTCAAATAATGCAGGTAACACCTGAAAGATTAGATCAGGCCCAGCAATTAAATTACCACTAGCCGCATAAATGGTAACGCCTAGATTTTGAGCCACAAAGATAGCGGGTAGCACTAACAGTCCGGCTAGAAACGCCACGGAGGTGTCAGTTAACGTCACCAAAGCACCCACCACAGGGAGATTTTCATCCGTGCGAATATAGGATCCATAAACCAGCATAGTGCCCACCCCGAGTGACATAGAGAAAAAGGCTTGGCCCATCGCGCTAACAATTAGTTTGGGGCTTGTGATCTGAGAGAAATCGGGCACTAAATAATGTCTGAGTCCCTCCATTGCACCGTCTTGAGTCAACACATAAATAATGAGGGCGATCATTAAGATAAACAGTGATGGCATCAAACGGCTCGACCACTTCTCGATACCTTGTTCAACGCCGGCACTAATAATTAGTACCGTTAAAAAAACAAATAAAGCGGCAAAGCCAAGGTTACGCAATAGACTAAATTCTGTCAGCCAAGCGCTGAGGTCACTAAGGCCCAAGACCACCGCCATGGGTTCAAGCATAAAGGCAAGCATCCAGCCGGCGACGATGCTGTAAAAACTCAAGATTAGCCCGGCAGTCACCATTCCGCCCACACCCACTAACCTACCAATCGTTTTTGCTGGCCGGCTGGTAGAGATTGTTTGTAATGCGGTAACCATATTGGACCGCGTATGACGACCAATAATAAGCTCAGCCATCATGGCGGGATAAGCCAATAAAAATGCCAAAATAAAATACATTAGGACAAAGGCAGCACCACCATTTTCCGCAGCATTAGTGGGGAAGCCCCAGATATTTCCAAGACCTACGGCCGACCCTGATGCGGCGAAAATAAATGCTAGTCTTGAAGAAAACTGCCCTCTTTGCATGGCGTAGACCCTTATCATTTTTGTTTTAAGAGAGTCTAGGTGATTCGATAACTAAATTCGACCTTAAATACTTAAAAAAGTCCCGTTGAGGTTAGATATTAGTAATAGTCTGCTTCTTATCAAGACTTCCTGTGTTAAAATAAAATTTCAGGGGGGCGTTCTGGATTCGACGCGGGTTACAAAACCTCCGGTGCATGCCGAG
>OJEF01000602.1_pt1 | contig 11847 bp, 11 predicted proteins | sample 1593041 | NCBI WGS metagenome assembly OJEF01 (sample SAMN05416790, study PRJEB24817) | seawater metagenome | isolation source: Sea water | place: Canada:Atlantic | collected 2013-11
CGAGATAGCGTAGCGTCTCGTGGGCTCGGAGATGTGTATAAGAGACAGTGGTTAAGAGTTCGCCCGATGAATTGGATTGCTATCTGTTGAATAACGATAGGACGGATCGAGGCCTAGCTAAGGATCGTCTTCGTAGCTTCTGGGAAGACCCATAAAAGAGATGGATAACAAAACTATTTAGAGGTACTTCAAGGGATACTTCTACAATAACTAATATATATTCGTATATATAACAGTGCTTTAAGCTAGGTATTCCAATCCTCCAGCCTCCACCAAATACGACTCCAGTGAACTCTGGAGAAACCCAAAGAAGTCCTCAAAGAATTAATTATTTTCGAAGGAGTCCTTTTTTTCCAAACTCAGTTTTCCTTTTAAACTCATGACATAAGCAGCCCCTGACAACAGCAAAATAGACCCAGATTCCCCTAAAAGCACAAGTGCTTCCATATCTTTTCCATGCATAACTATCAAGCGACACAAAGCTGTTATCGCTATAATAATAGGTAACGTCACTGGTATTCTAGAAGAGCTCGTATATGCCCCTACCATACCAATTATTTCTGCATAAATGAAAAGTGTGAATAATTGCTCTAATTGAATACTGTAACTACTAATGGCATTAAATATATCGACTAGAGCAGTAATGAATGCGCCGATGCCGATTACATACAGAATTAATTTTTCTCCCATTTCAGAAGCTTGTTTTGTGGATATCATTTCAAATCCCCCATTTTTAATATTCGGTATTTTATCGTCATGTATCAATTTTGATGTCAAAAGATAGTATAAATACATGCCGGCTGCGGTTCAGATGAGTAGTTTCATAGCCTTATTTTCAGAAATAGTAGTCCTTCGTTCACAATAGTATGTATACGGGTGAGATGGAACCATCCTGACTTAACGGGGTATGCCCCTATGGTGGGGTGCTGGCTGGGCGGTTACTTGGGAAATAGGGGGTATGGTTTCGAGAAGCCGAAACAGAGAGCGAGATTGTAGAGCCGAACCGCAAAGCTAGTATTGGTTACCTGGCCTATATGGTAAAATAGTGCTTACATCCGCCGTTACATCGTATATTCGATGTTGGATGCTGAGCAGAGTGGCAAGCTCTAACTCATTGATTTAATTGGTGGGCCCACAGGGACTCGAACCCCGGACAAACGGATTATGAGTCCGCTACTCTAACCAGCTGAGTTATAGGCCCTTTAATCTTCGCTTGTAGCTCGAATACTTCGTTGGAGGTAATTTTCTCCTCAGTCATGTACTAACGTACACTCCTTCGTCCAAAATTACCTCCGCCTCGTCTTCGAACTTCAAGCTTCGCTTAAAGCATCTTTGACTTATCCTGAGCATCGTATGCTTCGTTGCTCAATTTGTTCTCGCTGGGTCACGTACACTAGTACGCTCCCTCCCTCGAAAAATTGGCGCCTCGCCTACAATGCTCAGGCTGTGTCAAAGCAATCTGATCAACGACTCAGAACTGCTCTGGCTACAAAAGGAACTGAATTCTACTTAATTGTGCGTCTGTTGGTAAGCCCTAAAAGCCCACAGCGTTGGCTTTTTCTACGGCCTTGAAGTCTGCCTGTACGCCCGCAGCGAACTGCACGGCGAATGGGTCTGGGTAGATGTCTTCAGAGCCCTTGGCGATCTCTTCGTAGACGTGGATCGCGACCGAATCGGGTGAGACCTTGTCCATGGGTACGTTCTTGGCCATGTCGGTGTCTACTGGACCGGGGAATACGCCGGAAACAAGTGTGCCTTGCTTGGCGAGTTCTACGCGTAGTGCCTGCGTCAGTGAGCGTCCGGCGGCTTTTGATGCCGAATAGCCTGGAGCGAAAGCAAAACTGCTTAGGGCGGATACCGACAGAATATTCACGATGGCGCCGCCGCCGTTTGCCTTAAGAATAGGGGCAAAGGCATCGCACATCCTTATATTGCCAAAATAGTTAACTTCCATCTCCATGCGCTGGCCTTTCGGATTGGGGTTGCCGACTATTGGTCCGCCACCGCCCATGCCTGAGTTGTTGATGAGTACTTCAACGTCGCCAGCAGCAGCCGCGGCTGCAGTCACTTGATCCTGATTCGTGATATCTAGAGTAAGAGGGACAATCTTGTCGCCATACTTTTCGACAAGTTCCGCAAGTTTAGATTCGTCTCGTGCTGTGGCGTAGACTTTCTTCGCACCCATCTCCAGAGCTTGGATCGCGAAGCTCTTGCCTATGCCGCGATTGGAGCCAGAGACTAGAATAACTTTATCTTTGATTGAAACGCCTGGCATGAAAATCTCCTAAATTAAATGATAGGTATTGTTTGTGGTTAATGCGGAGCTCGGGAAGTTGTAGCTTGAACAGAATATTTCGGCACCGCCACACAAGGCAGCAATGCCGGATATCAAAGCTCTACTCGTCGAGAAAGCTACGAAGATGATCGGAGCGAGTCGGATGGCGCAGTTTACGCAGCGCCTTCGCTTCGATCTGACGTATACGCTCACGCGTTACATCGAATTGCTTGCCCACCTCTTCTAGCGTGTGGTCGGTATTCATGTCGATACCGAAGCGCATTCTTAGTACCTTCGCTTCTCTTGCGGTCAGGCTGCTCAGGACATCTTTAGTTGCTTCGCGCAGGCCTTCATCGATAGACGAATCCACGGGTGAGTCTACGGTGGCATCCTCGATGAAATCACCTAGGTGCGAATCTTCATCATCACCAATCGGTGTCTCCATGGAGATAGGCTCTTTCGCGATCTTCAGCACGCGGCGGACTTTGTCTTCCGACATTTCCATGCGTTCGCCCAACTCCTCTGGAGTTGGCTCGCGGCCCTTCTCATGCACCATCTGGCGCGAGATGCGATTTAGTTTGTTGATTGTCTCGATCATGTGTACAGGGATACGAATGGTGCGCGCCTGGTCAGCTATAGAGCGAGTAATCGCCTGTCGAATCCACCACGTAGCATAGGTGGAGAACTTGTAGCCGCGTCGATATTCGAATTTGTCTACGGCCTTCATCAAGCCGATGTTGCCTTCCTGAATTAGATCCAGAAACTGTAGGCCGCGGTTCGTGTATTTCTTCGCGATGGAGATAACCAAACGTAGGTTAGCCTCAACCATTTCCTTCTTCGCGCGTCGTGACTTCGCTTCGCCTATAGACATCTTTCGGTTGATGTCTTTGATCTCAGCGATTTGCAGGCCAGTCTCTTCTTCGATGAGACGAATTTTCTTTTGGGCGCGCAATACTTCGGTCTTAACGTTGACTAATAATTCCGAGTAGGCTTCCTTTTCCTTGATGTGCTTGTCGATCCACTTAGGGTTAACTTCGCTGCCGGGAAAGCTGGCGATGAAGACTTTGCGTGGCATCTTTGCGCTGCGAATAACCAAGCTCATGATGGTGCGTTCATGACGACGCAGTCGAGTAAGCACGGCGCGAACATGGCTAAGCAATGGCTCAAACTGACGTGGAGTTAGCTTGAAGCTTTTGAATAGCTCACCCAAGGTCTCGAGCTCTTCCCTGGATTTTTCGTGCAAGCGCCCACGTTTGGCAACTACAGAAGTGGCCAGCTCGTATTGCACCCCTAACTCAGTGAAGCGAATCCGAGCTTCTTCTGGATCAGGGCCAACCGGGACTTCATCCTCGTCCTCAATGCCAGCATCTTTCTTGTCTTGTTTTTCTTGAGCCGTCAGTTGGCTAACCGCAGGTGGGCCAACTGGAATCGCTTCATCACTGATATCGAGATAACCGGTTATCAGTTCGTTGAGTCTTCTCTCTTCGCTGGCGACCAACGCATACTCATTGAGCACATGCTCGACTGTGCCCGGGAAGTAGGCCATGGCGTTCATTAGCTCGCGCAGACCTTCTTCGATGCGTTTGGCGATTACGATCTCGCCTTCGCGTGTTAGCAGCTCAACCGTGCCCATCTCGCGCATGTACATGCGTACTGGGTCCGTAGTTCGGCCAGCTTCGTTCTCAACGGCGGCCAGCGCTGCTGCAGCCTCGGCAGCGGCGACTTCGTCAGCGCCAGAATCGTTTTCTTCAGTAAGCAACAACGCATCCGCATCGGGTGCTGCTTCAAACACCTTGATGCCCATGTCATTAATCATCTGGATAATATCTTCAACCTGATCTGGGTCAGAGATAGATTCCGGAAGGTGGTCGTTGACCTCGGAATAGGTTAGATAGCCCTGTTCCTTTCCCTTCGCGATTAATGTTTTAAGGGTGGATTGTGGTGCAATTAAGTCGGCCATGTATTCTCGTCTCCCCGGCAGGTGCCAGGTAGTGGATGAATAAAACTGAGCCGAGTATTATATAGGCTTAGAGCCCGGCTTGTATATCGCTGAGGCGGCTAAATTGCGCCATGAACAGGCCTATATAGATGGGGACAATTATTGGGTTTTCAAGCTGCTAGAGCGGGGGAGCGGGAGGGATATCGTAATCTAGAGGCGGTTCATCGCCTGATTGAGGAGGCTTGGGAGGAGCGACCTTCGCCAGAGCCTCCCTGCGCTTCTGGGATTCTAGCTTCTTGACGACATCGGACAATATTTTGTCCAGAATCTGCAGAAACTCTTGTTCACGCCCTTCTATTGGGGTGATGTTCTCGCTTTTCAGTCGCGTTATTTGATTTCCAAAGGGGGATCCACTGCAATAACCGAGCAGAGTAGGGGTGTCGGTATCGGGGTCGCGCTTCACCATATCGATGAGGGATAGCAGTAATTGCCGGCCTTCATCTCCAGCAGAGTGAAGTGGTGACAGGTCCGCCGTTATGGACAGAACAACCTCTGGGTTCTGCATTAATAGCTCAATCGCCTTCACCGCAGCGGGCTTGCGATAGATGTTCAGATTCGAGCTCGTGGGCTTTGGGCTTGGGCTCCAGGATTTTGACGAGGGTTTCGACGATTGGTCGTAACCGGGCTCGTAAGGAGCAGCTTCGGTCATGGGCTGCGAATCAGCTTGAGAATGTGAGGGCGGCGGAGGTGGTGCTGAGCTGCCTCTGGCTGGCTTGGCATGTGAGTCTATTAACTTATCGAGTGATTCGTTGGCAACTCCCAGAGTCTGGGAGAGTTTGTCCAGCATCAGCTGGCCGTAGATGCCATTTGGAAACTTGGCGATTAACGGTTTCGCAACATTGCTTAATCTTGCCCTGCCTTCGATCGTCCTGATGTCGAGTCCTTCCGACAACTTGTCAAAGAAGAACTGTTCGAGCGGTGTAGCATTTTCGATCAATAGGTTGAATTCAGTCTCGCCGATTTTGCGTACCAATGTATCTGGGTCTTCGTCTTCAGGTAGAAACAGAAATTTCACCTGACGACCATCTTGCATTTCTGACAGGCTTGCCTCTAAGGCGCGCCATGCTGCGGTTCTACCCGCGTTATCGCCATCGAAGCAAAATACAACCTCGGGCACCAGACGGAAGATTCGAATCAGGTGCCGGTCACTGGTCGCTGTGCCCAGTGTGGCAACCGAATTGCGAATACCCATCTGTGCTAGGGCAATTACATCCATATAGCCTTCAACTATGAGAATGCGCTTGAGTTTGTTGTTCGCCTTCTTCGCCTCGAAGAGGCCATATAACTCCGCGCCCTTGTGAAAGACAGGGGTCTCCGGGGAGTTCAGATACTTTGGCTTGTCATCGCCAAGAACTCGGCCACCGAAGGCTATAGTGCGCCCGCGGCTATCACGGATGGGGAAAATTATTCGATCGCGAAATCTATCGTAGTAACGAGCGGGTTCAGCGTTGGTATTTTCGCTGCCCGCGGCTTTTCTAGGTTCTTTTTCGATAACCATGCCTGCTTTGAGCAGGGACTGTTGTTCATTGGTGTCCCCTGCGATCGCTTTCAAAAGGTTATCCCAGCCTGGTGCGGCATAGCCTATACAGAAATCCCGAGCGATTTCGCCGCTCACGCCTCTAGCTTTCAGATAGTCGACGGCCGATTTGCGTTGCTCATGACGGCGCAATTGCTGGCAATAGAATTTGCTCGCTAGCTCCAGGACTTCGAATAGTTTGCTGTTCTCCGATTGTCTGCGCGCTGCAGCGGCATTTTCTTCGCGTGGAACTTCCATGCCGTTGTCCCGCGCGAGAGACTCCACCGCTTGCGGAAAATCGGTTTGATCGAAGTTCATGATGAAGCCGATGGCGTTGCCGCCGGCACCGCAGCCAAAGCAATAATAGAATTGACGCTCGGGTTGCACGCTAAATGATGGCGTTTTTTCCTTATGGAAGGGGCAGCAGGCAGAATAGTTCTTGCCAGATTTTTTGAGCGTGACTCGCTTGTCCACAACCTCGACGATATCTGCTCGGCTTAGCAGTTCATCGATGAATGTTTGTGGAATTAGTCCAGCCATGGGTCAAGAATCCAGAATTTTCAAATGTGGGCGGTGCAGTGCGAGTTACGGCTGGTTCAGCCGAATCATTGCTTGGATACCATTGTATCCAAATCTAGGTGTAGTTGCTGCGGGAGGGGGGGGCGAATTTCAGACGAACAGTGTAGAAGACTTTACAGCGATTAGTTTCTATCTAGGCAAGCAACGACTTGATTTGCTTGCTTACCTCGGCCATGTCAGCGCGACCGACGACCTGAGGGCGAACTATTGTCATTACTTTGCCCATTTCTTTCATAGAGGCCGCGCCCGACTCACTCACAGCTGATTTAATGATTTCCGCGAGTTCGTCTGCTTCCAGTGCCTGCGGCAGAAATTCCTGTATTACTTCGATCTCAAACTGTTCCTGAGCAACTAACTCTGGGCGATTGGCCGACGCGTATTGACGAATGGATTCGCGGCGCTGCTTAATCATCTTGTCCAGAATGCCAATAACCCGAGCGTCATCTGGATCGATGCGTTCGTCGACTTCGACGCGCTTGATTTCAGACAATGCAAGACGAATAGTTCCCAGGCGCGGTTTATCTTTAGCGCGCATGGCATCTTTCATGGCTTCGGTGAAGGCTTGTTTGAGAGGGCTGTCAGACATGTTGATTCGAGTACCGGAGAGCGCAGGGAGGGCAAGCACATCGAAGATGCCTGACGGTGGTAAGACTAGTACAGGCGCTGGCTCTTCTTGCTTTCGCGTTGCACTTTCTTCAAGTGACGTTTAACTGCCGCCGCCGCCTTACGCTTACGTACCGCAGTAGGCTTCTCGTAGAATTCTCTGCGGCGCACTTCCGCTAGTACTCCAGCTTTCTCACAAGAGCGCTTGAAGCGGCGCAGGGCCACGTCGAAAGGTTCGTTATCTTTAAGTTTTACCTGGGGCATTGAACTAAACACCTACCTTAATAGTTTTACTGTTAATTTTGTGTAAACAAGTTAATTTACTTGTCGTTCCGGCCCGGTTTCCAAAAAAATCCTAGGACGCGGAATTACAGGGGCGCTAATATTAATGCCCCGGGGCCCTAATTGCAAAAGAATTAGTCCTTATCGGCTAGGAAATTGGTCAAAGTACTAGGTGAAAGTACAAGGAATTTGGGATATGCCGGCATATTTGGCATGATTGCCACTTTTTCAGCTACGCTGATTGTGATTAAGAGCAGTTTGAGAGTGATAATGAGAGCAAAACTGAGAGAGTTGAACCATTGATAGTACTGGGTATTGAAACATCATGTGATGAGACCGGAGTCGCGTTATATGACAGCGAGCGCGGTCTTTTGGCCGATTGTTTGTACAGCCAGATTGAAATACACGCGCAATATGGCGGTGTAATTCCAGAACTTGCGTCCCGAGATCATGTCCGAAAGACCTTGCCGCTGATCAAGGAGGTAATCACCAAGGCCGGTATCGAGCAATCTGATATAGGCGGAGTAGCGTATACGGCAGGGCCGGGTTTGGTTGGTGCGCTGCTAGTTGGAGCGTCCATTGGCCGGTCTCTAGGCATGGGGTGGAATGTGCCGACACTCGGGGTCCACCACATGGAAGGCCACTTGTTGGCGCCTATGCTGGAGGACCAACCGCCGGCTTTTCCATTCGTGGCTCTATTAGTCTCCGGAGGACATACACAACTCGTTGAGGTCGAAGGCATTGGACGTTATGTCCTGCTGGGGGAATCATTAGACGACGCCGCCGGTGAGGCATTCGATAAAGTCGGCAAGATGCTGGGCCTGCCCTATCCCGGTGGTCCCCATGTGGCAAAACTGGCAGTAGAAGGAGAGTCCGGAAAATTCACTTTTCCACGGCCGATGACGAACCGCCCCGGATTGGATTTCAGCTTTAGCGGACTAAAGACTGCCGTGCGTACGGCTATCGCTAAGGAGAGTGCAGCGCAGGGGGATTTAAATGACAAACAGCGAGCAGATATCGCGAAGGGGTTCGAAGAAGCCGTAGTCGCTACACTCGCGATCAAATGCGGCCGAGCATTACAGCAGTCAGGCATGCACACACTGATCATTGCTGGTGGTGTTTCGGCAAACTTGCAGCTGCGTGAGGTGTTGGAAACAACAGTTGCGAAGTTTGACGCGAAACTGTTTTACGCGAAGCCGCGTTTCTGCACCGACAATGGAGCAATGATTGCCTATGCCGGTTGCCAACGGTTATTGGCCGGGCAGAAAGACGACTTGGAAATACGTGCACAACCGCGTTGGTCACTAGAGGCTCTGTCTGCCATCTAGTAGCGCATCTCTTAGATTTTTGAATCAAGGATTAGGCATGGATATCGTTTATATTCGCGAACTCGAGATAGAAACCATCATAGGTATCTACGATTGGGAGCGAGAGAAGAAGCAGACAGTGAGCCTGGATCTCGAAATGGGGACCGATATTTCTCTTGCTGCGAGCAGCGAAGACATTGAAAATACTTTAGACTATAAGGCAGTGGCGAAGCGCCTTATTGAATTCATCGAAGGCTCAGAATTTTTCTTAGTAGAGACTATGGCCGAGAAGATCGCGCAGATCGTCTTGGAAGAATTTTCCGTGCCTTGGCTCAAGCTACGCTTGGGCAAGCCTGGGGCCGTCACTGGCTCTAAAGATGTGGGTGTAATAATTGAACGCACGGCTAAGTAGACCCAAATATTTTCTGCGCAATAATATTCTGTAAGTGAGTGGTAAGTGACGACACTAGCTCTAAGCATAGGTAGCAACATCGACGCCGAGTCGAACATTCGAGCGGCGTTGGATGCGCTACATCTGGAATTTGAAAACATTCGTAATTCTACAACCTACGAGAGCCAAGCCATTGGCTTCGATGGCGACAATTTTCTCAATCTTGTGATTCTTGCTGATACGGACAAGGGGCTAGACGATGTGGCGGCGATTCTAAAGCGATTGGAAGATAAGCTAGGGCGAGATCGGCAGCAAGTGAGATTTTCCGGGCGAACTATGGATATCGACATTCTTCTGTATGGCAATGAGTCCGGAATGTGCTGTGGAATTGAGTTGCCACGCCCTGAGGTCACGGAAAACGCCTATGTGTTGCAGCCTCTCTCGGAACTTTTGCCTGACCTCGTGCATCCTGCAACGGGCATGTCATACCTGAATCTCTGGAAAGACTATGACAAATCAAAGCAGCAGCTCTGGGCGATTGAAACTGATTGGCCTGCTCAGTAACTCAGGCTCAACCGGCAGTCGTTGCGACCGGCGTTAGCTATTCATAGCAAAATAATTCTCTTGTTGCTCAACTCTCTCTAGCCATTTCCCTATAGCTGTATAGCGGCCTAAATCGAAGCCGCCTTCGTGCGCCACATGGGTATAGGCATAGAGACTGATGTCTGCAATAGTTAGCTCATCTCCCACGAGGAAGTCTGCTTTTGCTAGTCGTTGCTCCATCACAGATAGCGCCTTGTGACCTCCCTCTTGTTTTTCATCAAATTCGGTGCGACGTTCATCAGGCAAGCCAAGATATTTATTTATATAGCGTGCCGTCGCGATATAGGGCTCGTGACTGTGCTGCTCGAAGAACTGCCACTGCAATACCTGGGCTCTTAGAACTCGATCGGCAGGAAGCAGTTCGCTTCCATCAGCGAGAAAATTGAGGATCGCATTGGACTCTGTGAGGGTGCGGCCATCGTTTAGCACGAGGACAGGTATCCGGGTGTTGGGATTCATCTTTTTGAATTCATCGCTATGGGTTTCACCTTTGAGAATGTCGACGTGTAGCCATTCGTGCTCAATCTCGAGATAGCTCATCAACAGTTTGATTTTGTAGCAATTCCCCGATTAAATATCACCGTAGACTTTGGCCATAAGATTGTTTCCAGATTGCAGGTTTTGAAATGCCAGACAGTGAACAGTAACTGCTAACTAGGGAGGTGGCTAGGAAAGGCAATCACGCAAGGTAGCGACCGCCGTCAACTCGGACAGTTTGTCCGGTGACATAACAAGCATCATTTGCCAAAAAGTAAACAGTGTCCGCAATATTCTGAGGCTCGCCTAAGGTGCGTAGGGGAATTTTCTCCAACATTTTTTCTCGGGCTTCCAAGACCGCAGGATCAGATTCATCTTCTAAAGAGGGAGGCCATAGTATGGCGCCCGGAGAGACGCCGTTTACTCTCACTCGCGGGGCAAGCTCTTTGGCTAGCGACTTAGTCATCGCCTTTACTCCGGCCTTAGCCAAGCTGTAAATAGGGAATCCTTTGAGAGGATTGTCTGCGTGCGTATCTGTCATGTTTACTATAGCTCCCGCTCGTTGCTCTAGCTCGGGAGCGAGTTGTTGGGCTAAGAAGAAACCCGCTCTAAGATTGCTATCGAACAAATCATCCCAGGCTTTGTGATCGCACTCGGCTAAAGGAGTCGTATAGAACGCGGAGGCGTTGTTTATCAGAATATCTACGCGTTGAAAGCAATCAAATGCTAATCGTGCAAGGGACTGTACCTGCTCATGATCGGTAAGGTCAGCTTGGAGGCAGAATGCAGAGTCTGCCCGATTAGCATTAAGCTGAGCGACTAGGGAATCTGCTTCACTTTTGGAGCTATTGTAATGGATAACGACATTGAAGCCTTCGGCGTGAAACTTTTTGGCGGTACAGGCCCCCAGTCGTTTGCTTGCTCCGGTTAGGAAGCAAACTCGAGTGTCTTGGTTTTGATTTGTAGATGTATTCATAGCACCTGCTGCCAGTTTAATTCGTGGCTTCCTAGATGTTGAGCCGGGCCAGGATGTCACTCAATAAGTTGAGTCGGCTTTGCTGAACAAATTCTTGCGGGTTTTTGGGTTTCTCTTCTTTGAGCAACGCTCCTAAGTCCAGCTGTGATAACTCGTTCAGTATTGTTGTTAGATAAGCATTCTGTGGATAGTCGCGTTTTTCGAGTCCTGTTCTGCCTTTGGCGTCCGCCTCGCAGGCGAGCAAAAATTTCTGCACGCGCTCCGGTCTCCGAAAACCATCGAGCGCCTCTATCAGCTTCAGAAGCGTAGCTGGGCGCAGCTCCTTAATGCGATGCAATTTGGTGTGATGCTCGCAGACGAGGGCGGCGATTTTCGAAAATTCATTCGGCACATGTAAGCGCTTACTGATATCCGCCTGCAGTGGCAGTCCCAGAGATTCATGCGCATAGTGGCTGGGCCATTTGTCCTTGTCTGTGACGCCTTTACCTACGTCGTGCACTAGGGTTGCATAGCGAACCACAGGGTCGTCAGTAAGCTTTGCCGCCTGTTGCAGACTAAGGAGTGTGTGCAGACCAGTGTCCACTTCTGGATGATATTTGACTGGCTGCGGCACGCCGAAGAGGCTATCTACTTCCGGTAAGATCAACTTGAGTGCGCCGCAGTCTCGTAGTTCACGAATGAACACATCCGGTGCTGGGCCGCCCATGGCTTGTTCAATTTCTTGCCAGACTCTTTCGCGAACGAGGGCGTCGATCTCGCCGCTTAGAACAATGTCATTCATTAGTTTTTGCGTTTGGGGCGCAACAGTAAAGCCGAGTTTCGCGAAACGCGCTGCGAAT
>OJEF01000633.1_pt1 | contig 11592 bp, 10 predicted proteins | sample 1593041 | NCBI WGS metagenome assembly OJEF01 (sample SAMN05416790, study PRJEB24817) | seawater metagenome | isolation source: Sea water | place: Canada:Atlantic | collected 2013-11
GTAAATGGAGAGGGTAGAGTAGCGCCATCCTCGTTTAATGGAACTGTGTTTATGGAGGGCGATCAGGTGGAACTGTTAACTTTTACAATAGAAAATCAATCTGGTACGGCAAGCTTTGATGTGCAAAACGTGGGTCAATTATCCATTGAAGTAATCGCTCATTCTATGGGCACAGAAATCAGTGCATCCGCGAAGGTGCAAGTGGAAAAACTAAATATAGAAGAAGTCACCCCTAGAAACATTACCATGCTGAAGGATTGGGCACGTAGTGGAACAGTAATAGTGGGTGCAGAAGACTCTAGTGACCTAGTCTCAGGTTTTGAAATTAAGGAGAGTACAGTGAGCTATGTCAAGAAAAATCCCCAGCACGCCTATGCAGCCTACTGGGGATTGGTATTGTTACTCGCGCTTACGGAATGGTTTATCCGAAGAAAACGAGGGTTGGTTTAGAGGTTAGCGGCTAAAAATTCAGAAAGCTCGGCGGGTTCCATGTTTTTACCTACAATCACTCCGTTGGCATCAATTAATAAGTTCTGAGGAATGAATTGAATGCCATAGAACGTAGAGATTTCATTCTGCCATCCACCTAAATCACTCATCTGCGGCCAAGGCAATTTATCCTGTGCAATGCCTTCAATCCATTTTTCAGCGTTATTATCCAAGCTTATGCCGACAATATTAAAACCCTTTTGATTGTTGTCATTATACAATTCAAGTAGCGCAGGATTCGCTGCGCGACAAGGTCCACACCAGGAAGCCCAAAAATCTACCAAAACATATGTTCCATTCACGCTTAACACGCTGATCGTATCACCTTCCGGTGTAGCCTGAGAAAAATCAGTAAATGTCGCGCCTACAGAAGACTTCTCCATTATTGCGATTTTATCTGTCAACTTTATATAATCAGGGCTGTCAAAGTATTGCTCTGATACCTGAGCTGCTACTGCCTTGAAGTCTTCGTAAGTAAAGTCTGTACTGTTTGAACCCATTAAAATAGCGGCGCCAAGTATATCATTCTTTTTAGCGAAGTCGAGATTCATTTTAGCTTGACTCGAAAGAAGATTCATAGCTTCTGAACGGATGGCCGAAATGGTAACAGTATCACCAGCTTGACTAGCTTCTTTGAATTTACTCTCAAGAATCTGCATGGTCTGGTTGAACATTCCACTTTTCGCAGTCAAGATGTTTGCGGAATCATTAAACGCTCCGGCTTGAACAGTGAACCCGTTAATGGTATCAAAAGTTAGCGAAACATCTTCGCCTCCATGATAATACACTGCCGGCTGACCCAACTCTGCAATTTGAATCATTGCATATTGGTTTACAAAATCTTCGACGCGTATGGTAAGTTCCCCGTTGCTTAGGTTCCCCTCATAGAGGACTTGATCACCTTCTATCGTCAATTTAACAGGGCTATCGCCTGCATCTGGAGCATTTATGGACAATTCAAAACCTTCTTCGCTCGTACAAGCTATAAAAGCGATTGAGGCTAAAACGCCAAGTAGTAATTTCTTCATTGCTATTGTTTAAGTTTACTTCTGCAAAATACAATAGACAAATGAAGAAAATCGTTACTGTTCTCACAATTATATACTCGATTACAATTGCACAGGCAAAAGAGGGGATTTGGATCCCTATGTTGCTCAACAATAACATCGCTGAAATGCAAGCAATGGGCTGTGAATTAAGCGCTGAAGATATTTATAGCGTTAACCACAGTTCACTGAAAGATGCGATAGTGAGTTTTGGTGGATTTTGTACAGGAGAATTCATTTCGTCAAGTGGTTTAGTACTCACCAACCACCATTGTGGTTATCGCCAGATACAAAAGCAAAGCTCTCTTGAGCATAATTATCTGAAAGAAGGTTTTTGGGCGAACAATACTTCAGAGGAGTTGATGAACCCAGGCTTATTTGTGAAGCAGCTCGTCTATATGGAAGATGTTACAAACGCTGTATTAGGCGCAGAGGATGAAGAAGCTGCCATCTCTGCCATGGTTGAGGCGAAAACATCAGAGAATCCAGATTTTGACTATGAAGTCGTCCCTTTTTTCTATGGCAACCAATTCTTTTTACTTGCGACCAAAAAATACAACGATGTACGTCTTGTAGGTGCTCCACCATCTTCTATAGGTAAATTTGGCGCTGATACTGATAACTGGGTTTTCCCACGCCACACGGGAGATTTCAGCTTATTTAGAGTGTATGACGACAATGGTTTACCCTTCACGCCTGCTCAGCATTTAAAAGTTAACATAGGGTCAAGGACCCCAGGAGAATTCACTATGGTTTTAGGATATCCTGGAACTACTCAAGAATATTTGCCGGCTGTGGCAATGGATCAACTGGTTAATGAAGTGAACGCCTATAAGGTTGAAGTAAGGTCCGTCCTGCTAGGCATTATGGACCGAGAGATGCGCAAAAACGAACAAGCTAAGATTCAATACGCTTCTAAATACGCCAGCACGGCAAATGGATGGAAGAAATGGATTGGTCAAATTGAAGGCATTGAATTTTCAGATGGAATTGATAGAAAGAGAAAGCTGGAAGCAGATTTTACTGCAAGAATTGCTGCAGACCCTAGCTTATGGATGGCCTACAGCAGTGTATTGAATGATCTGAATATCGCTTACACCAAGCGAGGTCCATCAGCGCAGATGCGCACTGCATTTATTGAAACTATCTATTATGGAATGCCATGGTTCAACTTTATGAATAGTGCCATGCGCATAGAGGAATCTGATGTCTTAAAGGCTGCGGTTCTTTCTTTTCAGGAAGGTTTTAACCGAACCATTTCAGAAGAGGCCACTACGAAAATGCTCGAGCTTGCTTTGGAGGACTTGTCGGAATTAACAACTGACATACAGGGGAGTGCTGGGGAATTTTCTAAAGCCGTTCATGACGAACTAGATGCCTTGTTTTTATCAGCATCAAGTGAACAGGAATTCTCCTTAGATGAGCAATCTGTTAGTTCTGATTTTGTGTCTGCAGTTTTTGGGGTTTACAGATCTGTTATAGCGCCAGCCTATAATGAGCATAATAAGCAGATAGCATCCTTACAAGCGTCTTATATGAAGGCACTTATTGCCGCCTTCCCAGAACGTCAATTTTATCCTGACGCTAACAGCACCCTGAGAGTTACTTATGGAAAACTTGAGGGTGTAGAACCGCGAGACGCTGTTTCTTATGGTACGACTACCTATTTAGAAGGTGTCATGGCCAAATACCAACCTGGAGACTATGAGTTTGATGTTCCAGCAAAACTCATCGAACTTTATGAAGCAAAAGACTACGGTCCTTATGCAGAAAATGGCAAGGTTCCTGTTTGTAATATAGCTTCTAACCATACTACTGGAGGAAATAGCGGTTCACCTGTTTTAAATGGGCGTGGAGAGTTAATTGGGCTTAATTTTGACCGTATTTGGGAAGGTACCATGAGTGATGTAAACTTTGATGAGAGGATTTGCCGCAATATCATGGTGGACAGTAGGTATGTTCTATTTATAATTGACAAGTTCGCTGGTCAAAAATGGTTGATCGACGAAATGTCTTTGGTCCAGTAGATTAAAACCTTTGTAGTATTGAATTGTTGTAAGTGAAAATCATTATTTAATGAGACTGTTTCTATTTTCTTTTTTTCTACTAGCTGTGTCCTGTACCCCTGGAAACCGGGGCGGATCAGATGTTGATTTTCAAGAGATAAGAAGTGTTTTTGGGTCAGATTTCCCTGTAGAACCTCCTTTAGACTATCAGAGTAACGCACCTTCCTATGTCCAACTGGACAATAGAATTGGGTCAGATATTGATGACAAGAAAGCAACATTAGGTCGGGTACTGTTCTATGATAAAAACCTCAGTTTAAACAATACAATTGCCTGTGCTTCCTGTCACCAGCAAAATGCTGCTTTTGGGGATACCTCCAGCAGAAGTATTGGTTTAGATGGGGGATTGACTGGTCGACAAAGTATGAGGTTAACGAACCTTCGATTTTCTAATGAGGGAAAAATGTTTTGGGATGAACGTGCCATTAGCTTAAATGACCAGGTGACACAACCAATCCAAGACCATATAGAAATGGGGTTTAGTGGTCTTCAGGGCCAACCCGGGATGAACAGTCTTCTGGCTAAGTTGGATTCCATTCCTTATTACAACGAACTTTTTTTATGGGCTTTTGACAACGAATCTGCTACGGAGGCTTTCATCGCTGAGGCACTTACAGATTTTGTGTCTTCTATAGAATCTTTCGATTCAAAATATGATCAAGGCGTACAATCCTCCGGAACGATCACGGGCCCATTTTCCAACTTCACTGCGGAGGAGAACCATGGCCTAGACTTGTTTTTAACTCCCGCTCAACTCAATAGTTCAGGTATTAGAATAAGTGGTGGGATAGGTTGTGCAGGTTGTCATCAGCCGCCAGAGTTTTCTATAGGTGCCGGTGTTCGTAATAACGGTGTAGACCATGTAGCCGGAGACCCATCGGGTTTTGATACTACAAATACGAAGTCCCCATCCTTACGCGATGTCTTAGGCATAAATGGTATTCCAAACACGCCCATGATGCACACTGGTGATTTCTTGGAGTTCACTACCATCATAGAACACTACAACGAAGTCATCCCAGATGTTAATAACATTACAATGGATCCAAGATTGGCTAAAGGGCCTTCTGTCGTTAAGATGGAGTTAACTACCTCAGAAAGAGAGGACTTAGAGTCATTTGTAAAGACCTTGACAGGAAGTGCACTATATGCTGATATACGTTGGTCAAGCCCCTTCTAAAGTCTCAGATTGTTAGTGTTAATTCCGAGTCTACGTAGTAATTTTACCATTTAAGGAAAATACCCATGAGAGATACCACCATTTTCGACCTTATTACTCGAGAACACGAGCGCCAGATAAATGGCATAGAACTGATTGCTTCTGAGAACTTCGCTTCTCCCCAAGTAATGGAAGCACAAGGATCTGTGTTAACCAACAAATATGCTGAGGGATATCCCGGTAAGCGCTATTATGGTGGCTGTGAGATCGTAGACATGGTAGAAGAGTTGGCACGAGATCGCGCTAAAGCACTCTATGGTGCATCTTATGTAAATGTACAGCCTCATAGTGGTTCGCAAGCGAATGCAGCAGTCTACTTGGCTGTGATGAACCCAGGAGACACTATGCTAGGTTTTGATTTAAGCCATGGTGGACACTTAACTCATGGTTCACCTGTTAATTTCTCTGGTAAGACCTACAATGCTGAGTTTTACGGCGTGGATCAAGAAACAGGTTTATTGAACTACGATAAAATTGAAGCCAAAGCAAAAGAGGTGAGGCCTAAAATGATCATTGCTGGAGCTTCAGCTTACAGTCGTGATATTGATTTTGAAAAATTCCGTGAGATTGCAGATGAGGTAGGGGCTATTCTACTTGCAGATATCTCGCACCCTTCAGGAATGATCGCGAAAGGAATATTAAATGATCCTATGCCTCATTGTCACATTGTGACTACAACAACGCATAAAACCCTTCGTGGACCTAGAGGTGGAATGATCATGATGGGAGAGGACTTTCCTAATCCATGGGGCGAGACTACTAAGAAGGGAGAATTAAAAATGATGTCCAACGTTCTGGACATGGCTATTTTCCCGGGAATCCAAGGCGGTCCTTTAGAACATGTAATAGCTGCTAAGGCTGTGGCTTATGGAGAGGCGCTCACTGATGGGTTTTTCCATTACCAGTTACAAGTTAAAAAGAACGCTGAGGCTATGGCTAAAGGGTTTATGGATAGAGGATACAATATCATATCGGGTGGTACAGAAAATCATATGATGTTAATTGACCTCAGAAATAAAGGTGTTACCGGAAAAGCGGCAGAACAAGCGCTAGTTCGTGCTCATATTACTGCTAATAAGAACATGGTACCCTTTGATGATAAGAGTCCGTTCACAACCTCAGGAATACGTTTGGGGACTCCAGCGATCACTACACGTGGAATGAAGGAGGATGAAATGGACCTGATTGTAGATTTGATAGACCGCGTTGTATTGAATATTGATTCTGATACACACCTTAAGGAAGTAGGGGATCAAGTAGTTAAACTGATGAAAGACCGTCCACTTTTTACTTGGGAGTAGTCTATTTTAATATTTTCAGGGGTAGAAGTCATTTGCGTGATTTTCACATTTCCTTCTAAATAGGCACAATTCTTGATTACGATCTGTAAACATATACCAATGAGGATAGCTACCATAGCTCTTTTTGCTTCTACTATAATGTTCTTCACTTCATGTGAGTCTACTGATGGTACGGAAACTAATACCGAACGATTCTACTCATCCCCTTGGGAAGTGAGTGTGCATAGAACACATTTGGCAGTGGGATCAACACCTGCTGCAGACGAAAACTTTTCTGGTAATGCGATTTTAGAGAAAAGTGGTAGCCTGACCTTCGATATAACTAGCCTGAATGATCACATGTATCAGTGGTGGGGCTACAGTTGGTCCACAGATCATTTTTATATGAACTGGGAACCATGTATTGATTGGCATATGAATGAAGATTCTGATTCTCTTTTCTTGCACTACAACCATTATGACTTTGACCCTAACTCAGGGAATTCTTTCTACTGGGACTATGAGTTGATCATGACTAAATAACAAATAAAAAAAACCGGCCTTGGCCGGTTTTTTTTATTTCTTTTCTATTGCGCGCTTCAGTGCAGCAATTTCTTTGGCTAAGGTATCTATAACCCTAAAAGTAATAACCGTTGTGGCTATCAAGCCTACTGTTAAGATGTAAATCAGCGTGTCCATATCTATGATTTTTAATGTTGAAAGTTAGAATCGTATTGAAGTGTAAATTGAATTGTTTTTTTATACATCTCAAAGTAAATCACTCGATAAAATCATGCTTTTATTCATAGTCGGGTGTTGCGTACAATGCTTCCAAAAGACCCACCGCCAACTCTGCCCAGAGTAGTAAAAATAATACAATCAATATTCCAAGAAAGAGGATCCGTTTCTTTAGGTTCTTTGTTCTGTTAAAAACAAAGTCAACACCTATACCAAGGATAATCAGCAGTGTAGCCATTAAAAAGAAATCGAATAGACTCCAGTTGATTTTGTCAGTCAAGGTCATCCCGACTAAAGGAATCAACAAAAGAAAAAGAGGATATAGAATTCTTTTTGACATATTAGAAGATGATACAAAGACTCCAAAGTTTTTAATGATTACTTCGGACTTCGCGATTTACGGAGCCAAACACCTGTTAGCATTGAGGCGATAATTAAAATATAGCTTAATGCTGGTGGTATATTCAGTTCGGTAAACTCATTCAGCGCAATCAACAATAAGGCTGATATAACGATGCATGCAGCAGGTAAAAATCGTCGTGTATTCATATCCTAATTGAGGTTTTGAGTTTAATACTGATCCGTAGAAAGTAATACTAGTGTACAAGCCACTTCATAAGCGATGGAGGCTTCGTTTAACAAGCCGTAAAGGACTGGGTTCTCTGTCCCTGGATTAAAGATGACACGGGTTGGATTTAAACCAATAATGTAATCATAATAAGCTTCTTGACGCTTTGGGTTTACGTACAATGTAACCGTATGTAGGTCCTGATAGGCCTTTAAATCTGTATCAATATCTATCCCAGAAACTCTTCCTTCTTTAAGACCAAAAGCTCTTACTTCAATCTCTTTTGAAGATAAACGGCCTAAAACGATATTTGAATACCGGTCTGGATTTAACGATGCCCCTAAAACAAGGGTTTTCTTCTGTATCATGTGAAACTAAATTAAGCAATTTGCATTGCTTTTAGTCACAATAAAGGAATGTCAGGGGTAGATTTCCGATACTGTGAGAAAAGGAACTAATCTGTTTAATTCCATCGGATGCAACGATACACCATAGAAACACTGGATTACAGAGACCGATTATTTTGTTGGTGTTGTCTGATTTCTTCTTTCCCATTACTATAAGCAGTCCTGACAAGTTCTTTAGACTGCGAGGTAGAGTGCAATATGAAGGTATCACTCACCTGTTTAAGAGGATTAGAAGTGAAGAAGTTGGATATTGAGGACTTGCAGGATCAATAAGGTCAGAATCACTACTTTTATAAAGAACACAAAAACCAAATTAAAATGAAGAAGTATTTCTTGTTATTATCATTTGCAGTAGGATTAGTTGCTTGTAATGAGACACAAACTCCAAACGAAGAAAGTCAATCCATAATTGGCTATGACATTTCAGAAGAAGGAGAGCAACGCGAGCTTATCGCTGGTCCCGTTGCTACCATTAACGTATGGGAGGACTATATTGAAGCACACAACAAAAAAGACCTTGAAGCCATTGCGTCACTTAGTGCATTAGACATTAAGGTTTGGGGACCGCGTGGAGGCCTTATTGAAGGTTCGGCTGCTCACAAGGCTTTTCTAGCAGAATGGTTTGAAGCTAACAACCCTATTTGGAAAAGCAATTACTTTATCGCTAATGAAGTGATTGTGAAAGATGGAGAAAATCGCCAATGGGTAACCTCTGGTCACGACGTCACATTAACAGTCGATAGTAATGAAGTTACCGTTAGTCAAGTACACGATGCACTAATCGTTGACGGAAAAGTTAAAATGTTCTATGTTTATGAACGCGCTTCAGTTCCAGCTGCGACAGAAGAATAGTTGATTTAGTCGTTTGACTAAAAAAAAATAGAGAGCCTCTTCTTAGGAAGGGGCTTTTTTGTTTCCATACAGCAAGTCGTAACGATATGAAAGTATCACTCACCTATTTATGAGGTTTAGAAGTGAAGCGGCTGGATGTTGAGGACTTGCCAGAATTTTAAGGGTCAGAAGGAAACGAAGAATTGCTTGCAAATTCGGTAACTTTATTACAAATCAAAACACCTAATGAAACTACTCTCTATAATTTCAGCGGTAATGCTTTCACTATCGGTTTACAGCCAAGACTTTATTGAAATCAATTATAATACTAAATGGACAAATGGGGTTAATGAGCTTTCATTTCTAGAGAGAGCTGAGAATGACAAAAACACATACAAAGCATTCTCAAAGACTACCTATCTATTTTATATAGATTTAGATAAAGACTATTATAGTGTTAACGATTTAGAACAGGAGAGAATTGTTGTGAGGAATTGTTGTTTGTGCTCATATACAGCAATTTTGAAAAACTCTAAGGATACACTACAGATAGAAAAAGGAAGTAGTGATGACTTTGGGAATAGCAATTTTGTGGTTAATACTTTTTATATGAAAAACGAAAACTTAATACACGTTAAATTATCAGATGACGATTCTAATATTATTACCATTTGGAACCCTCTAAATAGTAAGACCAAGGATGAGGTTCTTATATATCGTGAGTGAAGATGATGAGGAACTTGACAATAACACAGGAAGATTCGTTTACAACAATTTCTGTTTATTTCGTTGAGGCTCAGGGTTATTGACTTGCCAGAGTTGCAAGGGCAGAATGAAACAATGAATCCGTTTCAGATTAATAAATATTGGATACGACTCCATAAGCCTATGAAATTTTTACATCACATTCAATCTGTAAAAGAGGTCACAAAAAAAATAGTTCCATTTTACATTAAAGTTAATCTTCACTTGCTAGAGAGAGTAGTGCTGGATATTGTTAAAGGCTATTATTTCAATTATGCGAAAAGAAAGAATTCAACAAATGAATTCTCAAATTCTCTAGAGTTAAAACAGGAATTAAAGCCTAACGAGGCGAAAAACAAAAATCTATTAAGGGCAATAAGAAATATAGAGCAGGTTCAGATAAACCCAAATGAGATACTCTCTTTTTGGCGAATTGTAGGCAACCCATCAAAAAAGAATGGATTTATGGAGAGTCGTTCTTTAGTCAATGGCAAAATTGAAAATACCATTGGAGGCGGGTTGTGTCAATTATCGGGTCTTATGTATTACATAAGCTTAATAGCTAGGCTTGAAATTCTCGAAAGGCATAATCATTCTATTGATATTTATACCGAAGAAACTCGGTTTACCCCTTTAGGTTCTGATGCAACTGTAGCCTATGGTTATAAAGATTTAAAAATTAGAAATAACTTGGGTAGCCCCATAAAATTTAACTTTTCTATTGAGGATGATACTATTAAAGTAATGATAATGCACTCTAGTTTAATTGGGCACAACGTTGTTGAGTTTAAGGAAAGTAATTCTGACGGTAATACAACTGAAGTCACTACAATTATTAATAACAAAGTATATAACAATTCAATATATAAAAAGTACTCACTTGTCTACGAGGCTTAGACGTGAAGCTGTTGGAAGTTGAGGACTTGCCAGAGTTGTAGATTGTTCTCGTTAATGAGACATAAACCCATATAGCCAATAAAAACTGACAGTAAACAGCCGTTTTAGCCTAAATTCACAATAATATTAATCTAAACTGCAGTTCAAGGTTAGCTCTTTGAAATTATTGATTTGCTTCATCGTTACCAGCTCATTACAATGAATAGGAGGGACACTATGCCGCTTCATTGCTCGTGTTGAAGCTTGTTTAGATATTAATCAAAAAAACACTTCCATTATTAATACAGGTGTTTATATTTGCACCCCTTACAATGGCGAGGTAGCTCAGCTGGTTAGAGCGTCGGATTCATAACTCGGAGGTCGAGGGATCGTGCCCCTCTCTCGCTACAAAGCCCCAATTCGCAAGAGTTGGGGTTTTTTGTTTCTGAATGCCAGTAATAACAGGGTACACGGTGCATTTCTTGTACTGTCTGTCCAACCACAATGACTGATTAGTGCTATAAATGTACATCAACATTTTTACTTAAAACAACCAGTATATAGCTCATTGTGTCACCCTTACAGTCACTCGTAAGGCATGCTGGAGTGATGAATAGCTGAAAATATTGAAGACACCTGACACCTAAAGGACCCCATACCCTTGGGAATCTGTTTCGGTATTCAATTCCGCCTGACTGTATATGTATAGAATCCCATCCCTGAGTATTTCTAATCAGTTTTATTGAAGTGTGTGTACCCCATGTTGAACACTTGTCTCATATATGGTATGTGGGGGAGTGATTGTTCCATAAGTCTGTATTAATGTTAACATCCCGTGGAATACTCCGTTAAGAGTTCCTTGTTCTTAACGATAGCACATGCTTATCTTTCTCTTGGTACAAAAAGCACCACATATATAGGGAGCTATTATGGGAAGGAAGAAGTTGAAGCAGTTATTCAAGGTAGTTGTACCTAATAGCCTGTTGGGTCTATTAGGTTTAAACGAGAATTTAGAAGCATCAAACTATAAGATGACTCATTTCATTTCTATCCTTACACATCACATTTATAGCAACTATCCAAACGGCTCTTATTACCTGAAGAAACCGATTACATCAGTCTACCTAGGGAAACTTTACAACAAGAAGTACTTGGAAAAACTCATAGCACCATTGAAAGAGGCTAATGTTATTGAAGCAAACGAAGGCTACTCAACAGATTTACATCAGTGTAAGGAGTACGGCTTCAACAAAAACATCATTCAAGAGATAATCCGTGGGGAGTATACAGACTGTCTCTTATACACATCTCCGAGCCCACGAGACGCT
>OJEF01000637.1_pt1 | contig 11567 bp, 7 predicted proteins | sample 1593041 | NCBI WGS metagenome assembly OJEF01 (sample SAMN05416790, study PRJEB24817) | seawater metagenome | isolation source: Sea water | place: Canada:Atlantic | collected 2013-11
ACAAACTTTAGAGTATTTACAACACAGGAAAACCGATGAGCGATATCGTAACCTTCAATGATCAGGGCCTTGAAAGCAGGCCCGTGAGCGTTTATGCCGAGCAGGCATATTTAGACTATTCAATGTACGTGATTCTGGATCGCGCACTGCCGCATATTGGCGATGGCTTAAAGCCTGTGCAACGGAGAATTGTCTATGCCATGAGTGAACTTGGTCTGAAAGCCAGTGCTAAGTACAAAAAATCAGCGCGTACCGTGGGCGATGTTATTGGTAAGTTCCACCCGCATGGCGACAGTGCAGCCTATGAAGCGATGGTATTAATGGCGCAGCCCTTTTCATACCGCTACCCGTTAGTTGATGGACAGGGTAATTGGGGTTCGTCGGATGACCCAAAGTCCTTCGCGGCAATGCGTTACACCGAATCTAAGCTGTCTGCTTATGCCGACGTTCTATTATCCGAACTAGGCCAGGGCACGGCTACTTGGAGGCCTAATTTTGATGCCACTATGGATGAACCTGAGATTCTACCAGCTCGCGTTCCCAATGTACTGCTCAACGGTACCACTGGTATTGCAGTAGGCATGGCCACCGATATACCGCCGCATAATCTCAATGAGGTTGTTAATGCCTGCCTACATTTGTTAGATAATCCCAAAGCGACGATTCCAGAATTAATGGAGTACGTCAAAGCGCCTGATTTTCCAACTGACGGTGAAATTATTACCTCACAGGCAGATATTTTAAATACCTATGAGACTGGCCGTGGCTCGGTCAAGATGCGTGGTATCTGGCATAAAGAAGATGGTGATGTGATTGTCACCGCCTTACCGTTTCAGGCTTCAGGATCAAAAATTCTTGAACAAATTGCTGCGCAAATGCGTAACAAAAAGCTGCCGATGGTGGAAGACTTACGCGATGAGTCAGATCATGAGAATCCAACACGCCTGGTGATTACCCCACGCTCTAACCGGATTGATATAGAGTCTTTGATGGACCATCTCTTTGCCACCACTGACTTAGAGAAAAGTTACCGTATCAATCTTAATATTATTGGCATTGATGGCAAACCGTCGGTAATGAACTTACGGCAAATCCTCAAAGAATGGTTACGTTTTCGTATTGACGTAACACGCCGCCGGCTCGAGTATCGATTACAAAAAGTAGATAAACGACTACACCTTTTGGACGGTTTGTTGATTGCCTTTTTGAATATCGATGAAGTAATTAATATTATTCGCACTGAAGATGAACCCAAACCGGCATTGATCGCTCGATTTGGTTTGTCAGATATTCAGACTGAGTATATTTTAGATACCAAGTTACGCCAGTTAGCGCGGCTTGAAGAATTTAAAATCCGTGGTGAGCAAGACGAACTAGCCGCTGAAAAAGTGGAGCTAGAACTACTGTTAGGTTCTGATATTCGCTTGAAAACGCTAGTAAAAAATGAATTAAAAAGTACTGCAGAAGAGTACGGTGATGTACGCAGGTCACCGCTCAAAGCACGCGCTGAAGCTCAGGCATTTAATGAAAAAGACCTATTAGTGGCTGAACCCATTACGGTGGTTTTATCGGACAAAGGTTGGGTTCGAGCGGCGAAAGGTCATGAGATTGACCCAACGACCCTCAGCTACAAATCAGGCGACAAATTTCTATCATCAGCACTTGGGCGCAGTAATCAAAATGTCTTCCTACAGGACTCGACGGGCCGTTATTACTCATTGGCAGGCCATACGCTGCCATCCGCTAGAGGTCAGGGGGAGCCGGCTACAGGACGCTTAAATTTGCCCTCAGGGGCGTTGTTTACTCATGTCATTATGGGCGCCGATGATCAAAAAGTATTAATGGGTACTGATGCTGGTTACGGGTTTGTGACTAAAATTGGCGAGTTATTTACTAAGAACAAAGCCGGTAAGGCAGTGGTTAGCATTCCCAAGGGCGGTAGAATTTTGCAGCCTAAGATGGTGAGTTCACAGGACTCTCATATTGCAGCTGTGAGTAATGAAGGGCGTATGCTGGTCTTCCCCATAGATGATATTCCTGAGTTAACACGAGGCAAAGGCAATAAAATTATCAACATTCCCGGGTCCAGATTACAAAGCCGAGAAGAGTTCGTGATTGATTATGCAGTGGTCAGTGAAAATGACTCGTTGGTTGTTCACTCCGGCAAGCGCTATCTTGTCATGAAGCCAAAGGACTTAGAGCACTATCGTGGTGAGCGTGGAAGACGCGGCCATAAGTTGCCGCGGGGCTTCCAGAAGGTCGATCGCCTAGATGTCGATGCTGGCAACTAGGCGTATCTAGAAAAGGCTGCACCTTTACTGTGGTGCAGTGCTTTTGCCCAGTAGGTGAAAGCCTTTCAATAAGTTGAGGGCCTCATAGAGTTGGTTGTCGTCAATCAGTGACTCTGGTTTGTCAGTGATCTCTGTTTCCGAAGTAGGTACTTCGGAGACTTCACTTTTAGCTTCTAAATGACCGTCAAGGTCGGCTTCTTTAACTCTTTCTGGAGTTTTATAGGGGCGAATTTCAGCGCGCTCAATGGTTATATCCGGAACGATTCCCTCAGCCTGGATAGACCTACCACTGGGTGTGAAATAGCGGGCAGTCGTTAGCTTGACTGCTCGCCCATCGCCCAACGGCATTACTGTTTGGACAGACCCCTTACCAAAGCTTTGTGTGCCGACAATGACTGCCCGACGATTGTCTTGCAGTGCGCCGGCAACAATTTCTGACGCCGATGCACTTCCTCCATTAATAAGCACGACAACAGAAATACCGTTGAGAATGTCGCCGGCCTCAGCTTCAAAACGTCGATTAGAGCTGGGTAAACGGCCTTCTGTGTAGACTAGGGTTCCACTGTCGATTAGGGCATCAGCCATAGTTATGGACGCCGGGACAAGGCCGCCGGGATTATTGCGCAAATCAAGAATTAGTCCATTTAGCGGTCCAGCATTGCTAGTCTGTAAATTCTCGACTTCGGTAATAAAATCTTCGCCTGAACTAACTTGAAACTGCGCAACTCTCACATAACCATAGTTAGGCTCTAAGAGGCGACTGCGCACAGCACTGATTTGGATAATGTCGCGGATTATATTAAATGTAAGGGGAGCATCTTCGCTTTCTCGATACACGGTCAGTTTAATGCTGGTACCTTTTTTACCGCGTAGTTTGTCGATAGCCTTCTGTAATCCAAGACCACGGATTGGTGAGTCATCCATCTCAATAATTAAATCACCAGCCTCAATCCCAGCCTTTGCCGCAGGAGTATCATCAATCGGTGATATAACTCTGATTAGACCACCATCCCCGGCAACCTCTATACCCAAGCCGCCATATTCACCCGTTGCCTTCTCTTGCAGGTCGCCATAGTCATCTGCCTTTAAGTAAGTTGAATGAGGGTCTAGTCCGGTCAGCAGTCCTGCAATTGCATTCTCAAGCAACTCAGTATCAGTGACCTCTTCCACATAACCTAGACGGATCTGCTCAAATACTTGAGTAAATGTTCGTAGCTCTCTGAGAGGTAGCCGAGTTTCAACATCGGTAGCTTTATTCGCATCAGTAAGAACCTTTTGTGTATCAGATTGCGAGCACAAAGGCACAAACCATAAAATTAACAAAACCAGTCTTAGCTGCATGGTGTCTTCCCTTATCTTGGGTATTACTTATAGTATATCGCTAGGACTTCTGGAGCCATTTTTTTGGGCTAGTGGGTTGTCCTTGGCTACGAATTTCAAAATATAACGCCGGAGCCGACAATCCACCGGTATTACCTGCCCTAGCAATAATTTCATTAGTTTTTACCCAGTCACCGGTATCTTTTAACAGCTCCTGATTATGGCCATAGAGCGTCATATAACCATCGCCATGATCGATAATAAGCAACAGCCCAAAGCCACGCAGATAGTTCGAAAAAACGATACGCCCTTGATGCACTGTTTGGACGGCTGCTCCTGCACTTACCTTAATTAGCCAGCCTTGCCATTGCACAGGTCCATTACGTTGCGCCCCATACCTTTGAGCTAGTTTACCCTTTGTTGGCCACTCCAACTCTCCTTTCCGCGATGTAAATGGGAGAGAGTTTGTGGGTAAAACTAAGTCTGCTACAGCAGTCTCCACTTCATTAAGTAAAGTCTCTAACTCCCGACGCTGCCTTTTTAAGTCAGTGAGCTTTTGCTGGTCGTTAGCGACTGCAAGTTGAAGTTTTCTTAGAGTATTTTCACGCTGAGTAATATTGGTTTTTAAATTTACCTGATTTTTAGATAGCGAATCTTTTGCAGAAATAAGTTCGAGTTTGTTGCTACTAATGGACTGAATAATGTCATTTAGGGCGGTAACACTTATTAAATACTGCTCTATTTTTGCACTCCTTGCTTGAAGAAAATAGTCGTAGTATTTAAACATGCGAGCAATTTTTTGCGGATCTTCCTGATTTAGAAGTAACTTGATTGGCTCTTGGTCACCGATTTTTTGAGCAGAGCGAAGTTGCGCGATGATAGTGTCGTTTTGCCCGCTGATATTTACTTCTAAATTAGCTTTTTCTTTTTGCTTACCGATTAACTGCTTTTCAACGGTCTTAATATTATTGGATAATTCTCGGATACTGGTGTTGAGTGTGCTCGCCTCAGTTTCAACTCGCTCAAGGTCTGTCTCTAAATCCGTTTGTTGTTCATTCCTTGCCGTTAAGGTTTTTTGTAATTCAGAGATATTTGATTGCAGAATGTCTAGTTTTGACTGCTGTTGATCGTCTGCGATCGCATATGGCATCAGTGCAAGCCCGAATAGGAACGCATAAACCTTCAGAGTTTGCAGTGCCGTTGGGCATAAGCCATTACCTGAGGATTTTGAATAGGACTTGGCAGTATTTAAGATCACTCGATGAGCGAGCGGCCAGACATTTCAGCCGGCTTGGATAAGTCCATTAATGCCAGCATGGTAGGCGCAATATCGGCCAGTGAACCGCCTTCGGACAGTTTTAGCGTTCTATCTCCCACATAGACTAACGGGACCGGCAGCGTAGTGTGTTGGGTGTGAGGCTGATTTATCGCACTGTCAAACATCAACTCAACATTACCGTGATCTGCGGTGATCAGTGCTTCGCCACCTACCTGGCGTAAACTAGCCAGAACTTTTTGTAAGCATTCATCAACAGCATCAACAGATTGCATGGCGGCATTATAATCACCGGTATGACCCACCATATCGCAATTAGCGTAGTTACAGATGATGGCATCGAAGTGCCCAGATTCAATCGCTTCGATTAAACGTTCAGTTACCTGCGGCGCACTCATTTCAGGCTGTAAGTCATAGGTTGCCACCTTAGGTGAGGGCAACAACATGCGTTCTTCGCCGTCATAGCTTGCTTCTCGACCGCCACTCAAAAAAAACGTCACATGGGCATATTTTTCTGTTTCTGCAATACGTAGCTGCCGTTTTTTCTGCTTCGACAAAAACTCTCCCAATGAATTAATAATAGGTATTGGCGGAAAGGCGCAGGGACAGTTTAAGTTGGCTTCATATTCTGTGGTCATGACGAAATGACTAGGTTTACGTACGACGAACCTATCAAAGCCTGTAAAGTCAATATCAACAATGGCATGGCTGATTTGTCGTGCTCGATCTGGGCGAAAATTCATAAATATAACGGCATCGCCGTCATCAAGTACTGTTGGCGTAGCGCCCTCTTCACAAATACAGGTAGCGCTGACAAATTCGTCATTTTCACCGCGAGCATAGGCGGTATCTAGGGCGTCCATAGGGGTTTTCGCGCAATAATCAGCGAAACCTTCTGTGATCAATCGATAGGCTTGACTGGTTCGCTCCCAGCGATTGTCACGATCCATGGCATAAAAACGACCGATCACTGAGGCTATTTTTGCAACCCCAGAGGCTTTGCATAGTTGATGGGTTTTTTCTAGAGAGGCTTTTGCACTGCGAGGGGGGCAGTCTCGACCATCCAGGAAGGCATGTAAATAAACGCGCTTTGAGCCTCGTTTAACGGCTAACTCAATCATCGCATTAATGTGGTCTTCATGGCCATGTACTCCTCCCTTAGAGAGAAGACCAAATATATGGACAGCCTTATCATTTACCACGGTGTCGTCAATAGCGTCGCAATATGCAGGGTTGCTATCGAAATCGCCATCATCTAAAGCTTTATTAATACGCGTGAAGTTTTGATAAATAACTCTACCAGCGCCGATTGTCATATGGCCGACTTCTGAATTTCCCATCTGGCCGTCAGGCAAACCTACTGCTAAGCCGGAGGTACCAATCAAGGTGCTGGGATGCCCGTCATGCCAAAGGTTTTCCCAGACGGGCCGATCTGCATTGGCCACGGCATTATATTGTTTGTCATCGCTATGACCACAGCCGTCCAGGATTACAAGTACTAGTGGTTTTCGTTTAACGTTCATTGCATTCCTTTGAAAAACTTTCTTTAGTGTTTGATTTTAAAACTTTTATTTATTTATCGCTATTATTATCCAGAAAATGGTTAAGCCTATTTCATTTAAAATCTTTAACCGATTTTGAGAACTTACTGTTCAAGTAACTCCCAGCGCTGGTAGCAGTCACTCAATTCTGTCTGATAGGCTGTAAGTTGCTGTTCAGTCTTTTCGATTAGCGTACGTTCAGACTGGTAAAATTCTGGAGCACTCATCTTCAGAGAAATATCCTTAATATTAGTCTCTAATGATTCAATTTTTTGCGGTAGTTCAGTAAGCTCTCGTTGATCTTTGTAGGACAACTTAGTCGCCGGGGGCGCAGTTTTTGTTCGAACATTAGCGGTAACAGTTACTGTAGATTGAGGTAATGGATCACGTTGACGTAACCAGTCATCATAGCCACCTACATATTGATTAATAACACCATCACCCTCAAAAACTAGAGTGCTAGTGACCACATTATTAAGGAATGCACGATCATGGCTGACTAAAATTACGGTTCCTTTATAATCGATCAGCAACTCTTCGAGCAGGTCTAGAGTGTCAATGTCCAAATCATTGGTTGGTTCATCTAATACCAGTATATTTGAAGGAGCGGTGAATAATTTTGCTAACAGTAAACGATTTCGCTCTCCACCCGATAACGCTTTAACGGGTTGCCGACATCTGTCTGGGGCAAACAAAAAATCTTGTAAATAGCTGATCACATGGCGGCTTTTACCACCGATATCGAGCATATCGCGACCACCGGAAACATTATCTTGAACTGTTTTTTCCTCATCCAGAGCAGAACGATATTGATCGAAGTACGCTACATTGAGATTGGTTCCGATCTTAATGGCGCCTTCTTGAGGAGTTAATTGACCTAACAATAATTTAATAAGTGTCGTTTTGCCCACACCATTACGACCGATAAAACCGACCTTATCGCCGCGCTGAATAAGCGTAGAAAAGTTGTTAACGACCTTGTCTTGATCAAATGAAAAGGAAATATTGGTTGCTTCAGCGACGATCTTGCCTGATTTTTCAGCTTGCTGAATATCCATTTTAGCAGTACCCAGACGTTTGCGTCGATCGGCATATTCGTTACGCATAGCTTCTAGAGATCTGACCCGTCCCTCATTACGAGTGCGGCGAGCTTTGATCCCCTGGCGAATCCATACTTCTTCTTGAGATAGGCGTTTATCAAATAGCGCATTTTGCCGATCTTCAATTTCTAAATTCTCTTCTTTTCTAACTAAATAGGTCGTGTAATCACAGTTAAAGTCCGCCAATTTCCCGCGATCAATTTCAATAAACCGATTCGCTAGGTTATCCATAAATCGCCGGTCATGACTAATAAACAGCAAAGAGCCCTCCCATTTCAGCAAAAATTGCTCGACCCATTGTATCGCTTCAATATCTAGGTGGTTTGTAGGCTCATCAAGAAGTAGTAGATCTGGATCAGACACTAAAGCGCGAGCCAAAAGAACACGACGTTTGTAACCGCCGGACAAACTAGATATATCTACCTCAGGGTCAAGGTCCATTTTAGTAATAATAGATTCGACACGTTGGTTAATATCCCAGCCATCAATACGCTCTATTTCAGCCTGACATTTTTCCAGTTCATTAAATATTTTAGGACTAGAGTCATGACTTAGTTGCTGAGTGAGATGATGAAACTGTTGAATGAGTTTACCTTCTGCACCGAGCCCGTCAGCAATAACATCAAAGACATTACCTTGAGTGTCATGCGGAACAGACTGCTCTAACTGAGCCACTTTGACGCCGCTGGCACGCTTTATAAGACCTTCATCGGCAATGATCTGGCCGGTTAAAATTTTCAGTAAAGTCGATTTCCCCGCACCGTTTCTACCAATTAGGCAAACACGCTCGCCTCGCTCAATAACTAGGTTGATATGGTCAATTAGCGGTGGCTGACCATAACTTAAGAATACATCTTGTAAGGTAATTAGCGGCATAGAATATCTTATTTACTCTGGGTTGAGTTTTGCGCAGTGCTATCCGCGCCAAAGGGTTTGGTGATTAGTATTAGTTTTGGCAGCAGTGTCATCGATCCGAGTAAGGCCGCCAACATAGCTAAGCCGGTCAATAGACCGAAATAGACTGATGGGATAAAGTTTGAAAGAGCTAAAATTGAGAAGCCCACAATAATCGTGATTGCGGTATAAAACAATGCTTGTCCGATACTAGTATGAGCGCGGTGCATAGATGCCACATAGTTACCATCGATAGAGAATTCACGGATAAAGCGCGTCAAATAATGGATGGCATGATCGACACCAATACCCACAGTAATGGCAGCGATTGTAATGGTCATCATATCTAACGGGATACGCATAATACCCATGCCGCCGAGTACAATTCCGGCGGCTAAAAAGTTAGGTAAAATAGCAATCATTGAAATTTTAATCGAACGGAAGAGCAGTAAAAACATCAGCATAATGCCGACAAAAACTGCACCTAGCGTGAGTATTTGAGACTTGTACAAGCTCTGCAGCATGTTGTTATAAAGTACCAAGATACCCGTGAAACGAATGTCATCTGGATTTATACCGACTTCATCTACGGCATAATTTTTGATTTTTGCAAGTAATTCGCCACGACGCAGTTGACCGCCGGTTTCCATTGCCCGCAGCTGAATGCGAGCCTCATCAATATCTTCCAGCAAGTATGGAGCAACCAGTTGCTGATAAATATCTTCGCTAAGACTTTGCCGCATAATGGCAATCTCAAGATCGTTGAGCTCTCGATTACTTAGATCTCTTGCCACAGCATAGAGTTGAACCAGTGAATTTACTTTGCCGACTTCCGGCTGTGACTCAATAAAGCGCTGTAGTTTTTGCAGATCAGCCAATCCTGCAGAGGAAAACCAGTAGGTATCCGTCAAGCCTGAGGTATTATTTTCGGAAGTTGATTCAGTGTCTAAATCGCCATAGTCATCTTCAAAGCCATAATCATCCTCCTCTTCAATCCCATAGCCATCGTCGGCGCTTTGGTCACCGGATACATCGACCATATTTGTTTCATCAAATGTAGGGGCTTGGATAATAATATCTAGAGGGGTTGTTCCACCTAAAGCGGTATCGATGATCTGCATACCCTGATAGATTTCGGTATCTGATCTGAAGTAGTCAATAAAACGATTTTCTACTTCGAGTTTGTTAATACCATAGGCTGACAGCGCCGCCAGTCCAACTGCGATTAGAAGTACTGCAGTACCATAGTGCTCAGTGAACCAAGCGAACTTTGAAGTGATGGCGGAGGAATTGTCTTTCACGGCTGAGGCAGGCCCTTTGCCTAGTAATAGCATGCCGGCAGGTATAATTATAAAGGCAATTACTAATGCGAGGGTGATGCCTATGGTCATCATCCAGCCAAAGTCTATCACCGGTCTAATGTTACTGACCACGAGCGAGGCAAAAGCGACAATAGTAGTGAGTACGGTATACAAACAGGGTTTTGCCATAGATATTACCGTCTCGCTCACTAGCTGATACTGATCTTTATCAGGGTTGGAGGACAGTAGCTCTCGGTATCGCACGACCAAATGAATAGTCAGTGCTAGCGTTATAATGAGAAGCAACAATACAAAATTAGACGAGATAACGGTTAACCGCCAATCAATCCAGCTTAAAAAGCCAAGAATCGTCACAATGCAAAGAACGCAAGTTGCTAGAGGTAATATGACAAAGCGGACCTGACGAAATATTGTGGTCAGAGTAACAATTATAAAGAGCAAAATGCCGGTACCAAAAACGCTCAAATCACTTCGAATAAAATCGATCATATCGGCGGTAATCATGTCAGGGCCGCCAAGATAGATGGTTGCCCGATTGCGATAGGTTTCAATCAGACTACGAATGTCTGCAACACGTTGATGATCTATTTCAGCTTTCGCAGTGCGGTAATTCAGAAATTCTAGGCTGACTGATTCTAGTTGCTTGTCTTGTTCTGGGCTTAGACCAACAGTGCCTTTAAGGGCGCGTAAATCATCACGCTCGGTTACCAGTCTTAGATAAGTTTTATCAACAGCCAGCGTTGCCATGATGCCTGTCGTTTGGCCATCAGCACTGAGGATAACGTCTTTATAAATCGGACTATTCAAAAACTCTTCTTTGGCCAACTTTTTATCGACCCCTTTTGAGAGCAAAGTAGAGAGCTCGCCGGTAAGATCAGCAATGTCAATTTTGGGGCTGTACAAAAGAGGGACATCCAGCATCGAAAGCACATTTTCAATACCGTCAATGTGCGTAAGGTCACTACGTAAAGATTGAAGAGTCTCTAAATTATTTTTATCAAACAATTCACCTTGGATCGGTGAAAATGTCACTATCAAAAAATTGTCGCTACCGTAGCGTTTGACGATCTCTCTGGAAAAATTTAAATCATCATCTCGTTCTAATGTTAAGGAGTCAGCTGAGGCATCGAGTTTGAAGTTAGGTAATCCCATTGCCATGACAGCTGCAATTATACAAACTGAAATAATAGCTATCCAAGGATTGCGTAAAACAATTTTTTCGTAAAGGTTAAAGAACCAAGATTGCATGATATGAGCTGACCTCAACATTAAAAACCAAGGACGCTATTATGCGGTGTTGTGGGCTTTAATTATAGTTAGCCACTACGATCAACTGCATCTTATTGACACTTATTGTGAACTTATCATCTAATTAGCGTTTCGCTTACGTAAGTCGAAGTAACGCTTTATAGTTGGCACAGTTTCTGATCTTATTCTGGTGAGTAGATACTGTCGCGCTATTTTGCGAAATATTATAAAAACAACACAAAAAAATAGAGGAGGGGTAATTTTGAGTCAATCCAAAAGTATCACAGGTATTTTAGTATCAATGGTGATTGCCGGTTTAATTCTGCTTGCCGGCAGTCAAGGAAGTACGTTAGTAGAAGAGCTGCCACTTTTTTTGGTGTGCGGAGTCATTGGCTTTATTTTACATTGGGCGGTGTTCATGCCCTCTTATGCCTTTCAAACTGAGCACTACTTCGATTTAACAGGATCTCTTTCCTACATTACCACAGTGATTGTTGCAGTGGTTCTGAACCCCTCTCTGGATATTAGCTGTCTCTTATACACATCTGACGCTGCCGACGAATAGAGAGGTGTAG
>OJEF01000650.1_pt1 | contig 11458 bp, 11 predicted proteins | sample 1593041 | NCBI WGS metagenome assembly OJEF01 (sample SAMN05416790, study PRJEB24817) | seawater metagenome | isolation source: Sea water | place: Canada:Atlantic | collected 2013-11
CGGTATCGAACGAGATGATGATGCTACAAAAATATCATGGCGTATCGTTAACAATGATGGAGATACCATCAAAAGATCGACCCGTTCTGAATTGACGCACAGGTTTAATACCCCCGGGTCGTTTACCGTCGCGGCGTCACAGACAAATGATTGTGGAAAAGGAGACTGGCACACCTACCAAGTAACGGTAAACACGCCTAGCGTTCCTGGTCTAACGATGGGTAATATCAGAGGTTCTTCTGACGTATGTGTAGGAGACGAGCGTTCTTATAGCGCACCTAGAGGCATGGATATTTATGTATGGCAAGTGCCAAGTGGCGCGGAACTCCTGGACGAAAAAGACAATACCATTAAAGTTAAATGGGGCAAATCCTCAGGTGAGATTCATGTTTACGGGGAGCTAGACGGCCAGGGTGCTACAGCAGATGCTTTCTACGTTACCGTAACTGGCGCGCCAGGTACAGCGATAAGCTCTGGAGATAAAACTCCCGACGCAGTAGAGGAAGAAGTAGTCTCTTCACGGATGGACTATCCAGTTCTTATGGCAGAAGCTGCCGCTAGTGTAGAAGTAGCTCAAGCAGCTCTTGACATGAGCGAAGTTGATAAGGCCTCATTTATGGCTTGGGCATCCAACGAAAATGTTAAATATGTTGCACAGGTGAACGACTTGAAAAGTCGCCAAAGCATGAATACCGCGCACTGGTTGATGGGTATCCTAGGCAAAGCACTTTTCTTAATAGTATCAAGTGCTGTATTTGCGATTCTACTCAACTTTATGGTCTTATGGCTTGCGACTTATTTTGGCCGTGTTTACACCATGGACCAAGATGGAGACACCTATTTTAAGAGCACATTAGGAGACTATAGAGCTAACTACGAAGGCTTCCCTTATGCGGGTATCTTCCTCGTAATAGCGATTCTATTTCTTGCGCAACTTGCGGGATCAGATCTAGACGCTGGTGCCTGGAGTAAATTAGAGGACTCTTCTGCATGGCCCATGATTATGGACTATCTGAAATAGAGAATAACTTTAGATAAAGCTTAGCCCCTCTACTTGAAAAAGTAGAGGGGCTTTTTATTTTAGGCGTAAAACGGGTAAGGGCGAAAACACAAACAAGGCTTGGAGCCTGCGATTATGCGAGCTACCTTTGACCCTTTAAAATTAAATTTTTATGAGCTTACTTACCGTAGGGACCATGGCGTACGATGCGCTTGAAACGCCTTTTGGAAAAACAGACCGCATCCTAGGTGGTGCAGCTACCTATATTGCGTTGTCAGCGAGTTACCATGTGCCTAATAGCAATGTGGTGAGTGTCGTTGGTGCAGATTTTGAGCAGAAGCATCTGGACTTACTAACGTCTAAAGGTGTAAACCTAAAAGGAGTTCAAATTATCGAAGACGGTAAAACTTTTTTCTGGAGCGGTAAGTATCATGATGACATGAATACTCGTGATACAGTGGATACGCAGCTTAATGTATTGGCTGATTTTAATCCAGTAGTTCCTGAGGAGTTTAAGGACTGTCGCTACTTGATGCTAGGAAACCTTCTACCATCGGTGCAACAGCAAGTCTTAGACCAGTTACCTAATCGACCAAAGCTAGTGGTGCTTGATACCATGAACTTTTGGATGGACAACTGCTGGGACGATCTAGTTGAAGCATTGAAGGGTGTTGACGTTCTTACTATCAATGACGAGGAAGCCCGCCAAATGAGTGGCGAATACAGCCTGGTTAAAGGCGCTAAAAAGATCATGAAAATGGGCCCCAAATATTTAATTATCAAGAAAGGCGAGCACGGTGCATTGCTCTTTCATGAAGACCAAATATTTAGCGCTCCCGCACTTCCTTTAGAAGAGGTCTTTGATCCCACTGGAGCTGGAGACACCTTCGCAGGAGGCTTCATAGGCTATATCGCGAAAACGGATGACATCAGTTTTGAAAACATGAAGCGTGCTGTGATCTGGGGATCTGCTATGGCAAGCTTTACCGTTGAAAAATTCGGGACCGAGCGCATTGCGAATCTTACTACGGAAGAAATAAACGCCCGCTTAGAGGAGTTTAAAAACTTGATTAGAGTTGACATACAGTTGATGTAACGCTAACGCTGAATACATCTTAAAACCCGGCCTAGCGCCGGGTTTTTTATGGAACCAAGCAACCTCCAGAAACCAATTCCCATTGTATGGTGTAAAGCGTTTCTCCAACATGTTGCGACACCTGTGCCCCTTGAATACTGAGTTGAACGAACAGTTGATTTACATTGCCTATTCCTGAAAAAACAGGTCTTGCAAAGGACTCCAGCTGCAGTGATAACGGGGTACCGTCCAGAGCAGCTTGAGAGAGGTTAACGCTTTCAAGATCTGCGGACAGGGTGATAGATGGGGTATTGGCACTTTGCCCTAACAGGTACGCCTGCAGACACCAAGGTTCAAATTCACTTAGGTCTTCTACCCGAACAATGGCAGCAGTGGACAATGGAATGTTAGAGGCATAGTCAGAGCCCGCCGTGAAAGGGATTTCTAAATGGGCTTCAGTTACCTCTACAGGATTTCGTGTGTAATCTATGTGGAGCTGCTGCGCACACAATGAATCTGGTCTTAGAAATACAACGCTCAGAAAATATAGTAGGGTTTTTAGTGACATTGGTAGGTGATGTTGAGTTGTTGAACAGCGGTACTGAGCGCTCCATAGCGGTTAGCGGTTATGAGCAATTGTAGGGGAAGTCCATCCTGTGTTTCCCAGCCTGTATGACCGCCTTTTTGCGAAATTCCGATGGTCTGTATTCCCGTGTTATGTGATGTTGAAGGGGTGAGTTGCAGCTCTCCGCTTAAGGGTGAGCTGTTCGAGTAACGAAGTACAGCGTAAATCCCTGGCGGAGTCAAGATTTGATAACTAATTTCATGTGGTGAATAAAGCGATCGACTAAGGGTATAGCGCAAAAGGCTAGAGACTCGTAAGGAATCGTGTAACAAGGAGCTTCCTGCTGAGGTTAAAGCCGGAGCAGACACTTGAACCTGCTGGTTGTCTATGGAAATCAGGATAATGGGATGAAAATCCACGATGAGTGCGGCCTGAGTTTCACTTAAAGTGGTTTGTCCTGCCAGCTCAGGACAACACAACAGGAATAGATATGGAATGATCTGTTTCATAAGGTTTGAAAAGGAATATTTTGCACCAATTGGTTAAAACAGATGCTCAATTTTTTTAACCCTCCAGAGGACACCTCGAAGTCGATGTTTTCATAAGAAAACCCTTGTGGAAGTGGTTGAATAACTCCTCTATACTTCCCACAAGGCAACCCGCCAACAGTGAACCGTCCATCAGGGAGAATCTGCGCATTAAACTGTTCACCTGAATCATGGTAGAGCAGTAGTTGGTATTGTTGAAAGACAATACTGGACCGAAGCTCCGCAGGAGAAGAGTAAGCGACAATTAATTGGCCGGTAATACCATGTGATTGCTCAAAAACCAGAACGGTCTTTTGAGACCTCTTTACTAGTGCGCGATGAACACTGAATCCTTCTTTTGGTGAAGTAGCGAAGGGAAGGCTGGAGGCCTGAATATCTATATGAGCATCCTCGCCTTTGAGCTCTTGAAATTCAAAGTCACCGTTGGTTGATGACTGTACTTTTTTACCTTGTATGGAAAGCACAACTCCGGCGATTGGCGTATTGTTTTGATCAACGCATCGTCCTTTCAGTTCCTTTAGCCTCGAGCTCTTATGCAGTTCACCGCTCCAAGCTAGGCTGCCGCGCCGCGTATTTTGTAAAAGGAGTCTAACCGTTCCCGTTGATACTTTTCGCCCAATTTGTACCCCGCCAACAAAGCGGGGTGTGCGATGTGAACCCCGCTGTAGGAGACTCCCCTGCCAACCCATTGAAAAACCCGGAGCCTGAAAGCTTCCACTGGTCTGAATAGACCACGATTCTGTTGAAAGATTTTGCTTGTAACCCGCTTGAAGGAATAGCCTGCTGGGCCTGTAGTATAGATTATACTGAGCAAGGTATTGGGCGTTTTGAAAAAGAGAGACTCTGCGCTCTATAGAGCTTTGAGCAGTCCATCGCTGAGATGTATAATTTGTTTTGAAGAGATATTTCTCCGTTGCATTTTCTGCCTGTGTTAATGTGGTTTGAAATGAACACATCCATCGCCGTAGTTGTACATCAGTTTGTAGTAGGTGGAAATGATTCCAGGGGCCTGTAGTGGATTCAAATAGAGAAGACTGCGCGCTCCAAGAGATGGGGCCGCGTTGACCGGAAGAATGTGCTCTGAGGTAGGACTTTACCGGGGATTTGCTTTGCTGTGCATCCGCAATGTATGCAGCACTTATGGCTAAAAAGTGCTTGTCTTTTTTTCTTTGGTAATGAAGCTGTCCACTCTGATCAATCAGCTGTAGGTTGATATTGTTCGCACCTTTAGCATAACTAGACTTAAGTCCTAAACGAACAAGACCCTGAGTTCTATGTAGTCTCGCTTGGTGGCTATGTGTCCCATTGTTCCACGCAATACCGAGTAGTTGGCTGTCTTGTAACATCTTCAGAATAGCGGCGAAGGAGTGTAGATTTAAAGAAGTGTTTATAAAGGAGGATTTATACGGTCGCTCTAAGTTGTGGGCTTGAACTACTGCTTTTCCAGCGGAAAAAGAACCCCAGTCGCTCAGAATCTTTCCTTGGCCTCTTATCCGGGTATTCCAAAGTTGAAGGTTCAAAGAGTACTTAGGCTGAACCGCGGCTATCCTGCCTAGTGAGCTGAACGTATTCCCCACGGTTGCTTGATAATCCCACCGCACCCATGGCGCGCCCATACTTTGGGGAGTCACCGATATAACGGAAGGGTATGTTTTTGTTTTCGAGAAGAGTGTTATGGTCGTGTCCCATCCGTAGAGGCTTTGAACCTTGAGTAACAACTGTTGCTTTACAAGCTGACTTCTCCCCACCGTGGATTTAAGATGTTCACCAGGCAGTATCATGGCGCTCCTATATTTCAGCGTTACGTTTCCGGTGTTGGTGAGGTAAAATGATAGACTGTCACCTTGAGTTTCTGTTAATAGCGCCTCAGCTCTTGGAACAGGGAGTATTTGAAAGCAAACAGAATCCGTTAAGCAATTTGTAAACTCACTCTCATCTTCTAATGTAACCTTTATAGTGTACTCTTTCGCGGGCGTAAAGGGGCTGGAGAGAATCATAAGGAAAGCATTACCTGAATCTGAAAGAGCCATAGTGGGCTTAGAAAGCAGTGTAAAATGGTCAGGAACTTGAACATCCAGTACCATGTCACCCTCTGACGCAAGCCCCTTCCATGACAACTGAAGAGGCCATAGCTGGTTTGCATTAACGGATGAAGGAGTTGTCAATACCAAAGATCCACAGTGCTGAGGGTATAAATCTTTTGTGATTAGCAGAAGAAATAGGAGGAAGATTAGCTTTTTTTTCACCGCTCAAAAGAATGTGTAAGTCCAAACTTTTCTCCTAAATCGGTATGACTAACGACCACCATTTGATATTTTCCGGAAGGCAAATCTTGGGAGGGGAACTCAAGGGTTCTACACTGGTTGGGAATGAAACTTTTTGAATGAAGGCTCTCTGTTCGGTATATAACTTGACCATTTTCATTGAGCAGGTGTGCTTTTGAAGAAATAATCCTATCAACATTCCCCGTGTTTAGATACCGTAGCGCCCACACTCCCTTTATAGAGTCCATTCGAAGGGTTTTCGCATGTAAAGCAACCACCCCGGGGACCATTGGGTTTCGATAGAGGACATTTAAGGCATAACGCATTCTAACCTGGAGCTTCTTTAAATCTTGAGGATCCTCTAGGGGTAGGGAGCTAATTAGCAGACATGCCTGAGCGGACGGTAAGTTGTAGTCCTCCGGAATGCGCATGATCACTTTGATCAATATTTCTTCTTGAGGCGCTAAAGACCCTGTATATCTTTCTGATTCTAGCCATTGCGCACAACTTTGTGCTGTAGTGCCAGGCTTAAGATAACGGTACCCGCTGTCGCACTCGATGCTGAGGTCTGCAAGTTCAATACTGAAACCGCATGGTTTAAGTCCAATGTTTTTGAGTTTAATAGGAAAGGTGTCATAGTTGCCCGGCGGCGCAGAGAACCTATGGGTCAGCCCACTTTGAAGCACCACTTGTCCAGAGAGCGTAATGATGGACAAAACGAATCCAATGATGTAGGCGATTGTAGTTTTCATATTTTATAAATAAGCCGTCGCCGTTAGGCGACGGCAGTTGTTTTATTCAGCAATTGTGTAGGTGACGGTTCCCATATCTTGAGCACCGTTATCAGCATCTAATTGAGCGTAGTCCTCTAGACTCACGAGGTAGGTTAGTTCATAGCCGTTTCCTGCCCCATTTCCGGTATAAGAGGTGCCTATGTTTTCAATAAGTACCTGGTCTGTTGAGGTCAATTTTACCGGAATAGCACCTTGGGAAGCATCGAAGTTTGGAACAACGTTTCCTATGGTTCCATACTGGTTGCTTGGTAGCGACATGGGCTGGGAGCCATCCGCGAGCAACGACAAGCTCATCCCTTCGTTCATATTTGAAAGACGAACTGAAATAGATCCATCCGCAACCCCTGCGTTACTCATCATTAAGGAGTAATTTAAATGGGTAACACCAAACTTGTTCGCTCCTAATACGAAAGCGTCTCCGGCTTCCATGGGGTCATCGTTGCTGAAATCAAATACGATCTCATCGTTCACAACGTCTACTAGTGCATGTGCATCTATGATTACACCGATTCCTTGTGTTTCAACTGAGCCGTCTTGAGCACTCAGCATAAACACTGTTGTTGTGGCTGCTGCCACCATCCAGATTTTTTTCATTGGTCATTGTTTTAAGGGTTATTAATTGAATTGCAATCAACTTATCACACCTTTGGTACAGTGTCCAACAATTGTGAAAAACTAGAAGATATTGACAGGACGTGTCGTGGGGGGAAAACAATGTTTTGTTCCTGAAAAACCTCTGTTAATAAACACATCGATAAAACGGTCAACACCATCCCATAGCATGGAGTGCGTTGAGGTTAGTAAGAATTGGACTATATTAAACCCTCAGATTTATGCTATTGTAAATGAGTTTTTTTAACCGACTTATCGTTCTGTTTGCTTCATTGTTTATAAGCTTGGCGGCAACCGCCCAGGGAGAGGCGATAGTAAATAAGCAAGAACAGGAGCGTAAAATTCGCGAGAGTGAGCAGTTCATTATTGATAGGACGGCGACCACCAGATCTCATGTGGATAAGCTGTTTAAGCCTTTAGATGATCAGCTTATCGCACTACAGAAGCAACAAAAGTTGGCTGAAAAAATTCAGATTGCGGAATACTTACTGCTGGCGGTACTTCTCATCTTTATTTTGGCGCTTCTTTATTTGCTCTCTGAGAACGCAAGAAGTTTTGAAAAAGGAAAAGCGCTTGAAAAGCAAAAGTTAAAACTAGATCTGCTTCTAGCAAACGTATTACCGGAACAATCAGCTAAGGAATATATAGCAACAGGCGAAATAGTCCCTATTATTTGGGGTGAATCACTCGTTGTAATAGCAGAAATACTCCTACCTAATCCGCTACCTAAAGGCATGAGCAGGGGGCAAATACAAGAGGTTGTAATACGGGAAAATCAACGATTGATTGCGGCAAACGGCTTGGATAAAATAAGAACATCTGGAGATCGATTATTGAGCGTTTGTAAGTCTCATAATCTCATCCCCCAGCAGCAATTTGAGCGTGCGATGGCATATGTTTCTTATTTGCAAGAGGTGTTAGATAAAACCGGCAGTGGTGCGTCAATTCGTACAGGAATGTCTTATGGAGATGTTGTTTTTGGTCCTTTAGGAGACTCTTCCGTCAGGGTGGATATACTGGGGCTGGCGATTGATCAAGCAGCAAAGTGCTCTTATCAGGGTGCGCCGGGTGAAGTGTGGATAACAGACCGGATCAAAGGTTTTTTACGACCGAGTGAAAATTATATGATCCAGGAACCTGTATCTATTGCGGAACTGGACTGTACCATGATGAAAATTACAACGGTATGAGGCTGCTTCTGTTGACAATCATATTAGGTGTGCACCCGTTCATGGTGTTGTCGCAGACAAAAGAGTCGCTTATCAATTTGCCGATCGTTGCGAACACCGAAGTAGACTCTGCTGCTCAAGCAGCTGCCTACTTCACCGCTTATAGGACTTTAGACAAGCGAAAGGAATTGGCACTGTATGTAGCTACATTGAAAAACGCAAATAAATGGTCGCCTTCGGATAGTGTAACAATGAAATATAAAGCGCTCTATACCATTGGGAATGCATTTATATTCTCTTCGCTATATGATTCTGCTGCACATTACCTTAATAAGGCCTATGATTACGACCGTGAGCATGATTTGGGTAAATATGAAGGCGCTATTTCGGATAGGGTTTCTGTGATTTTTTACAACCTTAATGAATACTCCCGGAGCTTAACATTTGCTAAATACGCTCTTAATGTTGCGCAGCCAAGACTACGCGCTGCAGTGTTCTATCAAATGGCAAATACCCATACTTTAATGGGGGATTTCGAGCTCGCTGCGGTGGCTTATGACAGTGCGGAGACGGCATATAAAAGAACAGACAGCCCCAACTGGTGGTATCCTGTATTTTTTTCAATGCCAACACTCATAGAGCTTGAAGACACCGCAGGTTTTAAACGAGCCTACACCGCGTTGAAGGAGGTCCCTGGTATTACTAAAAACCCTATTTTTCTAGACCAAGTGAATCTCGCCAAGGCGGAGTTTTCTCTGGTAGAGTGGGAACGTGATGCTAAGTCGTTTTTTTTAACAAGCGACATGGTGCTCTCTAGAACACAAGAGAACGAAAGTTGGGTTAGGCGTCAAATTGCTTATCGAATTAATAAGAAAAAGGAGGGCTGGAAATCGCATCGTGAGGCGCTCTATATGATGCTACGCTATTACCAATTGGTCCACCCAGACTCCGTGAACGGTGTGTATGATCAAATTTTAATGGTGGATCAAGCTTATGGCGATTCCCAGCTCACGAGAAATATGGATTCCACGCTGACCAGGACCAACTCCAAGGCGCTTCAGAATTTAGTAGGGCGTATAGGTTATGACATGCTCAGCGATAATTTAACGGAATCAGATTACGTTAAATCAACCTTAAGAAAGCACAATAGAAACCTAATTATTCAAGCAGTACTATTACTCCTTGCGTTGTTCTTAACGAGAAGAGCACTACGTGTTAAGCGCAAAAGACAAAATATCAATGCTCAATTAGAGCATCTTAAGGAGAAAGAGGGGAAATTGCTGGAAGACTTGACTATTGTTTCTTTAACGAACCTGGATGAATCAGTGGTACATGAAATAATCACTTACCCAGATTTAATAGTACTTACATCACGATTTTTTCGTTTTGGATCGTTTGTTTCTCAGACTGCTCCAGATGAACTCTTCCCAATATTAAACGCATATTTTGAAGCGTTTAAAGCAGAAATCAAGCCTTATGGACTTGAAGTGCTCCGTATAGACGGCGACCACGTTGTTGCGGTTGGGGGTCGTCAGGGCAATAATTCAAGTCCGATTTCAACACTGAAAGCAGCCCAGTGTATGCACGGGGTTGTAGAGAGACTGAACCAAAAACATAAGATTGAACTATCCCTTAGAATAGGCATACATATATGTGCTGCGACAAGCACAAGAGTGGCTAACCCTCAGCAGAACATAAACATTGGGGGAGCTGGATTTGACATAAGCAGGTTGCTGGCTGATGGATGCTTAGAGGGTGATATTGTCCTTTCTCAGGAGCTGGTCAAAGCACAAGGACCAGACGCCGTATGGCCAAGCATCGAGCCGGCTGTTGTTAGCGGATATCCAGCATTTATTGCGAGAAACCGTCAGGGTAACGGTAATAAGGAAGAGTGATGAAGGCCTCGAGTTGGCTTTGGAACGACTTGAAGAGTCCGAGAGACTTTTAAACACGACAATAGAGTTGTTTTTAATTAGAAACTTGATGCTCAAAATTAAACGATCGCTACAAGTCTTTTTGTGGCGCGTCTCTTTCCGTAAAACTCTTTCCCGTGATTTCTTTATATGCAGTATAAAAACTCGTGCGGCTCTGATAACCTATGGTTTGAGTGAGGTACTCCACGGTATATTGGTCCAAGAAATCACCAGCAAGTAGCCTTTGAGCATAATTGATCCTTATCCGTTTTTTTAGCGTAGTGAACGAGACCTTTTCATTCTCAAGATAGTTTCTCCAAGAATTGAGGTCAATGTTACTTTTCGTGATGAGCACATCTAAATTGAATTCAGATGATGAAAAATCTTGTTGAGCGCGCTCAAAGTCTGAAAGATAATTGATGATTTCCACATTAGTGTCTCTCTCGGCTTTTGCAGTAAAGGCCTTCTTATACGCTGCTGGTAAACGAGGCTTTACGATCAGAATGCGAAGAACAGCAATAAACAAGGCGATCTCTATCGTGATAGCTGCTGTTGGGATAAATGCATTTAAAATATCGAAACGGATAGTGTAGACAAAAGTGAAGAGTAGAATTAAACCAAACAGGAGCGTGAGGATTACAATGTCCGCTATTTTCTTTGTCTTGAAAGCAGTAAGGACCCCGTACACTAAAAATTGAACAGGTAATAAAATGTAAAGAATCAAATCGCTACCAATGTAGGTCTGCCCGAAAATGCTATACAGAGGCTTACTAGACTGAATAATACTGATGACATATTCAGGCGTTAACGGAACCGCACTAGCTACAGACCAACGCCCGAAACAGATAAAGACTGCTGCGGAAACATGAACTAACAGATAAGTTAGGTTTGCTATTTTTAGATCCGACAAGGCAAAATACACGCCGGGCCCTAGCAGGAATAAGAAACCAAAGAAATAGGGGTAAAGAAAGGCGATCGCCTCTGCATTCAAGGCTAGTGCAGCATTTAGCAGCCAAACCAGGGTCACAATAGCAACTCCTAAGCTAATCCAGATAAACCTGTTCTGCCAAGGTTTTTTATTTACTGACGCTCCAATAGTTATTTCGAACACGATGAATGCGGCTGAAATCACTTTTAGAAAGGAAATCAATAAGTCGGAAATTTCAACGATTGATACAGACATATTAAAAACCAACTAATTTTCGCACCGATCGTCCAGCAAGTTCGTTTTTCATGCTTTGGAAATAGCGTGCACAGTAAATTACTTCGTCCCATGATAAAGCCTCGTTTAGAACCAGCTTATCAGTACATAGAACGAGTTTTGTGTACTTTTTTACAAGCACAGGGTCAATGTCCTTCTTCTCTTCTTGCAGAAGACGAATCAGGAACTGAAGAGATGCGTTGGTGTCAGTCTGTATGAACCAGCTATATAGGTGTATTTTGAACATTTCAAGCTTTATCTCAATTTTAATACCTGTCTCTTATACACATCTCCGAGCCCACGAGACGCTACGCTAT
>OJEF01000651.1_pt1 | contig 11458 bp, 10 predicted proteins | sample 1593041 | NCBI WGS metagenome assembly OJEF01 (sample SAMN05416790, study PRJEB24817) | seawater metagenome | isolation source: Sea water | place: Canada:Atlantic | collected 2013-11
AGATAGCGTAGCGTCTCGTGGGCTCGGAGATGTGTATAAGAGACAGAAGCATTACGACTCGCCAAGGCATTCCCAGGATTGAAAGGTATGGACCTCGCCAAAGAGGTCAGCGTTAAAGAAAGCTTCGACTGGCAGGGCGGCGTCTGGGACCTAGAGTCCGGATACAAAGTGGATTCGGATAACCGCTTCAAGATCGTTGCTTACGACTTCGGCGTTAAGAACAATATTCTTCGCATGTTGGTCGATCGCGACTGCGAAGTAACGGTTGTACCTGCACAGACACCGGCGAGCGAGGTGCTCGCTATGAAGCCTCATGGAATCTTCCTATCCAACGGACCGGGCGATCCAGAGCCATGCGATTATGCTATCGCGGCAATATCGGAGTTTCTGGATGCGGGTATTCCGCTGTTTGGAATCTGTCTCGGTTGTCAGTTAATGGCGCTAGCCTGCGGTGCAAGCACAGTGAAGATGTCTTTGGGTCATCATGGCGCGAACCATCCCGTGCAAAATCTAAAAGATGGCACGGTAATGATTACCAGCCAGAACCATGGATTCGCCGTCGACGAGAGCACTCTTCCTGACAATTTAGTAGCAACTCATAAGTCCTTATTCGATGGTTCCCTGCAGGGGATAGAGCGTACAGACAAGCCGGCGTTCGCATTCCAGGGACACCCGGAAGCGAGTCCAGGTCCACATGATGTGGCCCCGCTGTTCGATCACTTTATCGAGCTGATGGCCAATCAAAATTAGTAGTTTACCCATTCTCGACTAAATTTTTTTAACCAGTGACTGCAAAGCAAGACTAACCACAAGGTACAGACAACGCGACCATGCCACGAAGAAATGATCTAAAGAGTGTATTAATCCTAGGAGCAGGCCCTATCGTTATCGGGCAGGCATGTGAATTCGACTATTCAGGTGCACAGGCTTGCCAGGCGTTAAAGGAAGAAGGTCTGCGAGTCATTCTAGTTAACTCTAATCCAGCTACTATCATGACCGATCCTGTGATGGCTGATGCCACCTACATTGAGCCGATCAATTGGCGCATACTCGAGAAGATTATCCAGAAAGAGAAGCCCGATGCCATCCTGCCCACCATGGGTGGGCAGACTGCGCTCAACTGTGCATTGGACCTAAATCGTCACGGCATTTTGGACAAGTACAATGTCGAGCTAATTGGCGCGAACTGCGAGGCGATAGACAAAGCTGAAGACCGCGAACTCTTCGACCAGGCGATGCAGAAGATCGGATTGGAAACACCACAACACGGCATTGCTCGTAATTTGGAGCAAGCACACGAAGCGCTCGAAAAAGTTGGCTTCCCTTGCATCATAAGGCCGTCGTTCACCATGGGTGGTACTGGTGGTGGGATCGCCTATAACAAGGAAGAGTTCGATGAAATTTGCCTGCGTGGCATTGAGCTATCGCCAACTAACGAGCTGTTAATCGATGAATCCCTCATCGGCTGGAAAGAATATGAGCTCGAGGTGGTGCGCGATACAAATGACAACTGCATCATCGTCTGCTCCATCGAGAATTTTGATGCTATGGGCGTGCACACAGGAGATTCGATTACCGTCGCTCCTGCGCAAACCCTGACTGACAAAGAATATCAAATTATGCGGAATGCCTCGCTTGCCGTCTTGCGAGAGATTGGTGTGGAAACTGGAGGGTCAAATGTACAGTTCGGCGTGAATCCTGCAGATGGTCGTCTGGTTATCATCGAGATGAACCCAAGGGTGTCGCGGTCATCGGCACTCGCCTCGAAGGCGACTGGATTTCCGATTGCTCGGGTCGCCGCGAAGCTTGCAATAGGCTTTACTCTCGATGAACTACGAAACGAAATTACTGGCGGAGCAACCCCGGCATCTTTCGAGCCGTCTATCGACTATGTCGTTACCAAGATTCCTCGATTTACCTTCGAAAAGTTTCCAGAGGCTAATGATCGGCTAACTACTCAGATGAAGTCCGTTGGTGAAGTTATGGCAATTGGACGGACCTTCCAAGAATCCCTGCACAAGGCGTTACGTGGTCTTGAGGTCGGGATGTGCGGTTTCGATCCGGTGCTCAACCTCAAGCTAAGTGATGCCAAAGCTATTCTAACTCGAGAGCTAACCGAGCCGGGCTCGGAACGAATCTGGTATATCGCAGATGCCTTCCGAGCGGGTTGGCCTATCGACACGGTGCACGACCTGACCGGGGTTGATCGCTGGTTCCTCGTGCAGATCGAAGACCTAATTAATGATGAAGCGATGCTCGCTGAAAAGTCTCTCGATGAGATTGACTATGACCTCATGCGCAAGCTTAAGCGTAAAGGTTTCTCTGATAAGCGCATGAGCCAGGTTTTGGAAATACCGGAGCTAGCTGTGCAATCGCTTCGACATGATTTGGGGGTTCGTCCTGTCTATAAGCGCGTAGATACCTGCGCCGCAGAATTCGTTTCTTCAACGGCGTATATGTATTCGACCTACGAAGAAGAGTGTGAGGCGCAGCCTACCGACAAAGATAAGATTATGGTGTTAGGCGGTGGCCCCAATCGTATCGGACAGGGAATCGAGTTTGACTACTGCTGCGTACACGCCGCGTTAGCCATGCGTGAGGATGGCTACGAGACCATTATGGTCAACTGTAATCCCGAAACCGTATCTACCGACTACAATATTTCAGAACGCCTGTACTTCGAGCCACTGACATTCGAGGATGTAATCGAAGTTGTTCAACTAGAAAAGCCCAAGGGTGTCATCGTACAGTTCGGTGGGCAGACGCCACTTAATCTAGTGAAGCGATTAGAGGAAGCCGGAGTTCCTGTGATCGGCACCAGCCCCGATGCTATTGATCGTGCCGAGGACAGAGAAAGATTCCAGCAGTTAATCGAGAAGGTGGGCCTGAAACAACCACCCAATAGTACAGTACGTAGTGTTGAAGAAAGTATCGAAGCGGCAAAACGAATTACTTACCCATTGGTAGTCCGGCCTTCCTATGTGTTGGGCGGACGTGCAATGGAGATCGTCTACAATGAAGAAGAGCTTGATCGATATATGCACGATGCAGTCAAGGTATCCAACGACAGTCCTGTGCTACTCGACTATTTTTTGAGTGCAGCGATCGAGATAGACGTCGATCTGGTTTGCGACGGCGAGCAAGTGGTCGTTGGTGCAATCATGCAGCATATCGAACAGGCAGGTATTCATTCTGGTGATTCGGCTTGTTCCTTGCCTCCCTACAACCTGCCAATGGAAGTGCAAGACAAAATTCGCCAACAAGTGAGTTCGCTAGCGCTAGAGTTGGGCGTTATCGGACTAATGAACACTCAGCTCGCCTATCAGGATGGTGAAATCTATATTATCGAGGTAAACCCTAGAGCTTCGCGTACAGTACCGTTCGTTTCAAAATGTATCGGTCGTTCGCTAGCTAAAGTTGCCGCGCGTTGCATGGTCGGTCAGTCGTTGAAAGACCAAGGCTTTACAAAAGAGATAATTCCGAAGACCTTCGCTGTAAAAGAGGCGATATTCCCGTTTAATAAATTCCCTGGTGTTGACCCGATACTCGGGCCGGAGATGAAATCCACGGGCGAGGTGATGGGTGTTGGTAAAACATTCGCGGAAGCCTATGCGAAGGCTCAGATGGGCGCTGGGGAATTTTTCGAGAAAAAAGGCAATGCTTTCCTGAGCGTGCGCGATGCAGATAAACCGCATATTGCTGAGGTGGCGAAGAAGCTGCTTGAGTTGGGCTATTCGATAGTCGCCACACATGGAACCGCGGCAGTTATAGAAGAGGCTGGGCTCGAGGTCGCGGGTGTCAATAAAGTCGCTGAAGGTAGGCCGCATATAGTCGATATGTTAAAAAATGACGAGATACAGTTGATCGTCAATACGACTGAAGGCAAACAGGCGATATCGGATTCATCGCTCATCAGGCGCACCGCCTTACGACACGATGTGTTCTGCACGACAACAGTAGCCGGCGCTCTCGCGGTTTGCGAAGCGCTATCCTTCAGTGGCAATATGTCGGTATACACAATTCAAGACCTTCACGCTGCGCTGAATTAGGCTAGTCCACAATACTGAGGCAACGGCAGTTTTCATACTTGCCGCGCTATCTAATTTTATTAGTCCTGCTACTTTAACTAGTACAGTGAAATTAAAACGGAAATATTATGTCCAGAGTACCAATGACAGTAGGAGGTTCTGAGCGATTACGCGAAGAGCTGAACCAACTGAAATCAGAACAACGTCCCAAAATTATTAAGGCTATCGCCGAGGCAAGAGAGCACGGCGACCTTAAAGAAAATGCCGAATATCACGCGGCGCGAGAACAGCAGAGCTTTTGCGAAGGGCGTATCGGAGAAATCGAAGGCAAATTAGCTGATGCTCAAGTCATCGACGTCACGAAGATAGAGGCAACCGGCAGAGTAATCTTTGGTACAACGGTGAGGCTTATTAACATCGAAACTGATAAGGCCGTGATCTATCAGATTGTTGGTGAAGATGAGGCGGAGGTGCCCAAAGGAAAGATCTCAGTGAGCTCCCCAATTGCCCGTGCCATCATGGGCAAGCGAGAGGGAGATGAGATTGTAGTGAACGCGCCCGCCGGTGATATCGAATATGAGATCGACAAGGTCGAGCATAAGTAGCAGTTTCGCTTTAGGCTGTCTTTCGCTTTATGTTCGACAACCGACCATCATGCTTCTTGGCTCGTCTGTACAGCAATGCCGTGTGGCCGATACTTTGTACACATTCAGATTTAAATACCTCACATATAGTTGCTACAAGTGCTTTCTTGGAATCGCGGTCTGCCGCTACTAGCTTAATCTTGATGAGTTCATGATCGGTTAGGGCGCGCTCAATCTCCATTCGAATGTTTTCGCTCAAACCTTTTTGGGCAATCGTAACGATCGGGTGCAAAGTGTGGCCGATGGCTCGATACTGTTTCTTGGCCGTGTTACTTAGTGTCATGAGAGTTCCGTGTTAGCCCTGTATCGGGCTCAAAGCTGTCTTTCTATGAAGGAAGCGGATTCTAGCGGAACTCAAGTAATTAATAAACGTAGAAACTGTAATGACAGGGATTTAGTAGGTTCAGATTAATGGGGCGATCAAAAACCAGCAAAAAATGGCTTAAAGAGCACTTCGACGATGTCTATGTGCGCCGTGCGAAGGAAGAAGGCTATCGATCGAGGGCTAGCTTCAAGTTGCTTGAGATTCAGGAGCAAGACAAGTTAATCAGACAGGGCATGACGATAGTCGACCTAGGCGCCGCGCCCGGCGGCTGGTCTCAGGTAGCCGCCAATCTGGTAGGAGAACACGGTCAGATCATAGCCAGCGATATCCTCCCGATTGATTCTCTTCCCGGAGTCGAATTCTTACAAGGTGATTTCACTGAAGACGCGGTCTTAGAGCGCCTAATAGAGATGCTCAAAGACCAGCAGGCAGACCTTGTAATATCGGATATGGCACCCAATATGAGTGGTATGAGAGACATTGATCTCCCACGGGTAATGTATCTTGCTGAACTGGCTCTAGACCTTGCCAGTATTGTCTTGGCCCCCGGAGGGAGCTTTCTTGTGAAGGTTTTTCATGGTGAAGGCTACGAAGACCTGCAAAAAGCGCTCAAAAGTAGTTTTAGTAGTGTGAAAGTCAGGAAACCCAAGGCTTCTAGGGCCAGATCGAGTGAAATCTATCTATTGGCCGCTGGTTTTCGGGGCTTAGACTGAATTCGCGTGCAATAATTTCTACGTTCATTAGAATTGAGCCCCTACACGAGCTCTCTTCGCCGACCGCCAATAGGCGCTCTACCAACAAATTTCACCAACCACTGGGGGATAAACCCTTGAATGATATGGCAAAAAACCTGATTCTTTGGATGATTATTGCCGGAGTTCTACTCACGGTATTCCAGAACATTAATCAGGAACCTAGAGAAGACAGCATTAACTACTCCGAATTTATCCGGGAAGTTCGCGCAGGCCGAGTTCAGCGGGTCGAGCTGGCGGGCATAAACATTGCGGGTGTGCGTAGTGATAACACGCAGTTTCGTTCGGTTATGCCGCTAATTGGTGATGATCAGCTGCTCAATGACTTATTTGAGAATGATGTCGAGGTAACGGCTAACGAGCCGGAGCAGCGCAGCATCTGGGTTGATTTACTGCTCTCCATATTTCCAATATTGATTATTGTCGGGCTATTTCTCTTCTTTATGAGACAGATGCAAGGCGGCGGTGCCGGAGGCAAGGGCGGCCCCATGTCTTTTGGCAAGAGCAAGGCTAAGCTTCTAGGCGAAGACCAGATTAAGGTCACGTTTGCGGATGTAGCCGGTGTGGACGAGGCGAAAGCGGATGTTCAAGAGTTAGTAGAGTTTCTGCGCGAGCCAGACAAATTCCAGAGACTAGGTGGCCGAATTCCCCGCGGTGTTTTGATGGTCGGTCAGCCGGGCACTGGTAAAACTTTGTTGGCTAAAGCGATAGCTGGTGAAGCCAAGGTTCCTTTCTTTTCTATTTCGGGTTCTGACTTTGTTGAGATGTTTGTGGGCGTAGGTGCTTCTCGCGTGCGTGACATGTTCGAACAGGCAAAGAAGCAGTCACCTTGTATCATTTTCATAGACGAGATCGACGCTGTCGGTCGTCATCGTGGTGCTGGCGTAGGCGGCGGACATGATGAGCGTGAACAAACGCTAAATCAGTTGCTGGTTGAGATGGATGGCTTTGAAGGTAACGATGGTGTGATCGTAGTCGCCGCAACAAACAGGCCTGATGTATTAGACCCGGCACTTCTGCGTCCAGGTCGATTCGACCGTCAGGTCGTAGTTGGTTTGCCAGACATTCGTGGCCGAGAGCAGATTCTCAAAGTACATATGCGCAAGGTGCCTATTGATGACAATGTCAAGGCGAGCGTCATCGCGCGTGGTACACCAGGGTTTTCCGGAGCTGATCTCGCTAACTTGGTGAACGAGGCTGCGCTGTTCTCGGCTCGTGCAGGCAAGCGTCTGGTTACTATGGAAGAGTTCGAGAAAGCGAAGGACAAAATCATGATGGGCGCCGAGCGCAAATCCATGGTGATGTCAGATAAGGAAAGAATGAATACGGCTTATCATGAGGCGGGTCACGCGATTGTCGGCCGAATGGTGCCCGACCATGATCCTGTCTATAAGGTCAGCATCATTCCACGTGGTCGTGCATTGGGCGTAACTATGTTCCTGCCAGAGGAAGATCGCTACAGCCTAAGTCGGCAGACTATCTTGAGCCAAATTTGTAGTCTTTATGGCGGTCGCATCGCAGAAGAGATTACGCTTGGCAAGGACGGGGTGACTACAGGTGCTTCCAACGATATTCAGCGAGCGACAGAGATGGCTCGGAACATGGTCACTAAATGGGGGCTGTCTGAGACGCTAGGTCCGTTGCTCTACTCGGAAGATGAGGGTGAGGTGTTTCTAGGTCGTTCGGCCGCCTCGCAAGCGAAGTCCTTCTCCGGAGAAACGGCAATAGCAATCGATGTGGAAGTACGCAAGATCGTCGATGAATGCTACGGCAGGGCCGAGAAGATTCTAGAGGACCATAGATCTCAGTTGGACTTGATGAAAGACGCTTTGATGGAGTACGAGACTATCGATGCGGACATGATCGACGACATCATGAAAGGCGAGAAGCCAAGGCCTCCAGCGGATTGGTCGGATACAGATTCCAGCAATTCAGACGGTGGCGGCTCAAGCGCTACTGAAGCATCGAGCGAAGATGAAGACAAGTCAGGTACGATCGATGGCGCAGCCAGCGAACATTGATTCGTTCAACTAAGAAACCCTCGTTTTGATTGAGAGCCTTACAGCAGGAGAACGACAGATCGATCTGTCTTCTCCTGTTTGCATGGGCATAATAAACGCCACACCTGACTCCTTCTCCGATGGTGCGCAGTTACAGACGCTAGGCACCGACTCTTTTCAACTCGATATCGATAAAGCTCTATCCCGCGCGGAGGCTATGGTTGCCGATGGCGCTACCTTCATTGATGTGGGTGGAGAATCCACTCGCCCCGGCGCCGCTACAGTATCGGAGCAGGAGGAATTGGATAGAGTCATTCCCATTATTGTGGCCATTCGTAAAGAGCTAGATGTTTGCATCTCAGTTGATACGAGCTCGCCAACAGTGATGGGAGAGGCGATCAATTGTGGTGCCGAGCTAATCAACGATGTTCGCGCGCTCTCGAGACCTGGAGCGATGGAGGCGGTGAGAGCTAGTAAGGTGGCGGTTTGCCTGATGCACATGCAGGGTAAGCCGAGCACTATGCAGAAAAATGCGTCCCAAACTAGTTATGAAAGTGTGGTGGAGGAAGTCTTCGAATTTCTCCGGGCGCGAGTCGAGCACTGTTTAGGTCAAGGTATACAGCGTAGCCGGCTGTTGATCGATCCAGGGTTTGGTTTCGGCAAGACTGTTCAGCATAATTACCTCCTGCTAAAGAAACTCGCTCACTTTTCAGAGCTCGAGATTCCAATACTCGTCGGTGTCTCGCGCAAATCTATGATTGGCGAGGTAACCGGAAGAGCTGTTGATCAGCGTCTAGCGGGCTCAGTCGCGGCAACGACCTTCGCGCTAGCTTCGGGCGCAAAGATAATTCGCACTCACGATGTTGCTGCCACCATGGATGCAATTAGAGTAAGCTCAGCCTATTCAAGCGCCGGGTAAGAAACGATATGATAAAAAAAGAAAAACAATATTTTGGTACCGACGGCATACGCGGTACCGTGGGCATTTCACCCATAACCCCCGATTTCATGCTCAAGCTCGGATGGGCTGCAGGAACCGTGTTTGCGAAGAAAGGCGGAGCGCGAAATAAGATAATCATCGGGAAAGACACGCGTATCTCCGGCTACATGTTTGAAGCGGCGCTAGAGGCAGGAGCGACTGCCGCAGGTGTCGATATCAATCTGCTTGGCCCCATGCCCACCCCAGCGGTTGCCTATTTAACGCGGACGTTACGCGCTCAAGCAGGCATAGTCATAAGTGCCTCGCATAACTCTTTCGAGGACAATGGGATTAAATTCTTTGCAGGCGATGGCACGAAGTTACCCGATGATGTTGAATTTGCCATCGAGGAGCAGCTCTCGAAACCCATCTCAACTGTATCCCCGCAGTTGTTAGGCAAAGCCTCCCGTGTGACCGATGCAGCGGGCAGATATATCGAATTTTGCAAGAGCCGAATTGATACAGATCTGAAATTTACCGGGCTTAAGATCGTGCTCGATTGTGCGCAAGGGGCGACCTATCACATTGCACCTAGTGTATTTGAAGAGCTCGGCGCAACGGTTATCTCGATAGGTGTCAGCCCAGATGGCTTGAATATAAACGAGAACAGCGGTTCCACGTCTCCGGAGCTGTTGGCCGAGACTGTGCTGAAAGAAGAGGCGGATATCGGCATCGCATTCGATGGTGATGGTGACCGTGTAGTCATGGTTGATCACCTTGGCAATGTCGTCGATGGTGATGAGATACTGTATGTCATCGCGCGCGACAGGCGTCGTCAGAATGTTGATTTCGGTGGAGTCGTTGGTACCTCAATGAGTAATTTGGGACTTGAGCAGGCGCTCGACTCCCTTGATATACCTTTTGTCAGAAGCGCAGTAGGGGATCGCTACGTGATGCGAGAGCTACTTGGGCGCGGCTGGAGTCTTGGCGGTGAGTCATCGGGGCATATTATTTGTTTGGATAAGACCACGACAGGCGATGGCATAGTCTCAGCCCTGCAAGCGCTGTCTGCAATTTCGCGCACCGAGCGTACCTTGGCCGAATTAACCAGTAAATTGAATAAGTACCCGCAATCCATGGTCAATGTGCGAATCACGGATTCTGCAGATATAGCCGGTAACAGCTCAGTGCAAAAGGCAGTTGCCGATGTGGAGTCAAAGCTAGGCTCTAAGGGCCGAGTACTGCTACGACCTTCCGGTACAGAGCCCGTTGTGCGGGTAATGGTGGAGGGAGAGGATGCTGCCGAAGTGCTTAAGCTAGCCAGCGAGCTGGCAGAAGTCGTTGAAAAAGAAGTTGGAGTGGCAGAGTGAGACAGCGTTGCCGTGTTGCAAGAGCTCTGTATCTTAGTTAGTATTGGCGCCCGTTTTAGCGGGCAGTTCTAGAATGCTCAATATCTCGCCCTTCTGGATTTGTAAGCATGCGTCAGAAATTGGTTGTTGGTAATTGGAAGATGCATGGCTCGATGGCCCAGGTACGGCAGTTGCTAGAGGGTGTAGCCACGGGTAGTGCAGATCTTAAGAAGGTGGAAATAGCAGTTGGACCGACTCTTCTGCATATAGGCCTCGCCGCTGAAGTATGCGCTGGCGAAGCTGCTGGCCATTTGAAGTTGGCCGCACAGAACTTATTTGCTGAACCGGCAGGTGCTTTTACCGGTGAGGTTTCAGCGCCCATGCTGGCTGAATATGGAGTTAACTACGTTATAGTAGGGCACTCTGAGCGGCGTGAAATTTTTGCAGAAACAGATCAAGTAGTTGCTGCCAAATTTAAGGCCACTCAGGCAAGCGGATTGATTCCCATCCTGTGTGTAGGTGAGTCATTGGCGCAGCGAGAGTGCGGCACCAGCGCCGAGGTTGTATTGGCGCAGCTGAATGCAGTAATAGAGGCAGCGGGAATAGAAGCACTACAATCCGCGGTCCTCGCCTATGAGCCCATATGGGCAATCGGCACAGGAAAGACGGCAAGCAAAGAGCAGGCACAGGAAATTCATCGGGTGCTGCGGGAACACATCGCGAAGTCGGATACGGCTGTCGCGCAAGTCATAAGAATTTTATACGGCGGCAGTGTTAGTGCAGCCAATGCAACAGAGTTGTTTAGTCAGGCCGACATAGATGGTGGCTTGGTAGGTGGGGCCTCACTGAAGGTCGAAGAATTTGTATCCATTTGTAAAAGCGCGGATTAAGAATCATGGAAACCATAGTAGTTGTAGTACACGTAATAGTAGCCATTGGAATAGTGGGTCTAGTTCTCTTGCAGCAAGGCAAGGGCGCTGACGCAGGTGCTTCTTTTGGCGCAGGCTCTTCCCAAACAGTGTTTGGCGCATCCGGCACTGGTAATTTCTTGGTACGAGCCACAACCGTTGGCGCCACGATATTCTTCATAACCAGCCTATCACTGGCTGTATTTGCGAAGAATCAGTCAAGCCTCGGTTCGGCGGCAAATTCGCCATTGGCAAACGAAGCCTTGCTGCAGGAAGCGGCAGCTCCGATAGTCTCGGACGTGCCTCAGCTAGACGCTACGCCACTACCATCGGTTGATGCAGAAGATGTGCCTAGTCTGCCTGATAGCGATAATTAGGATCATTTATAGAATTAGCCGAAGTGGTGAAATTGGTAGACACGCTACCTTGAGGGGGTAGTGACCTCTGGTCGTGCCGGTTCAAGTCCGGCCTTCGGCACCATATTTACTGTCTCTTATACACATCTCCGAGCCCACGAGACGCTACGCTATCTC